>OHSQ01000980.1_pt1 | contig 12147 bp, 10 predicted proteins | sample 1578661 | NCBI WGS metagenome assembly OHSQ01 (sample SAMEA3879534, study PRJEB24766) | human gut metagenome | biome: human-associated habitat; feature: feces | place: USA | collected 1985/1987 | reverse complement strand
CGAGCGTGGCGGTGCGGTGCGCGTTCGGGCCAAGATTGAGAAAATCGACAACAAGACCCTTGAAATCACCGACATTCCTTTCGGAAAAACGACCGGAACGCTGATCGATTCGATTATCAAGGCGCAGGAAAAGGGCAAAATCAAGGTGCGCCGTGTGGACGACAATACGGCGGAACATGCCGACATCATCGTGCATCTGATTCCCGGAACGTCGAGCGACCGTGCCATCGACGCGCTTTATGCGTTTACCGACTGCGAAGTCAGCATTTCGCCCAACTGCTGTGTGATTTCCGAGCAGAAGCCTTTGTTCCTGAAGGTGAGCGACGTGTTGCGTTGCAGTGTCGACAACACGAAGGACCTGTTGCGCCGTGAACTGGAAATACAGCGCGGCGAACTGATGGAAAGCCTGCTCTACGCTTCGCTGGAGAAAATCTTCATTGAAGAACGGATTTACAAGGACAAGGAATACGAACAGAGTGCGAACCTCGATATGGCAGTGGCTCATATCGACAAGCGACTGACTCCCTATAAGGCTGATTTCGTGCGTGAAATTACCCGCGACGACATTCTCCGCCTGTTGGAGATAAAGATGGGGCGCATCCTGCGCTTCAACAGCGAAAAGGCCGACAACTACATCGAATCGCTGAAGGAACGGGTGCAGGAAATTGACCACAACCTGGCTACGCTCGTCGACTATACGATTGCCTGGTATGAAAAATTGAAGAAGAAATACGGTGGCGCATATCCGCGCCGTACCATTATCCGCAGTTTCGACAACATTGAAGCCGCCAAGGTGGCGGAAGCCAACGAGAAGCTGTATATCAACCGCGAGGATGGCTTCATCGGCACGGGACTGAAGAAGGACGAATTTGTGTGCAACTGTTCGGACATGGACGACATCATCGTCTTCTTCAAGGACGGAAAATACAAGGTGGTGAAGGTGGCCGACAAGCTGTATGTGGGCAAGAACGTGCTGTATCTCAACGTGTTCAAGCGCAACGACCAGCGCACTATCTACAACCTTGTCTATCAGAACGGCAAGGGCGGAACAACCTATATGAAGCGTTTTGCTGTGACGGGCATCACCCGCGACAAGGAATACGACATGATGCAGGGCCTGAAAGGTTCGAAAATCTGGTGGTTCTCGGCCAATCCCAACGGGGAGGCGGAAACGCTCCGCGTGACGCTGAAGGAAAAGCCTCGCTTGAAAGTGCTCCAGTTTGATATCAATTTCGCCGATATGGCTATCAAGGGCCGCCAGTCGCTGGGCAATATCGTGACGAAAAACGAAGTACACCGCATCTCGCTGAAGGAACGCGGCGTGTCGACGCTCGGCGGGCGTGAGGTGTGGTTCGACTGGGATGTTCTTCGTCTGAACTACGACGGCCGCGGCCAGTCGTTGGGCGAGTTCAATCCGACCGACCAGGTGCTTGTCATACTGAAAAACGGCGAGTTCTACATGAGTTCTTTCGACTTGAGCAACCATTACGAAAACAATATACTCCGTATAGAGAAATACCGCGACGGCGTGGTTTGGACGGCCGTGCTCAACGATGCCGACCAGGGCTATCCGTATATCAAGCGGTTCACCTTTGAACCCTCGTCAAAGAAACAAAGCTTCATCGGCGAGAATCCTGATTCGGAACTGCTGTTGCTGACCGACGACATGTATCCGCGCGTGAAAGTGACACTCGGCGGTGCCGATTCCTTCCGCGAGCCGCTGATTATCGATGCGGAAGAATATATCGGAACGAAGAGCTTCAAGGCAAAAGGAAAACGCCTGACCACGTTCACGACCGAAAAAATCGAATGGATTGAGCCGCGCGAGGTGCCGGAACAGGAACAGCCGCAGCCCGACGTGGATTTGGAGGTGGAAACGGCCAAGGAGGAAGTCATCAATCAAAACGATGTGCGCGACGAGCTGACCGGACAGCAGCGCCTGTTTGTCGACGAACTTTAATCGGGGCATCATGCGGAGGAAGGCAAGAATATGGCTGGGCGTGCTGTTCGCATTGTTGGCGTCGGTTTCCGTGAAAGCCGCCGGGGGCGACACCACCTTGTTGCGTCTGCGCCAGTCGGCCGTGACGTTCGACATCGGCCATGCCCGTAACCACGACACCTATCTCAGCATCCTGCCTTATTCCGGACGGCACATGCGGCTGGGCTATGAGTTCATGCGTGCTTCCCGCCGGCATCCGTTGCAGTGGGTACATCAGGTCAATGCCGGATTCGGCTACGATTCTCCCGAGAATCCCGTGGGCAACAACAAGATGCACACAGTGCTTGCCGATATCGACTGGGGAATGATGCACCGTTGGAACAATGTGTTTGTCGACGGACTGAACCTTTATGCCGGAGGAAATCTCGCGTTTGAGGGCGGATGCACCTACAATCCGCGCAATTCCAACAATGTGGCTTCGCCGCATATCTATCTCAATGTCGGACTGACGGGCATGGCGGTCTACCCTTTCAAGGTGGGCAGACTTCCGGTGACGGCCCGTTATCAGCCGACAATTCCCGTTGTCGGTGCCTATTATCTGCCGGAATACGACCAGAGCTTTTATGAAATATATCTCGGAAACTACTGGAACACTGCCACTTTCGGCTGGTGGGGCAACCGTTTCGACATGGAAAACCTGCTGACGCTCGATTTGCACCTCGGCGCCACGGCGTTGCGTATCGGTTACCGCCATAATTTCACTACGTTGTGGGCGAAAAACATCAGCGTGCGCAAGTCGGTCCATTCGCTGGTGCTGGGTGTGGAATGGGAATCGCTCCGCATCCATCCCGTAAAAGGTCTGCCGGCTAAGGCGAAAATGATTTCAGCCATGTATTAAACCCTCTACTTCTATGAAACGGATTCTATTCTACCTATTGATGACGATTTCTGCCGTGGGCGGACTTGTTTCCTGCCACGACATTCCGGAATATGCCGACAATCCGCAGGGCAATTTCGAGGCCTTGTGGACGATTCTCGACGAGCATTATTCGTTTTTCAGCTATAAGGACATCGACTGGCAGGAAATGAAAGAGAAATACGGGGCGAAAATCAGTCCTACGATGACGGATTACGAACTGTTTCGCGTGTGCAGCGACATGCTGAAGGAACTGAAGGACGGACATACGAACCTCAGTTCGTCGTTCGACTATTCCCGCTACTGGATTTGGGAGCAGTATCCGCAGAACTACGACGAACGGCTCATTCAGGAACATTATCTCCATTTCGACTATATGAGTGCCAGCGGCATTGACTATCAGATTCTTTCCAACAATTTCGGCTATATGCACTACGGGTCGTTTTCGTCGACCATCGGCGAGGGCAACCTTGACCTGATTCTGGCCTATCTGGCTCCTTCCAACGGACTGATTATCGACGTGCGCGACAATGGCGGCGGCATACTGACCAATGCCGAAACACTCGTGAAACGCTTTATCGACAGCCGTATTCTGGCGGGCTATATAGCTCATAAGACAGGTCCCGGACACGATGAGTTTTCGGAACCCTATGCCTACTACCTTGACCCGGCACCGTCAAACCGTGTGCGCTATACGAAGCCCGTGGTGGTGCTTTGCAACCGTGCCACGTTCAGTGCCGCCAACAATTTTGTGTCGATTATGAAAAGTCTGCCGAATGTGCGCGTTGTGGGCGACACTACCGGCGGCGGCTGCGGAATGCCGTTCACTTCCGAACTGCCCAACGGTTGGGGCATCCGCTTCAGTGCTGCGCCGATTTATGATTCCGAAGGCCGTCTGACTGAATACGGCACCGCCCCCAGTGAAGGCTGCCAACTCGATATGACCGACACCGACAAGGCACAGGGAAAGGACTCGATACTCGAACGCGCTTTCCAGGTCCTCGAAGAAATGTGCAATGGGATTTAGGTTAGCGGTTAGGGATTATGGTTCTGTGTCTTTTAGAACATTAGATAAACAAAAAGGAGCACCTTGAGAGATGCTCCTTTTGTCGTATGTTAGCGGATGGTATCCGTTGTTTATTTCACTACTTTGAATGTGTAGGCTTTGTTGCCGTCGATTACGCGGATGATATACATTCCGTTGGCATCGGCGTTGAGCGAAACTGTTCCGTTGGCGTTGTTCACTTTGTTGACAAGTGCGCCTGTTGTGCTGAACATTTCAACCGTTGCATTCTGCAAACCGCCGAGAACTACGTCGAAACCGTTGGCTGTGTTGAGAACGAAGCAGTCGTTGCTTTCTACTACAGATACTGAAGATTCTTCTTTTCCAACGAACTGGAGAGTCATAGCCTGGTTCATGACGCCTTCGCTGTCCTTAATGAATCCGGCAGGAAGTTTTACGAAATAGTTGACACCTGCTTCAAGTTTGATAGGCTGAACAAACCCTTCGCCGTATTCGTCCTGCGGGAATACGGAAACCGTCTTTTTGTCAGCAGAATTGTTGACTGCTATCCAGCCGAAATCTTCTACCGGTTCGCCGTAAATTTCCAAATTTTTGGACACGCTGATTTTCGGAAGTGAGTTTTCAACGGTGGCTTCTGTCGGGAATGTAATTTCAATCGTACCCAGTTCAGTCAGTTCGGATTCTGTGGCCGGTGTGAAGCTGTCAGGGAAGAAAATCGGAGCTTCCGTGTCAACGATATTGGAGAATTCAGAACCCCAATAAGATGCCTCGTAAGCGGAAAGGCGGCCCTTTGGTACGGAAACGGTCACGTTGTCGCGGTCGATGTAGCCGAATGGATGGTCACTTTCTTCGTAATAGTCCAAGTAAGCGGGTTCTGCACCGAGGCAGTGTACTTCGGTCAATGCCTTGTCGAGGAAGAATGCATGGAATCCGATATATTTAAGTGTGGTCGGCAGTGTTACGGACTGAAGTTGTTCACACTGTGCCATAACACCGTCGTAAAGCGTTGTCATGCCTTCCGGGAAAGCAAATGTGGTGAACTTTGTGCCGGCAAGAGCCTGTTCGCCCATAAAGAGGAGAGAAGCCGGAGTGTTCATTTCAGCGAGAGACGAGAGAGTGAAAGCGAAGTTGTCGAATGCGCGCATGGTTTCCGGCAAGGTGATTTTCTGGATTTGTGCTCCATAGAATGCACCACCACCGATACCTCTACATTCGTCGAGTACGGTGTATTCTGTTGCGCCCATCGTAGGATAGGCTGTGAGGATAAGACCGTCTTTGGTATATACGACACCGTCAGCACCCTTGAAGTGTGTGTTGTTTTCGTCAACGGTGAAGGCCGTTATTTGAGTTTGTCCGAAAGTGGAATTGCCGATTGTTTCCACATTGGCAGGGATATTGACACTTGTCAAGCCTGCTTGGAGGAAAACATTGTCTTCAAGGGTTTTCAGTGATTCCGGCAATATGATTTCAGTCAGTTTCGGGCATTGGCGGAAAGCTCCGTCGCAAAGCGTTTCCAATCCTTCATTGAGGGTAACTTTCGTCAATTGTTCACAAAGTTGGAAAGCATTGTCGCCGATGCTTTTGCAAGTGCCAGGGATTGTGATTTCCGTCAGAGGTACTTTGTAGAAAGCGCCATTGCCGATTGATGTGTACTCACCTTTGATTTCAATGTTTGTCATGGAGGAGTTGCGTGCGAAGCAGCTTTCCGGAATAACTGTCACGCCGGCCGGAATGACGACGTTGTTCAATGCGTCGTTGTAGGCAAGTGCATAACGGCCGAGAGTTGTGAGTGTTTCGGGAAGGACTATTTCTGCCAGGGCATCGTTTGAGTAGATGGCTGTTTCCTTCAGTTCTGTTACGCTGGCAGGTAGTACAAGTTTTGTGAGGTCGGACCATTTGATGGCTTCTTCTTCAACCGATGTGACACTGTAGGTTTTACCTTCGTTTACAACTTCGGAAGGAACTGTCAGTTCAGTAGCCGTAAATCCTTCGGAAAGTCCGCTAAGGCCGACTGTCGTTTCACCTGTGACAATGTATTCTACGTTGTCAACAACAAATGTAGCGGCATCTTGTGCAAAAGCAGCAGTTGTCAGTGATGCAGCAAAGATTAGAGTAAAAATCTTCTTCATAGAAACAAAGTTTAGTAGTTAATGTTGCAAATGTATGCATTTTTATCTGAAAATGCATAGAAAAGCTATCAAAGTTAAATTTTCGGGCTGAAAAAATGTCAAATGAAAACAAAAGAGCCGTTCTTCGTTGCAGGAAGAACGGCTCTTTTCATGCTTTCGCAAGAGCCGGGAGGCTCTCGGAATGGGTGTTTATTTCAAGCCTTTGTCGCGGAGCAGGGCATCGGTATCGGGACGGTGTCCGGCAAAGCCTTCGTAGAGTTTCATTGGGTCTTCGTCGTTGCCTGATTCCAAAACGTGTTTCAGACGGGCTGCTGTTTTCGGGTTGAATACGCCTTCCTTCTTAAATACTTCGAAGCCGTCGCAGTCGAGCACTTGTGCCCAGATGTAAGTGTAGTAGCCGGCTGCATACTGGTCGCTGCTGAAAATGTGGTTGAAGTAGGTAGAACGGTAGCGGAATCCGATTTCTTCCGGCTTGCCGAGCTTCTTGGCTACATTGTCCTCAAATTCGGCCACATTCACATCCTTTCCGTCGTTGAGCTTGTGCCATTCGATGTCGAGCAAGGCAGCGCCGACCAGCTCTGTGTTGACAAATCCCTGATTGAACTTGCTGGATTCGATGAGCTTGTTAACCAAAGAGTCGGGAATAACTTCGCCCGTCTTGTAGTGGCGTGCGTATACTTTCAGCAATTCCGGCTCAAGCATCCAGTGTTCGTGGAGCTGTGACGGGAATTCAACGAAGTCGCGGTCTACGTTTGTACCGGCGTTGCCCTTATATTGTGTGCGGGTAAGCATGCCGTGAAGGCCGTGGCCGAATTCATGGAACATGGTTTCCACGTCGTCGAGTGTCAGCAATGACGGAGAGTCGGCAGTCGGTTTCGAGAAGTTGCCCACGTTATAGACAATCGGGCGTACGTCTTTTGTGCCGTTGGCCTCCTGATAGACGAACATCCATGCTCCCTGACGTTTTCCGGCGCGGGCGTAGTAGTCGCTCATGAACATGGCCAGATGCTTGCCGTCCTTGTCGAGCACTTCGTAGACTTTCACATCCGGGTGATAGACAGGCACGTCGGTCACTTCCTTGAATGTGATGCCGTAGAGACGTTCAGCCATGGTGAAAATGCCCTTGCGTACGTTTTCGATAGGGAAGTAGGCACGCACGTCGTTCTCATCGAAGTTGAATTTTTCCTTCTTCACTTTTTCGGCATAGTAATAGTAGTCCCAAGCGGCAATCTTGAAGTTTCCGCCGTGGTTGTCCACGTATTTCTGCATGTCGGCGATTTCTTCGTGAGCTTTCGCAACGGCCGGTTTCCAAACTTTATAGAGGAGTTCTTCCGCATCCTCGACAGTTTTGGCCATTACGTTGTCCATCTGATAGGCGGCAAAGTTGTCGAATCCGAACAGCTTTGCCTTTTGAAGACGGAGTTTCAGAATCTGGTTGATGATGGCCTTGTTGTCGTTTTCGTCGTTATTGTTGGCGATGTTGGTATATGCCTCGTACATTTTCTTGCGAAGGTCGCGGTTGTCGGCATAAGTGAGGAACGGCAGACGGCTCGGAGCGTGGAGCGTGAACACCCATTTGCCTTCCATTCCCATAGCCTTTGCCTCTTCGGCAGCTACGGCAATGCTTGATTCCGGAAGTCCGGAAAGGTCCTTTTCATTGTCGATCACCAATGTCCATTTGTTGGTGTCTTTCAGAATGTTGTCGCCGAATTGCAGGCAAAGTTTTGAAAGCTGGTCGTTGATGTCCTTCAGTTCCGCTTTCTTCTCTTCGCTGAGCAGCGCACCGTTGCGTACGAAATCTTTGTAGTATTTTTCGAGCAGACGGAGTTGCGGGGTGGTTAGGTTGAATTTTTCGCGGTTGTCGTATACGGACTTGATTTTCTGGAAAAGTCCTTCGTTCATCTTGATTTCGTCGCTGTGTGCTGCCAGCATGGGGAACACTTTTGCGCCTACTTCCTGGAATTCGGGAGTAGAAACCACTTCATAGAGTCCGCTGAACACGTAGGAAACCTTTTCCAGCATTTCGCCGCTGTTGTCGAGGGCTACGATCGTGTTGTCGAAATCAGGCATGGCGCGATTGTTGACAATCGCCGCAATTTCCTGGTTGTGTTGTGCGATGGCCTCCTCAAAAGCCGGCATGTAGTCGGCAATCTGGATTTTTTCGAAAGGAGGGATGTTGTACGGTGTGTTGTATTCACCGAAAAACGGATTTTCTGCTTTCATTGTCGTTCCTGAAAATAGCAGTATGCCCGATAGGCATAGCGCCTTGATGGATAATAAATACTTTTTCATAGACGGTTTTATTTGAATTTTGATTTTGTTTCAAAGTAGGTGACAAGCGGGTAGTGGTCCGACGATTTTACGTTGCCGCGGATAGTCCGTCGGGCTTTCAGCCTACCTTTATAGAGTATATGGTCGATTCTGAAATAGAAGCGGTTGGCGTTATAGGTATGTGTCGGGCCGAAAGCCGCATCGGCATAGGCGTCGTGCATGTCGCCGCCGCAGATGGTCAGATAGGCGTAGCCGTACGACGTGTCGTTGAAGTCGCCGCAGAGAATGACGTTGGCTTCGGGCTCTGCCACTGAAAGGCTGTCGATGATGCCCCGAATCTTTTCAGCTTGACGGGCGCGGTTCGTATAAGCATTTTTCAACTTGTTCATCAGCCGGGAACGCACGCCTTTCAGCGTCTTGTTCTTGTCCTTTACCGATGTCAGTTCCATGTAGAGTTCCTTGTCGTCGGCTGTCAGTCCGATGGATTCCAGATGGGTGTTGAGGATGAACGTGGCCGTCGAGTCGATGACGGTCCGATAGACCGACAGGATGAAATAGTTGTTGTCGTCGCAGTTGTAGATATTCTTAATCGGCGTTTTCGACAAGATGCAGTTGGACGAGTGCAAGCCCTTGTAAGGGTAGCGCTTTTCGAGTAGGTTCCACTGCGAGTCGCTGGAGACGTACTCCATTCCCTTTTCGTCGCGAGCCTCCTGCAGGCAGACTATGTCAGCATCGTATTTCAGAATTTCCGTGATGGTGGCATTCCCGTCTTTTGCCTCGGTCTGGTCCTTCATGCCGAATACGTTGTAGGTCATCAGGGAAAAATCTTTTTCCGAGGGTTCGTAAAACAGGCTTTTGACATTCAGCGGGGAGAAGTTCCAGCATTGCGGGAAAGCGATGAGTAGGGCAGCAATGCTCAGCAGTGACAATTTTCTGTTGAAAATCAGCCAGAACGGGATGAACAGCAGGGTGATGGCCATCGGGATGGGATAGCCAAGCCCGAGCAGTGCCGCATAGCCGCTGTGTTCGGGATGCACGTAGCCTATATAAGCGCCGACAACAAACATCAGTGCAAAAAATGCGTTGGCTCCCAGCCATATATAGGTCAATGTCCTTGTCAGATGCTTTTTGATGCTCATAGATTTATCTTTTTGCTCAGGTCGTTCAGTTTCTGTTTTTCTTTGTCCGACAGGGAACTGTAGCCGGAGCGGTTTACTTTATCCAACAGTTCGTCGAGTTGCCGTTCAATTTCCTGCCGGGTAGGCTGGCGGCGGACGGTTTCCCTTACCGGCCTTTCGTGCAGTTTCGGCAGTATTTTTGATTTTCTCTGCCGTTTGGGCTTCAGCCATCCGAAACGGGCATTGAGGGCAAACAGGATACCGGCGCCGATGCCGCCGATGTGGGCGAAGTGTCCGCCGATGTTGTGCGGTCCTGCCGTCAGCAGGGCAAACACGATGCAGACCGCTGCTACCCATTTGATTTTGACCATTCCGATGAGCCACAGGTTGATGTGGTAGTTGGGGGCGCGTACGACGGTTGCCGCCGCTACGGCCAGCACGGCTGCCGACGAGCCTACGAGTCCGCTCGACGAATATTGCGGCAGCAGGGCGTTGCCGGCAAGATAGAACAGGGCTCCTGCAAGGCCGCCGATGAGATAGGCCGCCGAAAATTCACGGTCGGAATAGTGGTCGAGGAAAATGATGCCGAAGCAGTAGAGCCACAGCATGTTGAACAGGATGTGCAGCAGCTGGTAGTGGGTGAACATGTAGGTGGCAAATGTCCACGGATGGAGAATCGCCTCACCAAACGAGGAGGGCAATTCAAGCATCGGCAGCAAGTTGTAGGGCACGCCTAATAGATTCGCCAGCAGTGCGGCGAAACTAACTATCAGAAATACCCCGATATTTATCAGGATAAACCGGATGATGACCGATTTCGACAAGTAGAATTGTCGGATTTTGTTAATAGTACCTGCCACCTATGATTCCTTTTTTACGCCAGTATAACAATATCAGCAGTCCGAACAGCATTCCGCCGAGGTGGGCGAAATGAGCTACACCGCTCATCGTTCCGCTGATTCCGAAGAAGAGTTCAATTAGTCCGTAGCCGATGACCATGTATTTGGCCTTGATGGGGACGGGTATGAAGAACAGATAGAGCGGAAGGTTCGGGAATATCATGCCGAAAGCCAGCAGAATGCCGAAGATGGCACCGGAAGCGCCGACGGTAATCATGCTGTTGAGAAATTCGTTGACAAGCTTGTCGCGGTATTCAAACGTGGAACCGACGGAAATCGGGTCGGAGAGGAATGTTACGGCGGCATCGTAGGGCACGTTCAATGAATGGGCAAGCGTGTCGAACCATGTCATGGCAATGACGCCCTCCTGTAGCAGTGCCGCTCCGATACCTGTCGAAATGTAGAAGAACAGGAAGCGGCGGCTTCCCAGCACCTGTTCCAGCAGACGGCCGAACATGTAGAGCGAGAACATGTTGAAGAATATGTGCGCGATGCCCCGTGTGTCGTGCATGAACATGTAGGTGATGAGCTGCATGGCGTTGAAGTCGCTTGCCTTGAAATAGTGCAGTCCTAAATATTTTGAAAGGTCAAAACCTTGGGTATAAACGAGAAACATGGAAACAATCCAAACCAGCACGTTGATCAGAATCAAGTGGCGTGTTACCGGTGGAATGCGGTTTAAAAAACTGTTGTTAGTCATATCTTATTTTATTGTTCGTCTAAAATTCGTTAGTATATAAATTATCAACTTACAAAGGTATGATAAAATTATAAAAGAGGGGGGTAGTCAGTTCTTAAATAGTCTTGACTTACATATATATATATTAACGGCCCATGTGTCGAAATGGTTCTTGCCGGTGGAGCGACGGCGGTTGTCCGCCTGTTCGGGTGCGAACGGTACAAAGCAGGCAATAGTAGCTTCGGCTTGTACCAAAAGTTGTGCTAAGTACATAAAATTCTGTTGTTTATATCGACAAAACACGAAAAAAAACATTTTTGAGCAGTTTTTTGAATTTTCTTTCTTTTTTTCTTGTTCGTTTGTGTGGAATAGGTTACATTTGTATTAAATACCATAAACCTAAATATTTCTATTATGAATAAAGCTGAATTAATTAATGCTATTGCTGAAAAAGCAGGCTTGACAAAGGCTGATGCAAAGAACGCATTGGACGCAACTATTGAAGTGATCTCTGAAGCTATGGTACAGAACGATAAGGTTGCTCTTATCGGTTTCGGTACATTCTCTGTTAGCGAGAAGGCTGAAAGAACAGGTATTAACCCTGCCACTAAGGAAAAGATAACTATTCCGGCAAAGAAGGTTGTTAAGTTTAAAGCCGGTGCAGAATTGACAGCAAAGGTAAAATAACAAGATATTGTTGTGTGCTAAAGAAATAGGCGGCATTGAATAAACATTCAGTGCCGCTTGTTTTTTGTATAGGGTTTACGGCTTATAGTTTACGGTTTACTGTTTACTGTTTACTGTTTACTGTTTACGGAGGTGTAGTTTACGGTTTACTGCGGAGGGGAGATGGTTTGTGGTTTTACAGTTTACAGAAAACCCCTAACCGCTAACCCCTAACCTCTAATCCATAACCTCTAACCCCAATCATCGGGTTGCGGAGAATAAAAAAAACGGGAATATGTTTTCGGCATATTCCCGGTTGATATTTCAGAGTTGTGAGGTTCGCTGTTATGCGTCGATGCTTGCCTTGAGGGCGTTGCGTTCGATGAATTCGCGGCGCGGAGCTACGTCTTCGCCCATGAGCATCGAGAAGATGCGGTCGGCATCGGCAGCGTCGGAAATCGACACTTGCTTCAAGATACGGTTTTCTGGGTCCATGGTCGTTTCCC
>OHSQ01000967.1_pt1 | contig 12231 bp, 9 predicted proteins | sample 1578661 | NCBI WGS metagenome assembly OHSQ01 (sample SAMEA3879534, study PRJEB24766) | human gut metagenome | biome: human-associated habitat; feature: feces | place: USA | collected 1985/1987 | reverse complement strand
GTCTTGAAACCATTCTATATTCTTAACTGTATAATATTTGTGAGCATATTTCTCAAATGCATCTGTAATAGCTTTTTCAGCTTCTTCTGGATATACCTCAAACTCCATCTTAGAAACCATATCATTTACATATTCTTCAAGGAAATAATAATCAGGAGGATAATCATATGCTACTGTTTCTCCTTCATCGTCAGTAATAGGACATGGTTTAGGATTAATACCAATCTCACCTAATTTGAAGTCAAAATACGATAATATACAATCAGTATCCTTCTTTGACCTATTATATTGACAAACTATACTGTACTGTTCTATTAACAGCATAAGTGTTCTTCTTTCTTTTTTCCCTAAATACCTTATTGCATAGTTTGATTTTATTGATAATAGCTCATCATAGTTTTTCCTAGAATAACTCTTATTTAAAAGTTGCACCACAGGAAATATAACGCTCATTAACAGTTCATCTCTATTTCCCTTTCGGTAATACATCATTGATATTAACAATGATATTAATGATGAAATGATTATAGCTGCTGAATTTTGATAAAGCCATTTCAATATCATATCTATCATCTAAAACTCCTTATATTATATTAAAGTTCTTAAATGCATCTCTAATAGCCTCTTCCTTTTCAGGTGTACACTGCGGCTCCTTTGACTTATCATTTTTCTTCCAGTTATTTCCAGTACGTTCTTTACCAAGACCACACTTATCTTTAATCTGTGCAATGTACAATGATGACACTTTAAATCCATATTTTTCAAGAATATAAGCCTTAATTTTCTGATAAGTTATTTTTTCCTCTGGTGTGTAATTGCTCTCTTCATCAGGCTCCATTGTCACCTCAATTTTCGGTGTATCTTTTTTGAGGGATAATTTGACAACCGTCTCAACGGTACTTTCGTTGTCCCAACAAAGTTCCTGTGTTTCCCTGTCTCCAAAATACACCGGAAAACGGAACTTTATGTGCTTCAGGAATCTGCCATCCGGCTGCTCCTGCTCATAAATATCCACCTGTTCTACAAAGCTGTTAAGAAATTCTTTCTTCTCCAGGTCGGTGAACTTATCATATAGTTTATCAAAATATAAAAGAAATTGATAGACGTTTTCTTCTGATATTTTCTGTTGCCGGATATTCAGCAGGCGGTTCTTGACTTCTTCTATACTGTTCTCCACGCCTTCAATCTCATCATACAAACGGTATAACCTTGTCTCCATATCCTGATATTTCTTCTCATAAAATTTATCCATGATATCCAGATTGTCCATCTGCTGTCCAAGTCTTGCTTTTGCTCCGGTCAGCTGCCTGTGCTGCTTTTCCAATCCTTCAATCTCTTTTTCTATTTCTTCTGTATCTATTCTTGAACCGATTTTATTCAGAATTGCTTCTTCAAATTTAGGATTCTTCACCAGCTTCCGAATAACTTCTTCCACTGCATTGTTAATCTTCTCCTCGCTCCATTGTTTACGATATCCGCATTTATGACCGTCTATCAAACGGCGATGTTTGCAGGCATAATAGAAATAATCCTTATATAAGGTTCCGTCTTTCTTTTTCTTTCGGTTCACGTTTCCATACATACCGCTTCCACATAACGGGCATCTCAATATTCCAGATAAAATATGCTCATGATCGAGACTATGTGTCTTTTCATATTTCACACCTGTTTTTTCCCGTTTTTGATGTGCCAGCTCCCAGTCTGTTTCTGAAACAATCCCTTCATGGATACCATCGTGCAGCATATAATTTTCCTGCTTTACAATGCGATATTCATTTCTTGTTCCAGAAACTTTCTCGTTCTTCCTTCGTCCATAAGCCAGCTTTCCACAGTATACCGGATTATCCAGAACGCCTTTTATAAATGATGCGGCAAATGCGTCCAGTGTATTATTCTGTCGTTTTTTCTTTTTATATCCATGCTGGTTCAGCCATGCAGCAATCGCAGAGATTCCCATATTTGTATGAATAAATTTGTCATAAATCAGACGAATAATCTCCGCTTCGTCCTCTGCGATCTGCAATTCTCCATTTACCAGCTCATAGCCATAAGGAGCAAACCCGCCGTTCCATTTTCCTTCCCTGGCTTTCTGCTTACGTCCTTCCATTGTCTGAACAAGGATATTCTCTCGTTCAATCTCTGCCACCGCAGACAGAACAGAAATCATCAGCTTTCCACTATCTTTTGAGCTGTCAATCCCATCTTCTACACAGATCAGATTCACTCCAAAATCCTGCATCCTCTGCAAAGAGTTTAATACATCTGCTGCATTACGACCGAATCTGGAAAGCTTGAACACCAGTACAAACTGTACCTCATCTGTTCCATTCTCAATATTATCCAACATTCTCTGAAATTCCGGTCTGCCCTCTACGCTCTTTCCAGACTTACCTTCATCTGAATACTCATTTACGATTTCCATATTCTGAAATTCCGCATATCTCTTGAGTTTTTCTTTCTGAGCATCCAGACTGTAGCCATCTACCTGCATGGTTGTGGATACTCTGGTATATATATCGCATTTAATCTTTTTATTCTTCATAATCTTCCTCGCAGTATAACTCCGTTTCATTGTCCCAACCTTATTTTAGTACTTGTTCCAACTATTTTCAATACTTATTTTCCGTATTGACGCATTTCTTCGCCAATCGTATAATTAAGTTAGATACAGAGCATTTCTGTTATCAAAATATTGCCCGCCCACCATTGGCGACTTATAAATGATTGGCTCGAAAATATTGTTCGCTTACCGGAAGCGTCTAATAAATGTCCGGCTTGAAAATTATTTAGAAATAATTTCTGTTTTTGATATTGTGTTTTTATCACACATTGCATATACTATAAATACACAAAAAAGCCAAAAAAGAGGAGGTGTTAGTATGGCTACTTCAAGTATTACTCATAATTTTGTCGTATCCAATCCAAATAGCGTAAAGCGTTTTGTCGCAGCAATTGACGAAGCCGACCGTGACCGCACACCAAAGCAGACACTTCCCGGACGTCAGTTAACGAACCCACAGGAAATCTTAGCTTTAATGTCAAAAAGGAAGAAAAAACATGTCTGATAAATATTTTACCGTTAATATTCGGGCATATTTGGATAAAGACGAACCGACATATATCGGAGAGGAAAGTCTTTACGACTTACTCTCCGATTTTTCTTGTCCCAAAAATCCCGATGTGGAATACTTTTTATTACATAATGCGATTGAGTTTACCAAAAAAGATCAATCTATCACTTATCTGGTATTTGATGCTGAAGATGCTTCACTGGTTGGTTATTTTTCACTTACAATAAAACCAATCTCTGTCCGTGCTTCAAATATCAGCAAGACAATGGCAAAAAAACTGTCCCGTGTCAGTATTTTGGATGAAGAAACACAATCCTATACTACCGCAGCTTACCTGATTGCCCAGTTGGGAAAGAACTATTCTCTTCCAAAGGAAAAACGAATTCCTGGAAATATTCTACTGGGATTTGCACTGGAAACCATATCCAGTCTCAAATATTCCGTAGGTGGCGTTATGGAGTTTCTTGAATGCGAAGATAATGAATTTCTTCTGAGCTTTTATACGCAGAATCATTTCAAGCCATTTGATACGCGTATTACCGCTTCTCAGAATAATGAGCCACACACTCTGCATCAGCTTTTAAAATTTATTTGATTTAAAAATGCATGAAAAAAGCGACAGTCTGATTTACATTTTGTATTTCAGGAAACTGCCGCTTCTTTTTCTTCCTTATTCTGTTTTTCTTCCTCCAACTCCCGGAGGACTTCTTCGCCGTACTTATCAATCATCCGTACCAGAAAATCAATGCACCGCTCAAATTCAATATTCTGTTGCATAAGCTCCTCCCGTTATTGTTTGTTCTGAGCTTATTTTACAGAACCTGCCTGAAAACCACATTGAATAGAAATTGATTGTAAATTGACACAATCACTTTAAAAATATCCGCATTTTCTTGAATCGAATATATGTTCGTGTTATGATAGATATACTCAATCTTAACTACGAAAGGGGAATTTCTATTGAATCGATGCGATTTTTCTTCTATTAGCACTTGCTTAAAAAATCATATCAGCGAAAGTAATCAAATGAGTCAGCCTGATTTTTTATACGAATTATTTGAAGATTTTATGGATGATCCGGCAAATCAGGATTTTTCAATGGATAACGGTCTGGTTTGCCGCTGGATGACTGGTCAGGCTAAAATCAGTCCTAAAATATCCGCTTACTATTCCAAGCCATCCAATCAGGAAAAATTAGCCCATACCATCCACCAGAATCTTCTTCCACTGATGTCTGACTGTAATATGGCTATACAAGATATTTACACTTTATTCGTTCAGGATGACAGCATCTCAGATGCGAAAAAGAAAAATCTGACTCCCTTATATAAACCAGCCAGTTCAAGACTGCTGTTTCTTGCAAAACTGATTTCTTTTGGCATGGAACGCCAATTCATCAAACGTAATACCAAAAATCAGAAGCTGCTCGCCGGAGGCGCTTTATCCCCTATTGTGCTGGATTATATTATGGACAGTGAGGTTCCGAAACCATGCCGTCATTTTATCGGAAGAGATAAAGAACTAGAAGAATTATATACCATGCTTGAGGAAAACCGTCATGTTTTTCTTTGCGGAATCGCCGGAATCGGAAAAAGTGAACTTGCCAAAGCCTACGCAAAGCAGTACATAAAGCAATACACCAATATCCTTTATGTAGAATATACCGGCAATCTTCATCAGGATATTACTGACATGGATTTTATTGACGATCCGCCGGAAAGCACTGACCAGGAACGGTTTCAAAGACATAACCGTTTTCTGCGTTCCCTGAAATCTGATACTCTGCTTATCATAGATAATTTTAATGTCACTGCGACACAGGACAGCTTTCTGTCAGTAGTATTAAAATATCGCTGCCAGATTTTATTTACGACCAGAAGTAATCTGAATGAATACTGTACTTTTCAATTAAAAGAAATAAAGGATATAAACATTCTTTTCCAACTGACATCTGCATTTTATTCAGAAGCAGACAAGTATCGTTCGACCGTCGAAAAAATCATAGAGACCGTACACTATCATACTTTTGCTGTAGAACTGGCTGCAAAACTTTTGGAAAATGGAATTTCAACTCCAGGTCAGTTATTAGCAAAACTTCAGGAAGAAAGAGCATCTCTCGATAATGAAGATAAAATTAAGATAATCAAGGATGGTCAAAGCAGTAAAGCCACTTATTATAGTCATATCCATACTCTATTTTCACTATATGCTTTATCCCGAAAACAGCAGGATATCATGTGCAATTTGTGTTTTCTTCCTTACACTGGTATTTCTGCCCGCATATTCGCCAAATGGCTGGAACTGCCTACCTTAAATGAAATTAACGACTTGATTGAAACTGGTTTTGTGCAGACAACTACACGTCACACAATCTCCCTGCATCCTATGATTAAGGAAATTGCCCTTTCAGAGACAAAACCATCTGTAAGTAGCTGTCACATATTACTGGATTCTTTACAGAAAATATGTTTAATGCATGGAATTGAAGTCGATTATTACAAGAAGCTGTTTCAGACAGCAGGAAACATCATAGAATTGATTGAAAAAGATGATATACCAAAATATCTACTTTTTCTGGAAAATGTTTTTCCATATATGGATAATTATAATTACCAGAAAGGTATGAAAGAAATCATTCAGGAATTAAAAAATTTTTTGAAGCCTAAAGACATTGGCACCGATTCTGACCGGGCATTGTTACTGGATTTTCAGGCTACTCTTGAAATCAAGCCAGAAAAAGCAATAAAACTGGAAAAGGATGCACTTGCCCAGATAGAAAATATCACTGCTGACAATGCTCGCCTTGTTTCCAACCTTCATGCCAATCTCGGTGGACTTTACCGCATGAACGGTCATCCCGATCTTGCAAGAGAACACATGGAAAAAAGTATCTCACTGCTTGACCAATTTAACCTGCTTCATATAAATGACAGCATACCTCAGATTGCCAATTATGCAATGTTCCTGACAGAACAGCAGGAACCCGAAAGAGGAATCTCCGAATTACAAAAATTATCCGGCATCATCAAGGAATACCATTCCGATGACTGTCTGGATTATGCCAAAGTACAGGAAACCCTTGGAACCATTTATCTGATGACTGCCAATCTTCCGCAAGCCAAAACACATTTTAAAAGAGCTTTCAAAATATATGAAAAGATCTGGGCTGATGAACCAGAAATGATTGAAGCAAAATATCAGGAAATTCAGGAGTTATATCCACAGATTGGATTTTGCATTGGAAAAAATCTATCCGGTCTTTTAACAAAATAAGCATAATTTACGGCGGGCAACTTGCCCGCCGTTATATTCAACTATTCGTCAAATAAATATATGCATCTTCCAAAGTGATATCATTATCCAGGACACAATTCTCATTTGGCTTTCCTTTGCTTAATACTTTCATATGAATTCCATTTTCTACATACTGCTTAGATGATATAGAATAATTGGCTTCTAACAAACGGGCTTCTTCTGCATTTTGTACCGTACAATTCCAAACACAGCCCTTTGCATTTTCCAGCAACCCACTCACGCTTCCAGAATATAAAAAACTTCCCTTTTTCATAATGGCAAGCTGTGTACAGGTTGCTGCTAAATCTTCTACTACATGAGTGGAAAACAGCACAGTTCTATCCTTTGAAAAATCAACCAGAAGATTGCGGATCCTGATTCTTTCTTCCGGATCTAACCCGGTGGTAGGTTCATCAATAATCAAAAAATCCGGATTATTAAGAAGTGCCTGTATGAGTCCGACACGTCTCTTCATACCACCAGATAATTGCCGCATTTTTTTATTCTGATGCTCTGTAAGAGAAGTCTTTTCCAGATAATAGGTAATTCTTTGTTCGAGGTCATTTCTGGATACTCCTGACAGTCCCCCCATATATACAAGACATTCTTTCACCGTAAGATTCGGATATAAGTCGATTTCCTGTGGAAGATAACCAATCTTTTTCTGTATTTTCTCATAATTTCCCTCGTTATACAGAATTCCATCAAGGGAAACCATTCCTTCCGTTTGTTTTAAAACAGTTGTAAGAACCCTCATCAAAGTGGTTTTTCCAGCACCATTCTCACCCAAAAGTCCGTAAATTCCCTTAGGTATTTCAAGAGATGCCTTATTTACTGCAACTACACCATTTTTAAATCTAACTGTTAAATCATTTATTCTAATACTCATAATCTATCCTCTTTTCTTTAAAGCCATTGGTAATACTGCAAATAAAAACAGCCCCGCTATAAAAGACACAAGCGTTCCATAAATCCAACTCTCGGACATTAATTGAGTAGGTTCACAAAAGCTGAAAGAAAACAATCCCAGATTTCCGAAAAATGAACTTCCCGCTTTTGATATAAGTCCAATGACAATTCCAAATAAACATCCAATACCTGCCCACATATTTCGAAGCAATGTACACAAAATCACAGAGCATATACTCCAAAGCCAGATAGTTCCAAACATTGCAATGAAATATAAAAGAAATATCTGAATACCCGAAATGCCTTCGTTTACACTGCCCGGTTTTTGCCAGAAAAACAAAACATATCCAACACAGGAAAGTATTAATAAATATAATATTTGAACGCCCACTCTCTGCGATATTACTTTTAACTGCTTTTTTTGATCATACAAATGAAATACATCGGCACGCTTACTTTTTACTTCCATCAAATATGTGTCACTACAAAAAATAATTGTTAAAAATGCTATTGGAGACTGAATTGCTGAACCGATTTCTTCATAGTATATAATCGGATGAATAGCACACAATATCAGTATAAATGCACATGAATAAAAAATCTTATATAACGACAGGCAGTTTTTTAGTTCCGTTTTCAATGAACCCTCCTCCTTTTCCAGATTGTAACAGAAATACATACTAATATAACTGATGAAATTACAAGAATAATCTGATTTATGTTTGACATTTTGGCTACATGTGTTTCAAAAAATCTGCCAGGGAATCGCACCATAATAGAGAACGGTCTCATATAATAAATATCATTCTTCATGGTCAGCATATTTGAATATATAATGTGTAAAAACAAGATTGGTGCTGCCGGAAGCGGATTTTTAAATATTAATGCTGTAATTGTATAGACACAACATATCATCAAAAGATTCGGAACAATATAGATCAGAGAATTCACGCAAAAATCAATTGGTGTTACTGGAAAGCCCGATTCTAAAGACGTTTTCAAACACAGCATAAAGAATATAACATTCAAAATCACTAATACTCCCAGCATACTAATGAATCCGCTTATTACTTTCCCACATATATATTGGATTGCCGTAACAGGCTTTGTATGTAATAATTCATAGGTACTTTTTCGTGTATCCTGAATAAATAAAAATGATAGCAAGACTGTTGCAAAAAAGGCCATATGCAATCCTGCAAAATCCGTAAATTTTTTGGCAAAGTACCAGGAAAAAGAATGTTCGGATAATTTCCGCTCGATATAATGATTGATTTCTTCTGCTGTCCCCTTATGAATTTCAAGGTCCTCATAAGCATATATTGCATTATAATAGCCATATTGGGATTCCAAAAACTCAGAAGCAGTCTTTACATCCATATTCTGAATTTCTTTCATTACATGATCTGCTTCCTGCCTGCTAAATCCAAAACCATTTTTGGAGGTGTCCATTAACGTCTCTTTGATCGTATCTTCCCACTCCCTTCTTCTTTCTTTATCATCAGATGTGGGAATGTACCCATCCATGACATCAGCATCTTCCAATGCTACGTCATTTTGTGTGATCTGTTCATTCTGTTTGATATAATGAATTTGCAAATACGATGACAGACATTGATACATACTGGCAACTATAATAATCAAGCCAATCCACAAAACAGGGTTCTTTAAATAATCAAGTATACTTCTTTTTATGATTGTTTTCATTGTATCTCTTCCTTTCTTTATTTCTTTAACAACATCATACAAATCAATTCTCAATAAATTCACAACAAAAAAGACTAAAACCACTTTATTTGTGATTTCAGCCTTATAAAGTATTTTTATTCAGCTTTGAAAAGAGCTTCTACATGAGCACCGCCTTGTCTGGCATTATATATTTTCAAATTTCCTCCATGCTTTTCACAGAAAATACGAGAAATATACATACCAAGGCCAAAATGCTTTAAATCATCTTGTGGATTCTTATGATAAAATGGTTCTGTTACTTTTTCCTCAGTATCCACAAATCCTATTCCATCATCTTCAACAGAAATTATAAGAAAACCCTCCTTTTTCTTTATCTGCAAAGCAATACTTTTTTGTGCATATCGAATCGCATTTTCCAGTAAGTTGTCTGTCACTTCCATGACAAGTTCCTCATCCACTTTCACAATGTTTTGTTCCTGCACTCTTTCTACCTTACATAATTTACTTTCCTTCTTGGACAGCATGGCAGCTTCTGCCTCAATCTTTTTTACCAGTTCCGATAATTCTATCTCTGAGCATTGCAGTTCCCTCTGTTCTAAATGGGACATTTTTCTCATGTTTTCCGTGAAATGCTCTATACGGTCAATCTGATACATGCCTGTTTGTAAGATATCAATAACATCCTCTGTTTTTATACTCTCAGCAGAAACAAACTCTAAGAGCATTTCCTGATACCCACGCAATATGGAAAGTGGAGAACGTATATCATGTGCAATTGCATTCCGCAAAGCCTTCTCGTCATCAATCATTCGCCACATCTTTCTGTTGTTATCTGCTAAATCACTTCGCATCATTTCAAATTCTTTACACAAAGTTCCCATCTCATCTTTATTTTCATAGGACACATGAAAATCCAGTTCATTATCTGCAATCATTTGTGAGGCATCTTTTAGTTCCTGTAGAGGTGTCTTTAACTTATTTTTATAAAAAAAGAATACCGCAACAACACTCCCAACAATCGAAAAAATCAGTACCGAATATGTTTCCATAAAGTCACACATTTCCGAAAGATGATAGTCCAAACGATTCATCTGCGATTGATTAGGTCTTGATATCTCAATCTCGTATTTCTTTCCATATTGCTGAAACACGTCCGTATAATCTGCATAATCAATATATTTTTCCCATATTTTATTCTGCATATTTCCTGCAAAATGAACTGTAAATCCAGATAACAGAAATGCTGCCGTTAAGCTGATCACAAAATAAAGCAGAATTGTTTTTTTCAGTGACAAGTTTCTTATTTTTTCCATCGGTATCCAATCCCCCATACAGTTTCTATGTATTCTTTTTCTGAATAATCCGCTATTTTTTTCCTTATACGCCGTACTAATTCCGTTATCGTTCTACTGTCCCCTTCCGCATCATATCCACAGACTTGTGCATATATACGTTCTTTATCAAACACCTGCCCTGGATGCATGGATAAGAATTCAATAATCTGATATTCAATTTTTGTGAACTCCATCCTGTGTCCAGCTATAGCTACTATTTTTTCAGAATAATCAATCAGCATTTCATCCATGAAACGGTATTCCGTTTTTTGTTGATGCCTTTCTTCTCTCTTTATGTTTGTGACAATCCTTGCTTCCAACTCCCGAAGACTAAATGGTTTCGTAATATAATCATCCCCACCCGAAAGCAACCCATTAATTTTATCATCTTCGTCAACTCTTGCTGTTAGAAATAAAATTGGACATAACACTTTACTGCGTATCAGACGACATACTTCAATCCCATCCATGCGTGGCATGTTGATATCCAATAAAATAATATCCGGTTTCATTTTTATTTTATTTAATGCTTCCATTCCATCTGTAGCCGTAATGGTTTCATATTGTTTCATATTAAAATAACTACAAAGCATTTTCACCAATTCTTTATCATCATCGACAACTAAAATCTTGTATTTCATCCAAACCGTCGAGTAGACTTTGTCTCGACCTTCACCCCTTTCATCAATATAAAATAATTTCGCGATGAGAGGTTCAAGTCTCAAAAGCCCCTCACAGAACCGCACGTGCCCTATTAAGGCATACGGCTCTTCAACAAGTTATTCACCTAATAAGCACTATTTAAATATATCTTAGGACACTCCAATGGATGTATCTTTAGGATATTTATATATTTATTCCAAGTTAACCAATTAGTCTGGTCTCTGCGTCTCTTGCTTTTACGCAATTCTACTAGAACATATTTATAGAACTTTAGTAGACCGACAAAGTTACCATAAATTCCATAATATCTGTAATGTCCTGTTAATCTCACATTCAACGCTTCAATGGTATCCTTAATGCTTTCGTGCATATGTTCCCATAACCATTTCTTAATGGCTTCTCTTTTCATTTTCAACTTCTTCTTGCTTGTTCTATGCAGTACACAATATTTGCCCCAATGACTTTTCGCATTGTAATGTGTAAATCCAAGAAAATCAAAGGATTCCTTTGTTCCCTTGTATCTGCCAAAGGGTAGTATTCTGCTTTTATCTTCTGCAATTTCAAGACCAAACTTCTTTAGTCTCTCTATTAAAAGCTGATAAAACTTTTGCGCTTCATTCTCGTATTGAAACAGACATACAAAATCATCTGCATAGCGTACCATATACATTTCGCCCCTGAATTCACGTTTCTTTACATAATCGAACCATGTATCAAGTACATAATGTAGATACACATTTGCCAGTACTGGTGATATTAATCCTCCCTGTACTGTTCCTGAATCTGTAGACAGTCGTTTGCCATCTTCCATAACTCCACCAATCAGAAATCGTTTGATGTATCTGATAAAATTCTTGTCTGCTATGTCATGCTCTAAAAATTTTATCATCCAATCATGGTCGATGTTGTCGAAGAATCCTTTAATATCTGCGTCTAAAATGTAATTAACCTTATTAGCCATGATATGTTTGTTCACTCTCTGTATTGCATCGTGACAACTCCTGTTTGGACGAAACCCAAAAGAGAAATCTTTGAATTTGGGTTCATAGATTGCCTCTAGAATCTCCTTGAAGACTCCTTGCACAACTTTATCCTCAAATGATGGAATGCCTAGTCCGCGCATTTTCCCATTTCCTTTCGGTATAAAGGCTCTGCGCACTGGATAAGGCCTATAAGAAAATTTCTTCATTCTGATTAACAGATTTTCAATATTTTCGTCTAGGTTTTCTCCATATTGCTCTTTGGTTACCCCGTCAACTCCAACCGCTTTT
>OHSQ01000964.1_pt1 | contig 12251 bp, 12 predicted proteins | sample 1578661 | NCBI WGS metagenome assembly OHSQ01 (sample SAMEA3879534, study PRJEB24766) | human gut metagenome | biome: human-associated habitat; feature: feces | place: USA | collected 1985/1987 | reverse complement strand
CCAATCCTTTTACCGCTTTCGTCGTATGTACTTATATCGATGTTTTTTTTACTTATAATCACGATTTTTTTCCATACCAGACATTGGACTATCTTATAGGAATTACCGTTTCTTGAGTTAATGATATGTAATAGTTTTGCCGTATCTGCTTGATCCAGTTCTGCAAGCATACAAACATCAATATGCTCATTCTGTATTAGAATACTTATTTTATCAAATAAGAAACTTGTATTTTTTTTATTTATGCATATTCCGGCGGATACCCGTTCAGCATTTCCGGTGATATCCGTTCAGTCCCCAGTTAGTATTCAGTGTTGTTGGCAAAGTTAATACTTCTTTCTTAGGCTCTCTCCTTTAAGGTCAAATTTTATTGCCTTATGCACGATTCTGTCCAGACAGGCTTCCGCAATGAGCTCGCTTTGGAACACATCATACCAGTCTGCAACGGGAAGCTGGCTGGCCAGGATGAGTGCCTTCCGGTTGTACCGGTCATCTATGATCTGTTCAAAGTCATGCTGTATCTGGCCGTCCAGCTTGACCATCCCAAAGTCATCGATAATCAGCAGGTCATGTGCGTTCAGCTTCCGGAAGAAGTTTGTTTCCCGTCCTTCCAGATGTGCAAGCTTCAGGTTCTCGATGAGCATGTTCATCGTGAAGTACAGTACCTTCCGGCCGTTCCTGCATGCCCTGTCACCCAGGGCACAGGCAAAGTAGGACTTCCCGGTTCCTGCCGGTCCGGTAATGATGACCGTCATTCCGCCCGTGATGTAATTTCCGGTTGCAAGGTCGGCTGCAGAGCAGGCCTGTATGCCCCTTGCCGTGTCCGTTTCAAGTTCTTCCATCGAGGCTCTCAGACGGAAGCCGGCATTCTTTATAAGACGCTGGATGCGGTTGTTCCCTCTCGTGTCACGTTCGTACTGGAGCATGATCTGCATGCCTTCACGCAGGGTAAGCTTGTCCAACTGATGTGTTTCTTCCAGAGAGCTCCAGCAGCTTGCCATTCCCGGAAGCTTCAGCTCGTGCAGTGTTCTTTCTGTTTCGTTGCTCATAATCATTTATTGTTGTTGGTTTATGTCATTTCCTGTAAAATAGTCTTTTCCGCGCATGTTCCCGTGGTTTGACGGTGTAGGCGCATGGAAGATTACCGTCTCGTCTGCGGATGCATTCATGCCGTTACGTCTGAGTATGGCTTCAAACTTGCTGTAGGAGTAAATACCGTACTCCATGCACTGACGGCAGGTAAGGTCAAACGTGGCAAGGTCATACTTCCTTCTGAGGCTGACTATGGAGTTGCACAGCTTGTAATACACCTCTTCAGGCTGTGCGGTACGTTTGGGGTCAAAGATTCTTTTTACATATTCATGGCAGTCAGGTGATATATCTTTTGCTTTCTCCACATAATAGGCTGCCGAACGCTCCATAATCACCCTGCAGCTGGATGCGAGATGTTCCCTGACTGTGGTATAGCCGTATGTATGGCTGCGGATATGTGAGGCCACCAGTTTCTGCTCCACATAGACCTTGACCCATGAACGCGTAAAGACTACTCTTGCCTGTTTTCCTACATGGATATAGGGGACGGAGTAAAAATGGGTCACCTTGTCCTGTCTCAGCTCCACATGGCAGTTTGCCTGTACTTTCAGATCGGCATACAGGCGCATCTCATAGGGTTCCGGTTTCAAGGGTTTCAGCAGCTCCTTCTCCATGGCATGAAAACGCTCCTCACGGCTGTAGGGACGCTTCTGCATACGGGTCTGGTTGTGCCTTTCCATCAGCTCCCATACGGCACGGTTCAGTTCCAGGAGTGAATGGAAGGTACGGTTACGCAATCTGGCATAGACACGGTTATATGTAATCCTTACGGAGTCCTCTACCAGAGCCTTCTGTGTCGGCGATGCCGGGTCGCATGGCAGTACCACGAAATGGTAGTAGTTGCCCATGTCCTCAAGAGCCTTGTTCAGCTTCGGCTCATGCCGGTCATTGCTGATTACAGCCGATTTGAGGTTGTCAGGAGTCAGTATGGAAGGTACACCGCCCAGATGTTCCAGACACATCCTTATGGCATACAGAAAGTCCTCCGTCTTCTGCGAAGGTACACATACCACATAGGTATAGTCGCTGTAAGGCATGCAGGCGACAAACACCTCCACCTTGACAATTTCTCCGGTTTCGGCATCCACATAGCTGAGCTTGTCACCGGCAAAGTCCACCATGAGCTTTTCACCCGGTTTGTAGGTGTTGGCCAGTACGGCCGTAACATCCTTCTTCGCAACGAGATTCTGCTTCAGATGGTAATAGAACTGTGACTTGCCGTAACCATCGGGATGAGTCGCACGGTATTCATCGAACAGGACCTGACGGCTTACATGGGATTTGGGGTCCGCCAGCAGTTCCCTGTATCTGGGTAGCAGGATCAGAAACTCTTCCATTCTCCTGTCCGTATATGCCGGAGAACCAGCATGGAACATCCGTTCCAACTCGGGATCGTCAATCTCAAGGAGGTCGCTGATGTTCCATCCGTTGGCTTTTACTGTATTCACATAACCGTTGACGGTTTCCTTGTCAATCGGTAACTTGCGGCTTACACCGCGGTTGGATTCTCCGGCCTGCTTGAGCTGGAGTACTTGTTTTATCAGACTCATATCCTTTGTTGTTCCTGCCATGACTGTGCTGTTTCTTGTTAGCTTACCAGCACAAAGGAAACTGAAACCGGGGAAAGAATGAACGGATATGCTCCGGAAACGAAGATATACGCTCACAATTCCATGCACGGCTGAACGGATATACTCCGGAAAATCTGAAAGCATACGTCTAAAGTGAACGGGTATGCTCCGGAAAAAGGGTGCTACAACCTGCAATTCTCGGAGGTGAACGGATATGCTCCGGAAAAATTGAGATTTTAATGTCTGGTTATCCATTTTTTCATCCTTTTAGGGGATGAACGGATAAAAATTACGCTTTTAAGGTATGGTTTTATACCCTAATAAGCTGCCGGAAAGTGAACGGGTATGCTCCGGAATATGTACCCAGCTGTTACAATCTTCTCTTACTTGCAATACAATGCGTTCTGCACTTATATCTTTTTTATCCAGTATATTTAATATCCCTATTTCCATATAAACTGATTATTTTATACACAAAGATACAAAATAAATGATTAGATTGATTGTTCTTTCCCGTTATTTCAGATAAGATGTATAATTTTTTTGTATGCAGCTTTTGTATATTTGTCAAGTGACCTTATGATGAAAAAAGTATCTGTATTTCAGTGGATTTGAAATGCAGATACTTTCTTCCTTTATTTTTAGTTCTTGGTTATCGTCCCTTATACATCGAGTCATAATACTTCTGGTAGTCACCGCTCGTCACGTTGTCCATCCATTCCTGGTTGTCCAGGTACCAGCGCACTGTCTTTTCTATGCCCTCTTCAAACTGCAGGCTCGGTTCCCAGCCCAGTTCCTTCTGCAGCTTCGTAGAGTCGATGGCATAACGCATGTCGTGGCCCAGACGGTCGGTTACGTAGGTAATCAAATCCATGTCGGCTCCTTCCGGACGTCCCAACAGACGGTCTACCGTATTGATAACCACCTTGATGATGTCGATATTCTTCCATTCATTGAAACCACCGATATTGTAAGTTTCGGCAATCTTTCCGTTGTGGAAAATCACGTCGATGGCACGCGCATGGTCTACCACATACAGCCAGTCGCGTACATTCTCACCCTTGCCGTATACAGGCAACGGTTTGCGGTGACGAATATTGTTGATAAACAGCGGAATCAGCTTTTCAGGGAACTGATACGGACCGTAGTTGTTCGAACAGTTTGTTACGATGGTCGGCATGCCGTATGTATCGTGAAAGGTACGTACAAAGTGGTCGCTGCTGGCTTTCGATGCAGAATACGGGCTGTGCGGGTTATATTTTGTATCTTCATAGAAGAACTCTGTTCCATAAGCCAGATGATGCTTTCCCGATGAGGCCTTTGTGGTGAACGGCGGCTTCACGCCTTCCGGATGTGTCAGTTTCAGGGCACCGTAAACCTCGTCGGTAGAAATGTGATAGAAACGCTTGCCTTCGTATTTTTCAGGCAGGCTTTCCCAGTACACCTTTGCAGCCTGAAGCAGGCTCAGCGTACCCATTACGTTGGTACGTGCAAACGTAAACGGATCCTTGATGCTGCGGTCTACATGACTTTCGGCAGCCAGATGAATAATACCATCTACGTGATACTGCTGCATCAGCTCCAGTATCTTCTCATAGTCGCAGATATCAGCCTTAACAAACGTATAGTTCGGTTTGTCCTCTATATCCTTCAGGTTGGCGAGGTTTCCCGCATAAGTCAGCTTGTCCAGATTGATGATGTGGTATTCCGGATACTTGTTGACAAACAGACGTACTACGTGACTGCCGATGAAGCCTGCTCCACCGGTTACGATTATATTGCGTTTAAAATTTTCCATGATTGTTTTTGTTTGCGATGATTTATTTAAGCACTCCCATGTTGCTCATGCATACTTTCAGCGAGTTGGTCCAGTAAGGAATCTTCAGTCCGAAAGTCTGCTTTATCTTGGTCTTGTCCAGTACGGAATAAGCCGGACGTTTTACCGGACTGGGGAACTCGTTGCTGTGGCAGGGCTGGATGTCGCATGCCGTATGTCTGGCAAGTTCGGCTATCACTTTGGTAAAGTCGTACCACGAACATACCCCTTCGTTGCTGAAATGATAGATCCCCTTCTTGCTGTACCCGTTTTGCGGCTTTTCGGCAGCATAGTCATTCAGAACTGCTTCGATGGCAACAGCCAGATCGAGCGCATACGTTGGCGTACCTGCCTGGTCGAATACCACATTCAGAGCCGGTTTCGAAGCTGTCAGGTTCAGCATGGTCTTTACGAAGTTCTTTCCAAATTCCGAATACAGCCAGGCTGTACGTATAATCACGTAGTCGCATCCCGTATCCTCAATGTACCGTTCTCCTTCCAGCTTTGTTTCGCCATATACACCTGTAGGCGTACCCTTTTGGTCTTCACGGCAAGGTGTATTATACGGATCACCTCCAAAAACATAGTCGGTAGAAATCTGAACAAGCAGACCGCCTGCCTTTTTCATGGCTTCCGACAAAATCTTAGGAGCTGCAGCATTCAGCTTGCGGCAGAGAGCCGCATCACTTTCAGCCTTGTCTCTACATTGGTATAAGCCGCACAGTTCACAATGCAGTTGATATGTTGTTCCTGTACCATTTTATCCACCGCTTCCGCATCGGTAATGTCCAGCAGAGTAGTTTCCACTCCTTCGGCTTCCACTACATCGGTAAACAGGTAATTATAGGAAGTCTGCTTGCTGATGATGCGCATCTCGTTACCCAGCTGGCCGTTTGCGCCTGTCACTAAAATATTCATGATTGCTCCTTTCCTTATTTATACAAATCTTCCTTGTAGTCGAACAGCCATTCCGTATCCTTCAGGCGTGAATGGTGCTTATCCTTTTCCGATAGAATCACCTTGTCGGTCGGAACCTTCCAGTCAATGCCCAAGTCCGGATCATCCCATGCAAGGGCACCTTCGCTTTGTGGTGCATAGAAATTATCACACTTATACTGGAAAATCACTTCCGGAGTCAGTACGCTGAAGCCGTGTGCAAAACCGCGCGGAATGAAGAACTGTCGGTGATTGTCTTCTGTCAGTTCCACCGCTACATGCTTTCCGAAAGTCGGAGAACCCTTGCGGATATCTACGGCTACATCCAATACGGCACCTTTGATTACCCGTACCAGCTTGCTCTGTGCGAAAGGCGGTTTTTGGAAATGCAGACCGCGCAGCACACCGTAGCATGACTTACTTTCATTATCCTGTACGAACTTTACGGTACGTACCTGTGCATTGAAATCACGTTCCGAAAACGATTCGAAGAAATATCCTCTGTCGTCTTTAAAAAGGCGTGGTTCAATGATGACCACGCCCTCTATATCAGTTTTAATTACTTCCATATTAATAGTCCAGATTACTTTTACCTGTATGTTCTACTTCATCTATCACCTGCAGCAGATACTTTCCGTACTGGTTCTTCAGCATGGGCTGTGCCAGCTCTTTCAGTTTGTCTGCCGTAATCCATCCCTGACGGAAAGCAATGCCTTCCAGACAGGCAATCTTCAGTCCCTGACGCTTTTCAATCACCTCGATGAACGTAGAGGCTTCACTCAGAGAATCGTGTGTACCCGTATCGAGCCATGCAAAGCCGCGTCCCAGAGTCTGCACCTTCAGTTCCTTGTCTGCCAAGAACTGCTGGTTTACAGTCGTAATTTCCAGTTCCCCACGTGCCGACGGTTTGATGTTCTTGGCAATTTCTACCACCTTGTTCGGGTAGAAATAAAGTCCAACCACTGCATAGTTCGATTTCGGATGCGCCGGTTTCTCTTCTATCGAGAGGCAGTTCCCGTCCTTGTCAAACTCGGCTACACCGTATCGCTCCGGATCACTTACCCAGTAACCAAATACTGTAGCTTTCTTGTCCTCTTCTGCCGTGCGAACCGCATCCTTCAGCAATCCGGTCAGTCCTGCACCGTGGAAAATATTGTCGCCCAGCACCAGACATACACTGTCATTGCCGATAAACTTCTCTCCGATGATAAATGCCTGAGCCAGCCCGTCCGGCGATAGCTGTTCTGCATACTCAAAGCGCACTCCGAAGTCACTTCCATCACCCAGCAGGCGCTTGAATCCCGGCAAGTCGAATGGAGTAGAGATAATCAGAATTTCACGGATGCCTGCAAGCATCAGTACCGAGATCGGGTAATAGATCATCGGTTTATCGAACACTGGGAGTAGCTGCTTGCTGACTCCTTTTGTGATGGGGTAGAGGCGGGTTCCGCTACCACCGGCTAAGACTATGCCTTTCATGTGTTAATTATTTTAACCATTTTTTATCATTATCGTTAAACCAGTCATTAAGTGCTTCCTCAAAAGTCCATTTAAACTGATAACCTGAGCTTTTTAATTTTTTGCCACAAATATTGGTCGAAATCTGTAACTTCTTTACTCGGGCTGGACAGATACCCATTGGTGCACCCAATGCTCCGATGATTGTAGCTGCGGGCATAATTATCCAGTTAGGAATATCAAATATGGTGGAAGTCAGTCCAGTAACTTTTTTCATAGCTTCTACAATGTGCTGAATGGTATAAGCTGGTTCAAAACAACAATTGTAAAGTTCTACACCTTCTTCATGGTTTTCAAGTCTGTATACCATAAAGCGTACCAGTTCTTTTACGTAGATACAAGCTTTGATGGTATCTTTGCGTCCCGGATAAGCAAATTCATGTTTTCTTATAGCCCAATATAGGCGTGTAAAATTTCCATTCTCTCCTTTACCGAAAACAACTCCCGGACGTACGATGGTAAGCTGTCTTTCTTTTTCGTTTTTGGCTTGCCAAATAGTATGTATTTTTTCTGCTATAAGCTTGGATATTCCATAAGGAGTGTTAGGAGTAGGAAGAGTTGTTTCCTCTTTTAGTTCTTCTGCTGCACCATATGGAGCTATTGAGCTGGTAAACACAATTTTTTTGATGCCATGCTTTTCAGCGAAAGCACACACATTCTCAGCTCCACGAATATTGGTTTCGAAATATTCATGGTCAGGATGACCTGGAGTGCGATGTACTGCCGCAAAGTTGAAGATAATATCCTCACTTGATACAGGGACATTTAGTTCTATAGGTTTACGTACGTCACAATAAATAAATTTAGCTTTTACGGTTTCTCCTTTTTTCAAAGGAGATTTGTAGTCTTTTACTGTGGGGAGTGGAGTACCTGGTTTTACAATATCTAGGTTGTATACTTTTGCTTCTGGATGAAGTTCATTCAGTAATTTGGTGAGATGGGTACCGATGAAGCCGGTACCTCCGGTAATGAAGTAGTTCATGATTCTTTATCTTGAAATAGAGTTTTATATTGTTGCTTAAGTAACTCAACTTCTTTGTTTATAGTAAAATTGTCTATAACGCGTTTCTTACCATTTTGTGCAAGAGTTAATCGTAGTTTGTCATCGGTTAGTAATCGATTTATTGCTTCTGCATATGCTTTGGTATTTAGATTTTCTACTTCTAACCCTGTTTGATTATTTAGACATACCCAATTGACTCCAGATCCTGGTATATTAAATGTTACAGGAACAGCATTGCAATACATTGCTTCTGCTAACGTTAATCCAAAGGCTTCTGCTTTTGTATATGAAGGAAATGCAAATACATCTGCCATGTGATAGTAGCATCTCATTTCTTGTTCAGATAGTCGTCCCAAAAATACTACTCGTTTTGATTGGCATTTAGCTTTTATTTCTTCAGTAATAGGACCTTGTCCACCGATATAAATAATACAATTATTGTCTATCATTGGTTCCGCTTCGATTAGTATACTGACACCCTTATGTGGTACATGTCTACCCACATAAAATACAATTTTTTTCCCGTTTGCATGATTTTTAATCTTATTTATGATAGGCTTATCGTCTGGTCGTAAGTCTAATTTAGATAAATCAATGGCACTTGGTAAAATTTGTGTTTTGCTAAGAAATGGAATTAGTGGTTTAGATGCATCCCTGTAGGTAGGAGAAGTTGCAGCTATTATATTGGCTCTTTTTAGGAGTCTTGTTTCAATTGGTTTAATGAACGGATATATTTTTTTTTGTTTGGTAATATCTAGGTGCCAGTGTAAATATAGCTTTGTATTCTGAGGTATTAAGGGGATTAATAATGCTGCTACGAAAGGATTGGGATAATGGAAGTGGATAATATCAGGTTTCCATTTCATCTGTTCTTTTAGCATTTGATAATACGACAATGACAAGCCTTGTCTGGCTATATTCAGCAAAACTCCGGCTTTAAATACCTTTATGTCATTTGTTTCTTCGTATTTATTTGATTTATCCTCACTGAAGCAAATAACACGAACTTCGTATTCATCTTTGAGTCCTTCAGATAAGTATTGGCAAGTACTTTCTATGCCTCCTATGTGTGGGGTATAATAATTTGAAATTTGTAGTACTTTTTTCATATATCTGTTTTTTAGTAACTTTTGTAGAATTTTAATTAGTATGTTGTCCTTATTTTCATCTATTAAGATAGCTTGTCTAACTCCTGCATTATTGCCAGCTTCAACATCACGTTGGCTGTCTCCAATCATATACGACTGAGACAAATCGATGTTAAAATCCTTTGCAGCTTGCAGCAAAAGTCCTGGTTTGGGCTTTCTGCAGTCACAGTCGAATTTATAATCAGGTCTTTCACCTGCAAATCCTTTATCTGTATGATGAGGACATACATAAATACCATCAATAAATGCACCTTCTTTACCCAGATCTGTTTCCATTTTATCATGTATGGTTTGCAGTTCTTCAAAACTACATTCTCCACGAGCAATGACGGGCTGGTTAGTTACGACGATAGTTAAATATCCAGATTTATTAATCATTTTGATGGCTTCTGCAACGCCGGGAATTAACTCAAACTGCTCGGGCTTGGTGATGAATCCAGCAGATTTGTTAATTGTTCCATCTCTATCCAGAAAGATAGCCTTTTGCTTATTTTTTAAATTTCGAGCTTGTACTTTTCTTGTTTCTATATCTTTAGTGGTTTCATAGTATCGGTCCGGCGTGCCCATATCTTTTATGTATTCGGGAGTATCGTACGCATAGATTTTACCGCTTTTTATGTTAGGTTTCAGTACATCTCTGTCAAGATCAATTTTGTCGGGCGTTTCCGGATGTCGAGGCACGAAATTTTTCATTGTTTCCTTTAGCAGTTCAGGAGAAATAATTTCGATACCTGCATTTACCCGATTTTTGTAATAAAGCCGTTCATCTTCCTTATTCATCCATTTTATAACCCGATGTGTATCGATAGGCAAGCCACCAGGAACTTGTGGTGGAACAATTTCTGTTACAAGTAACGAACTGTCATAGGGATGACCGTTAGGATGTGCGATTAAACTTGCCCATGCATTATGTGATTTATGAAAGTTTATAAAACGGTTAAAGTCTATGTCCAAAATCACATCGCCGCAAAGCAGCAGAAAATCTTCTGTCAGTTGAGGCATTTTGAATAGTGCTCCTGCTGTTCCTAATGGAGAATCTTCAATAAAATAATCTATTTTTACACCCCATTTTTCACCATTACCGAAATAGTCTTTAATCACATTTCCGAGGTAGCCTATAACTAAGATAATATCAGTCAGACCACAAGCCTTTAAGTTTTCTATTTGATACTCTAAAATAGGCTTGTTACATATTCTAATCATTGGCTTAGGTACATCGCTAACTACGGATGCAATACGAGTACCTTTACCCCCCGCCATTATAACAGTTTTCATATTTTTTATCTGTTTTATAGTTTACCAAAAAAACGTTCTTCAAGCATTAAGCACAAACAGTGGTATATCGGTAGATGTAATTCTTGAATTTTGTATGTTTCTGTTTCAGGAACCCGAATACATACATCGCTGAATTTCATCAGTTGATTTTCTTTTTCTCCGGTTAGACCTATAACTTTTAATCCCTTTGATTTAGCAGCGACAGCTGCATATAGTACATTTTTACTATTACCGGATGTAGATATTCCTAAGAATACATCACCAGCAGTACCCAGGCCGTTTACTTGCTGTGCAAAGATCAGAATAGGAACTGCATCATTCATAAAGGCTGTTGTAAGTGATGGTTCGCCTACTAAAGAGATAGCAGGAAGAGAACCTTGCAGGTGTTCTGAAAGCATTTTACCCATTTCTTCATCAATATCTTTCAGCCTTTCAGCCTGTGCTGCATAGATTTTTCGCTTTAACTTGAATTCTTTCATCAGTTCGCCCACTATATGTTCACTATCCGATGCACTTCCTCCATTGCCGGCTACCAATAGTTTTCTGCCTGAAGCATATGCTTCTTCAAGAATATTATATGCTGTAATGATATCTTGTCTGCATACTTCTAGACAAGGATAACGCTTTACCAGTAAATCGACGTGTTCTGTCATTCCGCTTTGTATCATAAATCTATTTTTGATTTATTGTTATTATTTTATACTGGCTACAGAGTCGGTTGAATAAATTTTCCATCCATGAGCCCCTCCATCACTGAATTGGAATGGCATAACAAAACCATTGAGCTTCTTTAGTGCCATTTCAACTTCTTTTTTTCGGGTAGGCTCTACAACAAACATGATGAATCCTCCACCTCCTGCGCCTGATATCTTTCCAGCTTTTGCACCAGCTGCGATTGCTGTATCCATAGCTTCTTGAATAATTGGATTGGTGATGTTATTTGCCATTTTCTTTTTATTTTCCCAACCTTCACGAATGATGTTAGCAAAGCTGTCTATGTCACCTTTTAGTATAGCCAGCTTCATATCCACTGCACTTTGTTTAATTTTATGCATAGCTTCTATGGCATCATTGTTACCATCAGAAGTATTTTTTTTCTGTTCTTCTATAATGGCTGCACTGCTGCGTGATTTTCCTGTGAAAAATAATAGCATACTGGCTTCCAGTTCGTCAATAATCCAGCGCTTTATCTTCAGGGGGTTTACAATTACGATGTCATTGGGTAAGAATTCCATATAATTAAAACCACCAAAAGCTGCGGCATACTGGTCTTGTTTGCCACCGGATAATCCCAAATCCTTGCGTTCTATTTCATAAGCTAGTCTGGATATCTCATAATCACCGAGTGGTAAATTTTGCCATTCTACGAATGCTTTAAGTATACATACCACCATAGTGGATGAAGTGCCAAGTCCTGAACCTGCAGGGGCATCATTGTAAGTGGTTATCTTAAAAGACATAGCATCCAGATTAAAGTCTTTTACGACTCTGTTGTATACTCCTTTTATTAGACTGGCATCACCATCTATCTCCAGATATTTGCCTTTTGGATAAGCTTTATGACAACCTGCATCGAATGCATTAATGGTTATAGCATCATCTTGGGTTTCTTCAATTGTACAATAAGCGTACAAATTGATTGTTGCATTCAGTATTAGTCCTCCATATATATCGCTATAGGGGGATACATCACTACCGCCTCCCGCTAGTCCGAGGCGGAGTGGGGCTTTACTTCTAATAATCATAACAAGGTTTTAAAGATTTGATTCTATGATGTTTATTATTTGAGGGACAATTATAGATTCAAAATTATATTTTGAGTCTATAAATTTCCTTGTAGAAGAAATATCTATATTTTTTTTCTCGAAAGTAGATATACTTTTTGCGAGTTC
>OHSQ01000962.1_pt1 | contig 12273 bp, 10 predicted proteins | sample 1578661 | NCBI WGS metagenome assembly OHSQ01 (sample SAMEA3879534, study PRJEB24766) | human gut metagenome | biome: human-associated habitat; feature: feces | place: USA | collected 1985/1987 | reverse complement strand
AGTGTGCTGTGCTTCCGGCACACCTCCGCCAGAGCGGAAATGTCCGCCATGCCGCCCAGATAGTCCGGACTGGTGAGATAGACCGCCGCAGGCGGCGCAGGCAGCTCCGTCAGCGTCCGCTCCAATGCGTCCGGCGACACGGGACAGCTGCAGAGAGATGTGCTTTGCTCCGGCCACAGCCAGACGATCTCAAAATCCAACAGGGCCGCCGCGTACAGGAACGCACGGTGTACGTTCCGGGCGGCCACGATCGTCCGGGATCCGTTTCCGCAGATCAGGGCCAGATACAGCATCGCCCGGATACACTGGCTGGATCCTTCCGTGGAGTACACCGTCCGTCCGGAGCCGAACAGCTCTCCCGCACAGGACTCACTGCGCCGGATGATGCCGTCCGCTTCATACAGACTGTCTGCACCCCGAATCTCGGTGATATCCAGCGCCTCACAGCCCAGAAGGGATTTCCCCTTGTGACCGGGCACATGCGCACGGACCGTCCCGGAATCCGCATACCGCCGGACAAAATCGGCAATGGGCGTTTCCATCAGCTGTTGGCCGTGGAGGAATCCTCCGCCACCTTCATCATGATGGCACATTCTATACGCTTACGGAACAATTCGCAGCCTGCCTCGTAGACGCCGCGGATCGAGCCCGTGGCGTGGAAGGCGTTGGCTGCGCAGCCGCCGGAGCAGTAGAGCTTCGCCCAGCAGTCGTTGCACTCAGGCCGTGCGTAGGCATTGCAGGAACGGAATTCCTCGCGCAGGGCCGTATTGGTCACGCCGTTCCAGATGTCACCCAGCTTGTAGGCCTCCTCGCCCACGAACTGATGGCAGGGATACAGGTCGCCCCAAGGCGTTACGGCCATATACTCCGTGCCGGAGCCGCAGCCGGAGATCCGCTTGTAAATACAGGGGCCGCCTGTCAGATCCAGCATATAGTGATAGAACGTGATGGGCTTACCTTCCTTTTCCCGGCGCAGCATGTCCTTGGCCAGCAGCTCGTACTGATCCTTCACGATCTTCAGATCCTCCGCCGTCAGCGCGGCGGGGTCCTCCGGCGCGCACACCACCGGCTCCATGCTCAGCTCGGTGAAGCCCAGATCCGCCATGTGGAACAGATCCTTCGTAAAGTCCGGATTGGCATGGGTAAAGGTACCGCGCATGTAATAGTTCTTGTTGTCTCTGGCCTTTACCAACTTCTGGAACTTAGGCACGATGCGCTCATAGCTGCCGTTGCCCGCATAGTCCACCCGCAGCCGATCATGAATTTCCTTGCGGCCGTCCAGTGACAGCACCACATTGCTCATCTCCCGGTTGGCGAAGTCGATCACGTCATCGTCGATGAGCATACCGTTTGTGGTCAGCGTAAAGCGGAAATTTTTGCCCCGCTCCTTTTCCACACTGCGGGCATATTCCACCAGCTGCTTCACCACGTTCCAGTTCATCAGCGGCTCACCGCCGAAGAAGTCCACCTCCAGATTGGTGCGGCTGCCGGAGCGATCCATCAGGAAGTCCAGCGCCTGCTTGCCAACCTCAAAGCTCATCAGCGCACGTTCCCCATGGTACTTCCCCTGGCTGGCAAAGCAATAAGAGCAGTTCAGGTTGCAGGTGTGCGCCACATGCAGACACAGTGCCTTCACCACATCGCCGGAGCGCTCCTTGAACGTACCGGCCATGTCTGCGAAGGTGTCGGGGGTATAGAGCTTCCCGGCGCGCTTCAGCGCCTCTACATCGGCAATGCAGTCCCGCAGCTCCTGCTCCGTGACATCCTCGCGCTCACCGTATTTCTCCATCATCGCCGATACGATCTCATCCGCCGTGTGGTCGGGGTAAAGTGCAATGATGTCATAGGCTACCTCGTCCACTGCATGAATGGCGCCGGAGCAGGTGTCCAGCACGATGTTGTAGCCGTTCAGTTGATACTGATGTACCATTCTTCCGTTCTCCTCGTACAGAAAAAGTGCCGCCTGAACAGGCGGCAGCTTTTTGAAAATTGCGATCGATTACTTGTTGTTCTCGCACTTCTGGTTTGCCACGCCGCAGCTGGTCTTGCAGGCGGACTGGCAGGAAGTCTGGCACTCACCGCAGCCGCCGTTCTTGGCGCTGTCGCACAGGCTGCGAGTCTCAAGAGTCTTGATTCTTTCCATAACATGTATCTCCGATCTGTCAGATTCTAATGGATTTCCCGGCGAACCACCCGCAGACAGTCACCTAAAAATCGGGAAAATATTAGCATATCATCCGCATAAAGTCAAGGTATTCCAGCGATTTCCCCCAATTAAAAATGTCAAAAAAGCAAATCATCAAGAAGTTGCCGCTCACAGAAGAAAATCACCGAAATCGTGCGATTCCGGCGATTTCTGCCGGAGACTGCCGGATCCGAATCAGTTGCCTCACACACAAGAACGCAAGCAGGAACTTGCCATACGACAAATGTTGTTATACAATGCCGGCGAAGTGGATCGCTTATGCGAATGACAAGGGAAAGCCAGGATCTGACCTATCTTTTCTGGTCGTTTAAGCGAGCATCATATCTGCCGAACTGCCGGAAGAAATTATGCTTCCGACTGCGCAAGCAGAGGGAAAGGAACGCGAAAAAGAAATGAAAACTGGTTTGATCCTGGAAGGCGGCGCCATGCGCGGAATGTTCAGCGCAGGCGTGATGGATGTCATGATGGAAAACGGAATTCGCTTTGACGGCATCATCGGCGTTTCCGCGGGGGCGGCATTCGGCGTCAATTACAAATCTGGGCAGATCGGGCGGGCGATCCGTTACAATGCGAAATACTGCCGCGACAAGCGCTATTGCGGAGTGGGTTCTCTCTTAAAAACGGGGAATCTTTTCAATACAGAATTTTGCTACGGTGAAGTGCCGCTGAAGCTTGATGCTTTCGACTTTGACACTTACGAGAAAGATCCGACGGCATTCTATGTTACCTGCACGGATATTGAAAGCGGAAAGCCGGTCTATCACGAATACACCGGGCGGAACGATCACGGCTTCGATTGGATCCGCGCCTCTGCTTCACTTCCACTGGTTTCACAGATCGTGGAGATCGATGGCGTAAAACTGCTGGACGGCGGCATAGCCGATTCCATTCCCGTCGCCTATTTCGAAAGCATCGGCTACACAAAAAATGTGGTCATTCTGACGCAGCCGCAAGGCTATCGGAAAGAGAAAAACCGGGTACTGCCCCTGATCCGCATGAAATACCGGAAATACCCGAATCTCGTAAAGGCGCTGGAAAATCGCCACCTGATGTACAACGCGGAGCTGGAGCTGATCGAAAAGCAGGAACAGCGCGGTGAGCTTCTCGTCATTCGCCCTGATTTTCCCCTTTCGGTCAAGCGAGCGGAAAAAGATCCTGCAAAGCTGACGGCCTGCTATGAAGTTGGCAGACGGGTCGCAGAAAAAGAATTGGCGCGGTTGATCAGGAACTTCCACAGATAAAATGGGTATTCTTATCTTATCTGCAAATAGAATTACACCTTCGTGAGCGTCCAGCTTTGTCTCTCGGTCTGGAGCTGCACCATGTGGGCGAAGATGCCGCCCGCTTGCAGCAGCTGCGCGGGCGAACCCTGCTCAGGTAACGTGGTTCAGTGTCACGGAACTGTCCTTTGGATGCTGCGGCACTTCCGGCTGAGAAAGCGCCGGGCTTTGCAGCACGCGGTCAATACGGGTGATGGCGTCCTGCACGATCATTCCGTTCTCGCTCATAAACATCAGCTTGGTCATTGTCACGGAGATGACCGGCGTGATAATGATGTAAAAGAGCAGGTTCAGCAGCACACCACCGTCTGTTCCGCCGCGTGAAAACAGGAAACCGCCTGCGATCAGGAACACGAACACGCTGTTGACAGCCAGCGTGTAAAATGCCATGGGCCAGCGCAGCTGCTTGGTGTAGGCAATGACCCAACGCTCGTAGTTGTCGATGGTGCCCTTAAACTTTTTGAAAGAGAATACCGTTTGTCCGAAGGTCTTGACCACGGGAATACCACGGACATACTCCACCGCCTCATTGGACATATCCGCCAGTGCGTTCTGATACTGCGTCATCTTGTCCTGCATTTCCTTACCGGTCATGCTGGTCATCACGGCAAAAGCGAGAGCAACCGGAACGAGACTCAAAAGCCCCAGCCGCCAATCAAAGATCAACAGCAGCGTGAGGAGCCCCGCGATGGTCGCCATCCAGCCGTAGTGCGTCACATGGACAGCGTTCTCATAATGCGGTGCGGTCTCAATTACTTCCCTCAGGATGCACCAGATGTACCAGAACGGTACCAGCGCCAGCAGTGCACCGACGGCGGACAGCCCCCCACGAAAGGTAGGCCAGGATTTTGTAGCTCCCGGTGTAGTCCAGCAGCTGGGATAGGTTGGAGCGTTTTTTCAAGAGTTTCACTCTCCCATCAGTTAGAGTAGACTAACCATTTTACTTTTGAGTGGGGCAGGGATACAGATCCCAGTTTCCCTGCCCCGGTTCTTTATGATTTATTTTCGTCCAGCAGGTCGGTCATATTTTTGAGACCGATGCTCAGCGTAGACCCATTGTGCAGCAATGCCGAGGTGGTGGGCGGCAGTACCCCCGCCACGCCCAGTGCGATCAGCGTCAGGTTGAAGCCCACGATGAAGCGGTAGCTGCCGTGGATACGCTCCATCAGTGCCTCACCGAGCCTGCGCAGTGTTACCAGCGCAAACAGATCCTCCGAGGCAACGGTGATGTCGGCAATCTCCCGGGCGATGGCCGCGCCGGTGGAGATGGCGATGCCCGCGTCCGCTTCGGAGAGGGCGGGAGAATCGTTGACGCCGTCGCCCACCATGATAACGGTGTGTCCCTTTTCCTTTTCCTGCCGGATAAACGCGGCCTTGTCCTCCGGCAGCACCTCGGCGTACACAGCGTCCACGCCAACCTCGGCGGCGACAGCCTCCGCCGTGCGGCGGTTGTCGCCGGTCATCATCACCACATTGGCAAAGCCGCTCTCGTGCAGCGCTTTTACCGCCTCCCGTGCCTCCCGGCGCAGGGGATCGTGGATGCAGATGACCGCCGCTAACTCCCCGTCCATGCAGAGATACAGGTGGGAATACGCGGCGGGCAGCGCGTCAAATTTCGGCTGCTCTCCCTCCGGGATGCGGCAGCCCTCGTCCTCAAAGACAAAGTGGGCGCTGCCGATGATGACCTTCTTGCCCTCCACCATACTGGAGATGCCGTGGGCCACCACATACTGCACCTGCGAATGGTACTCCTCGTGGGTGAGCCCGTGCCGCTTTGCCTCCGCCACCACGGCGTTTGCCATGGAATGCGGGTAATGCTCCTCCAGACAGGCGGCAAGCCGGAGCATTTCCGCCTCGTCGTGTCCGCCGAAGGGGACGACCGCCGCCACGGTGGGCGTCGCATAGGTCAGCGTGCCGGTCTTGTCGAACACAATGGTGTCCGCCTTGGCCACCGCCTCCAAAAAGCGTCCGCCCTTGACGGAGATGTGATAGCCGCTGCTCTCCCGCATGGCGGACAGCACCGCAATGGGGATGGCCAGCTTCAGGGCGCAAGAGAAGTCCACCATCAGCACCGCCAGCATTTTCGTCACATTCCGGGTCAGCAGATACGTCAGCGCCGTGCCGCCCAGCGTGTAGGGCACCAGTCTGTCCGCCATCCGGGAGGCTTTGTCCTCGGCGGTGGATTTCAGCTTCTCCGACTCCTCGATCATGCGAACCACCCGGTCATACCGCCCGCTGCCGGAGGATTTCTCCACGGAGATGACGCACTCGCCCTCCTCCGCCACCGTCCCGGCATAGACGGGACTGCCGGGATGCTTGGCCACGGGCATGGACTCGCCGGTGAGGGAGGACTGGTTCACCATGGCCTCGCCCTCCACCACCCGGCCGTCCAGCGGGATCATGCCGCCGGTGCGGATCACGATACGGTCTCCCGGCATCACATCGGTGATCTTCGTCAGCACCTCGGTGCCGTTTACCTGCTGCCAGACGCTGTCCACCCGCAGGCTCATGGCGGAGGCGAGGTCGGCAACAGACTTCTTGTGGGTCCACTCCTCCAGAATTTCGCCCAGATGCAGCATGAACATAACGGAGCCGGCGGTGGCAAAATCGCCCCGTGCCATGGACACCGTAACAGCGGTGGCATCCAGCACGGCGACGGAAAGCCGTCCGTGCAGCAGTGCCGAAAGCCCCTCCCGGATGTACTTTACGGAACGGAACACCGCCAGCGCCGTGGTGATGGGCGCAGGCAGGAACAGCTTGGAGATGCATCTGCGCATAACGGCAACTGCCAGCTTGTCCTCAAACTCCCGGTTCAGGGCCCGGGAAGTATGCTCCGGCACCAGCTCCATGGCCTCCGCCTTGGCGAAGGAGAATTGTGCCAGCGCGGAGATAACGTTCTCCCTTTTCCCGCCGTACACCACCACCGCGTCCTGCGTCCGGTCGTAGACCCTGACCTCCTGTACGCCGTCCTGGGCGCGCAGATAGTATTCCAGCACATCCGCTTGGGATACTGTCATCCGCCCGCAGCACAGGTGTACCCGCAGCCGCCCCGGCAAATCATGTAGGATCGTGCATTTCATGGATCACTCCGCCTTAGCGTCCTCCAAGGAAGCGTCCTCCACCACAGCGGCGGCCTCCGCCTCTGCGCGGCGCTCGTTGATGGCCTTGGCTTCTGCGTAGATGTCATCCGCGCCCTCCCGTACGGCGGTGACCGTTTTCATCACATCCTCCTTGGCACGCAGCGCGGCGGCGGTGGTGTGGGCGTAGACCTTCTTGGCATCCCTGCTGCCCAGCAGCTTGATGCCCGCCGTGCCGAACAGCACACCCGCAGCAAATAAACCGATTTTTTTCATAATGATTGTCCTCCTATATAAAATATATATGTCAAACCGATGGCCGCGATGGCGGCATCGGAATGATCTTAATGTTTCTTCTTCCCAAAGCGGAAAAAGCCTGCCTTCTCGTAGACTGCGGTGCTGATCTCTCCCACCGTGTAGCCGGTGGCATCGATGGCGGCGCGGATGGCGTTTTCGTCCAGCGGTGCTTTCGAGAGGATCACCGTCTCCCCCTTAGAATGGGAGGAGGAAACTTTTTCCACGGAGAAGGCTGCGCGAATGGCGTCGTTGATGTGGGCCTCGCACATGGAGCAGACCATACCGGAAACTTTAACTGTTGTTTGGATCATTTTAGAACCTCCCGTTCTGGAAATCTTTCATGCGCCGTTTTTCGGAACGCCTTTGTAAGATAGCTTTCTTTCATCGCTGTGCCTCCCGCTTAAAGCTTCTTTTTATACCCACAGTCGCAGTATGGGCCGCCGAATGAACGCACCGATCATGGCACAGTTGACGAGGTTCATCTTGAACCGGTCGCTCTTTTCAAATTCGGGCAGCTCGGAGATGATCTCCCTGTATTTCGGCTTTGCCTTTTTCGTGATCGCTTTTGCCGTATCGGTATCGTAGCCGAGCACCTCTGTCAGCTGCTTTTGGAACGAGCCTGCAAACAGCACCCACATGCCGAAAGGCATTCCGAAATAAGTCACTTTTTATCCCTCCAATCACATATCACGCGGGTCATGCGGCGGTCAATGTCCATGCGCGCCGTTTTACACTCCCCGGGATATTTCTTCGCAGCGCTGAACGCCAGCTTGACAAACAGTGCTGAGCCGACGGGAAGCATGGTCTTGAGCATACCGTCTGGGAAAACGAAGTGTGTGCAATGCTTATATACGACCGCCTCGACTTTGCAGGAGTGCGGTTTCTCCGCAAGGCGTTTTTCCATGCGGCGGATGTATTTTGCGGCGTCCCAAAGCGCGTCGTCCTCTGCGCCCCGCAGACGTTCATGAACCTGTCCGGCGAGTGCGTCAGCGAACTGCTCAATTGGTATAAAGTGCCGCTGGAAAATCTGCTTATCATTTATGATGATATTGATTTGCCCGCCAGCCGCCTGCGCGTCCGCAAATCCGGCAGTGCCGGGACGCATAACGGAATGCGCTCCATCATCGCCAATACGCCGGGGCAGAATTTCCCGCGCGTGCGGGTCGGCGTGGGCGCAAAGCCCGATGGCTGGGACTTGGCGGACTGGGTATTGAGCAAGTACACCATCCGCGAAGAGCAAATCGCCATGCAGCAGGCGTTCGAGCGCGCGGCGGACTGCGTGGAGGATTGGGTCAAAAACGGTATTGACCATGCCATGCAGGAATACAATAAGACCGTGTAAGCACAGGCGTATTTTTCGTACCACGACTCATCCCAAGGAGCGCATATGAATCAGGCATTATTATCCGGCATTGCGTCGAAAGCGTATGACAAGCTGCTGAAAGCAACGGAAAGCAAACAGCCCATCGCCGTGACGGGGCTGCCGGACACGATGGCGGCGTATATCGCGTCAAAACTCTGCGCCGATACGGGCAGGAAAGTCCTGCTGATTTCCGGCAACGACCTCAAAGCGGCGCACGACGCCGAGGACGGCCAGCAGCTGCTGGAATCGGGTGTGGCGTGTCTGCCGGGCGGCGAAATCGACCTTACGCGCGGCGCGTCGAGCCACGAAAGCGCGTGGCGGCGGCTGGAAGCGCTGGCAAGGGCGCAGGAGGGGGATATCCGCCTGCTCTGCACGAGTATGGATGCCGCCTTGCAGCGCATGGGCAGCGCCGACCGCTTCCGCGAAGAGACGATTCGCCTTGCTCCCGGCGACCGAATCGACCTGAATGACCTCATCCGCCGCCTGACCGCCATGGGCTACGAGCGCGTCAGCATGGTGGAGGGCAAGGGGCAGTGCGCCCTGCGCGGCGGCATTATCGACGTGTATCCGCCTGCGTGCAGCCAGAGTTTGCGCATTGAGTTCTTCGACGACGAGGTGGACTCCATCCGCGAATTTGACTGCATCAGCCAGCGCAGCCTTGATTCGGTGGAGAAATGCACGCTCACGCCCGCGACGGAGGTATTGCTTCCAACGGCGGAGGCGGAAAAGGCAGCGCGGCGGATGCGGGACGCCATCAAGCGGCAGGGGGGCGACCTGACGCCCGCGAGCTCGACGCTCTTTTCGGATTTGCCGCCGCTGCCGGAGGATGACGCGGACGCGCCGGACTTTTTCGATAAGAACATCACCCCGAAGATTCGCGAAAAGCAGCAGACTGCCGCGCGCAAAGCGGAACTGGAACGCCGCCGCGCCCAACTGATGGCGGACGCGGACATGCTGGCGGAGGGGCTGCCGTTCAAGCGCATTCGGGCGTGGCTGACCGTGCTGACGGACGATACTTACACGGTGCTGGACTGGTTTGAGCCGGACATTGTGGTGCTGAGCGACCCGAATCTGCTCAGGAAGCGCGCGGAAGAACGCCGAGCGGGCTTCGCGGAGGATCTCGAAGGCGCGATGAGCCGCGACGAAGCCGTCAAGGAGCAGGAAAACCTGCTGATGGACTGGGACGAGCTGCTGCGACATGTGCAGGGGTACGCGACGGTCGCTGTGACGGAATTTCTGGAGGGCATGGCAGGCGTGGCGGTCAAGGATGCCGCTGATCTTGGCGTGCAGCGCGTGGCAGGGTATTCGTCGCAGATTCGCCCGCTGGCGGAGGACTGCGACGGCTGGCTGCGCGAGGGCTACCGCGTGGCGGTGCTGTGCGGCGGCGTGGCGCGTGGTCAGCGTCTGGCGGCGGCGCTGGAAGAACACGATGTCGCCGCGTCGTTCGCGGAGAAAATCGACAAGCTGCCGGAAGAATGTGTGCAGGTGCTGCCCGGCACGCTGACGCACGGCTTCATCTGGGAGGAAGCACGCCTGATTGTTGTCAGCGACACGGACGTGTACGGTACGGGCTACCGCAAGGCGAAGAAGCGTCAGGCGGCGGGCGAGAAGATTGCGGCGTTCACTGACCTGAAGCCCGGCGACTTTGTGGTGCATGAGGAACACGGCGTCGGCATTTATCTTGGCACAGCGCAGATGAAAAACGGCGGCACGCGCCGGGATTATCTGCAAATCCAGTATCAGGGGAGCGACAAGCTCTATGTGCCGATTGAGGCGCTCAGCCGTGTGCAGCGCTACATCGGCAATCCGGCGAATCCCCCGAAGCTGAACAAGCTCGGCGGCGGCGACTGGCAGAAGCAGAAGGCGAAGGTCAAAGAGGGCCTGAAAAAGATGGCGTTTGACCTTGTGAAACTCTACGCGCGGCGGTCGCAGGAGACGGGCTTCGCGTTCAGCGCGGATACGCCGTGGCAGCGCGAGTTTGAGGACATGTTCCCCTACGAGCTGACCCCGGATCAAGAGCAGAGCGTGAAGGAAATTACGGCGGACATGGAATCGCCGCGCAACATGGACAGGCTGCTGTGCGGCGACGTGGGCTACGGCAAGACGGAGGTCAGCCTGCGCGCGGCGTTCAAGGCGCTGATGGACTCCAAGCAGGTTGCGATTCTGGCACCGACGACGATTCTGGCGCAGCAGCACTACAACACGGTCTTGAAGCGCTTCAAGGGCTTCCCAGTCAAGGTGGACGTGCTGAGCCGCTTCCGCACGGCGAAGGAAACCAAGGACGTTCTGCGCCGCGTGAAGGAGGGCGAAATCGACATCCTTGTCGGTACGCACCGCATTCTGGGCAAAGACGTGCAGTTCAAGAACCTCGGTCTGCTGATTGTGGACGAGGAGCAGCGATTTGGCGTGCAGCATAAGGAAATCATCAAGAACATGAAGCATCAGGTGGATGTGCTGACGCTCTCCGCCACGCCGATTCCGCGCACGCTGCACATGTCGATGGTCGGCATCCGCGATATGTCTGTGCTGGAAACGCCGCCGGAGGAACGACTGCCGGTGCAGACACGCGTGATTGACTACAACGACGGTGTGATTCGCGACGCGATTCTGCGCGAGGTGTCGCGCGGGGGACAGGTGTACTTCCTCTATAACTCTGTGCAGACCATCGGCGCGTTCTATGAGCGCTTGAAGCAACTTGTGCCGGAAGCGCGCATCGGCGTGGCGCACGGGCAGATGCGCGAACACGGCTTGGAGGACGTGATGATGGACTTCTACGGCGGCAGCTACGACGTGCTGCTCTGCACGACCATCATCGAAAGCGGCTTGGACGTCCCGACGGCGAACACACTGATTGTCTTTGACGCGGATCGCTTCGGGCTGAGCCAGCTCTATCAGCTGCGCGGGCGCGTCGGGCGGAGCAACCGGCAGGCGTATGCGTACTTCACCATCCGCCCGGAACGCAGCTTGTCCGAGACGGCGGAGAAGCGCCTCGAAGCCATCAGGGAGTTCACGGAGTTCGGCGCGGGCTTCCGTATCGCCATGCGCGATCTCGAAATCCGCGGCGCGGGCAATATTCTGGGGCCGGAACAGCATGGGCATTTGGCAACCGTCGGCTACGACATGTACTGCAAGCTGATGGAGGAAACGCTTCAGGAGGCGCGCGCGGAGCAGGAAGGTCTGCCGCCCGCGAAGCCGCACCTCGAAACGCGCGTGGACATCAAGGTGGACGCGTATCTGCCGGACGACTATGTACATGACGACCGGCAGCGGATGGAAATGTACAAGCGGATTGCGAGCCTGACGACGCAGGCCGACCGCGAGGACATCACCGACGAGCTGCTTGACCGCTTCGGCGAAGTGCCGCCGGTGGTGGAGACGCTGCTGGACGTGGCGCAGGTGCGCGTGCTGGCGAATCAGCTGGGCGTGTCGCTGGTGACCTACAAGCGCGGCGGCTTCCTCGTGATGAAGCTGAACGCGGAGTACATGCCCGATCAGGCGGCGTTCATTCCCGCGATGGCGATGACGGACAAGCGCCTGATGCCCTCGACCACCGCGCCGGATGTGCTGCTGCTGGTTGACCCGACGCTTGGCGAATACGCGATGCTGTCCGAAGCGGTGAAGGTGCTGGGGAAGCTCAATGAGAATATCGAGACGATGCTGAAAAAGCAGAAGAAGGGAGAAAAACATGAAAACACTTGATAAGCTGATGATGACGATTGTGGGCTTGCTGTGCTTCTGCGTCTCTGCGGCGGCTCTGATTTTCATGGATTTCAGCACGGAACACGGCGTGGTCTATGCAGACGCGCTGTACTGCATTCCCGTCTGCGTGCTGCTGCTTGCCTTTGCCGTGCTGACGATACTGAAATTCCGCACGGGCTATGACGGTAATCTGAAACTTGCAGGAATTGTCTGGGATGTGTTGTTCGCGCTTGCCTTTCTGCCGATTCTGGGCGTTCCCGCGATTGCGCAGGCAAGCGGCGCCTATGGATTGCTCTGCAAGGTACTGTTCGTGCTGGTGCTGCTGGCCGGAGTGCTGATGATCTCCGGCAG
>OHSQ01000958.1_pt1 | contig 12291 bp, 8 predicted proteins | sample 1578661 | NCBI WGS metagenome assembly OHSQ01 (sample SAMEA3879534, study PRJEB24766) | human gut metagenome | biome: human-associated habitat; feature: feces | place: USA | collected 1985/1987 | reverse complement strand
GGGTTCTATGTGGGCTCCGTGGTCATCACCCAGTACGCCGGCCAGCCGGCGGCCGACGCCTTTATCAAGCGGCTGAGCCAGTTGGGGGTCAAGAGCTACAAGCACTATCCCATCGCCGGATACCCCTCTGACGTGGCTCACATCGTCTCCGACGAGGGGCTGGGCCGCAACGATTATATTGAGACCACGCGGCCCCTCATCGTGGTGACGGCCCCGGGCCCCGGCAGCGGCAAGATGGCCACCTGCCTGAGCCAGCTGTACCACGACAACCGGCGGGGTATCCGGGCGGGCTACGCCAAGTACGAGACGTTCCCCATCTGGAACCTGCCGCTGAAGCACCCGGTGAACCTGGCCTATGAGGCGGCCACGGCGGACCTGAACGACGTGAACATGATCGACCCGTTCCACCTGGAGGCCTATGGCAAGACCACGGTGAATTACAACCGGGACGTGGAGATCTTCCCGGTGCTGGCGGCCATGTTCCGGATGATCCAGGGCGAGTGCCCCTACAAGTCCCCCACGGACATGGGCGTGAACATGGCAGGCTTCGCTATCGTGGATGACGCGGTGTGCCAGGAGGCCAGCCGCATGGAGATCCTGCGCCGGTACTATACCGGATGCGTGGAACGGGCCAAGGGGCAGGCGGACGAGTGCGTGGTGCGGAAGCTGGAGCTGGTGATGCAGCAGGCCGGCGTGACGCCGGACATCTGCCCGGCGGTGGCGGCTTCGCTGGAAAAGGCGGAGGCCACCGGCAAACCGGCGGGCGCCATGGTGCTGCCGGACGGCAGCGTGGTGACGGGGCGGACCTCTCCCCTGCTGGGCGCGTCGGCTGCGCTGCTGCTGAACGCGCTGAAGAAGATGGCGGGCATTGACCACAAGCTGGACCTGATCCCCTCGTCGGTGATCGAACCCATCAGCGCCATGAAGACCGGCTGCCTGGGTCACCGAAACCCCCGGCTGCACTCGGATGAGGTGCTGATCGCGCTGGCGATCTCCGGTCTGACGAACCCCCTGGCGGCCATGGTGCAGGCGCAGCTGAAGAACCTGCGGGGCTGCGAGGCCCACTTCTCGGTCATCATCTCCGAGGAGGACGCCAAGCTGTACAAGCGGCTGGGCATCAACGTCAGCTGCGAGGCGAAATATGAGGTCAAGAGCCTGTATCACAAGTAAATAAGCGTCTGTGCCCGCGCCGTGCGCGGGCACAGCTTTCTGAAAGGAGCACATATGCAGAGCATCGCACAGATATTGGCATCGGAGCTGGGCCAGCCGGTCCAGTACGTGGAAAACGTTATCGCCCTGCTGGACGAGGGCAGCACCATTCCGTTCATCGCCCGCTACCGCAAGGAACAGCACGGCTCCATGGACGACACCACCCTGCGGAAGCTGGAGGACCGGCTGCAATACCTGCGGAACCTGGACAAGCGGCGGCAGGAGGTCAAGTCCGCCATCGACGGGCAGGGCAAGCTGACGGAGGAGCTGTCTGCCTCCATCGACAACGCCGCCACGCTGGCGGAGGTGGAGGACCTGTACCGTCCCTACAAGCAAAAGCGGCGCACCCGCGCCACGGCGGCCCGGGAGAAGGGACTGGAGCCCCTGGCGCAGCTGCTGCTGGCACAGGAGAAGGACTGTCCCGCGCCGGAGGCGGCCGCACAGGCGTACATCGATCCGGAGAAGGGCGTGGAGACTGCGGCCGACGCATTGCAGGGCGCCAACGACATCATCGCGGAGATCATCAGCGACGACGCGGACATCCGCAAGGCACTGCGGGGCCTGCTGATGCGGCAGGGACGGCTGAGGAGCCTTGCCGCCACGGAGGAGGACAGCGTGTACCGACTGTACTACGACTTTGAACAGGCCATTCCCAAGCTGGCGGGGCACCAGATCCTAGCCATCAACCGGGGCGAAAAAGAGGGGCTGCTCTCCGTCACGGTATTGCTGGACCGGGAGGCCGCGCTGCCGGCACTGCGGCGGGCGGTGGTAAAGCCCGGCTCGGCGGCCATGGAATTCATCAAGGCCGCCTGTGAGGACGCCTATGACCGGCTGATCTATCCGTCGCTGGAGCGCGAGGCGCGGTCCGCCCTGACGGACAGCGCCAACGAGGGCGCTATCGGACAGTTCGCGCTGAACCTGAAGCCGCTGCTGCTCCAGCCGCCGGTAAAGGGCCACGTGACCATGGGGCTGGACCCCGGCTATGCCCACGGGTGCAAGGTGGCGGTCATCGACGGCACCGGCAAGGTGCTGGACACCACGGTGGTCTACCCCACCTACGGCGAGCGCCAGAAGCGGGAGGCCATCGCCAAGCTGACGGCCCTGTGCAAAAAACACGGCGTGGCGCACATCGCCATCGGCAACGGCACCGCCAGCCGGGAGACAGAGCAGATGACGGTGGAGATGCTGCGGGGCCTTCCGGGCGTCAGCTATATGATCGTCAACGAGGCGGGCGCGTCGGTGTACTCCGCCGGCAAGCTGGCGGCGGAGGAGTTCCCGGACTACGACGTGAACCTGCGCTCGGCCATCTCCATCGCCCGGCGGTTACAGGACCCGCTGGCGGAGCTGGTGAAGATCGACCCCAAGGCCATCGGCGTGGGGCAGTACCAGCACGATATGCCGCAAAAGCGGCTGGACGAGGCACTATGCGGCGTGGTGGAGGACTGCGTCAACGCCGTGGGTGTTGACCTGAACACCGCCAGCGCCAGCCTGCTGGGCTATGTATCCGGGCTGAACGGCACCACGGCGAAGAACATCGTGGCGTACCGGGAGGCCAACGGCGCCTTCCCGGACCGGAAGCGCCTTTTGAAGGTTCCGAAGCTGGGGCCCAAGGCCTATGAGCAGTGCGCGGGCTTTTTGCGGGTGCCGGAGAGCAAAAACGTGCTGGACAACACCGGCGTACACCCGGAGAGCTATGGGGCGGCGGAGAAGCTGCTGGCCCTGTGCGGCTGCGGCGACGAAGACGTGCGCCGGGGCGCGGTGGACGGATTGATGCGGAAGGTGCAGGCCATGGGCGAGGCAAAGGTAGCCGAAGAGATCGGCGTGGGCGTGCCCACACTGCGGGACGTGGTGAAGGAGCTGATGAAGCCCGGACGTGACCTGCGGAGCGACCTGCCGGCGCCCATCCTCCGCACCGATGTGCTGGACATGAAGGACCTGAAGCCCGGCATGGTGCTCACCGGCACGGTACGGAATGTCATCGACTTCGGCGTATTCGTGGACATCGGCGTGCATCAGGATGGGCTGGTACACATCTCGCAGGTGTGCAGCAGGTTCATCAAGCACCCCTCCGAGGTGGTGGCCGTGGGCGACATCGTGAAGGTGCTGGTGCTGGACGTGGATGAGAAAAAGCACCGCATCAGCCTGTCCATAAAGCAGGTGAAGGAGTAAAAAAGAAACCGCCCCGGGGCGGTTTCTTTTTTATTTGTCTTTTACTCGATGACGGGGAGCTTTTTGACCACGGCGGCGCAGCGGGGGCACAGGTCAGGGTGCTCGCTGTCGCTGCCCACGGTGGGCAGGACCTTCCAGCAGCGGGCGCACTTGGCACCGTTGGCGGGGCGAACGGCCACCTTCTGCTCCGCGTCCACGTCCACGCGGACCTGGGAGACGATAAACAGGTCGGCCACCTGGGCGGCGTCCATGGATGCCAGGAAGCCATCCTCCGGTGTAACGGTCAGGTCCACCTCAGCCTCCAGGCTCTTGCCGATGGTCTTGTCGGCACGGGCGGTCTCCAGCGCGCCGTTGACGGCGGTGCGGAGGGCGGCGATACGGGCCCAGCGGGCCATCTCGTCCTCGGAGAGGGCGTAGCCGTTGTAGGGCAGCACCATCTCGTTGAACAGGACGTTGCGCGCGTCATCGCAGGAGCGATGGGGCATGGCCAGCCAGATCTCATCGCAGGTAAAGGCCAGAATGGGGGCAAACAGGCGGGTCATGGCGTCCAGGATCAGGAACAGGGCGGTCTGGGCGCTGCGGCGGGAGAGGCCCTCGGCCTCGTCGCAGTACAGGCGGTCCTTGAGAATATCGAAGTAGAAGGAGCTCAGGTCCACCACGCAGAAGTCGTTGATCATGTGGGACACCACATGGAACTCGTAGTTGTCATAAGCGGCATAAGCCTTGGTCAGCAGGTCGTTCAGGCGGGTGATGGCCCACTTGTCCAGGGGCAGCATGTCGGCCGGCTCCACCAGATGATCGGCGTCGAAGCCCACCAGATTGTCCAGGCAGAACTTGGCGGTATTGCGGAACTTCAGGTAGTTCTGGCTCAGCTGCTTGAAGATCTCGTCGGAGCAGCGGACGTCCACATGGTAGTCGGAGCTGCCGGCCCACAGGCGCAGCAGATCGGCGCCGTATTTGTTGAAGATCTCGGCGGGGTCCATGCCGTTGCCCAGAGACTTGTGCATGGCCTTGCCCTCGCCGTCCACGGTCCAGCCGTGGGTGACGCACTCCTTGAACGGTGCGCCGCGGCCCAGAGCGCCCACGGCCACCAGCAGGGAGGACTGGAACCAGCCGCGATACTGATCCAGGCCCTCGATGTACATGGTGGCAGGCCAGAAGCCCTGATCGCGCTCCATGGCGGCGAAGTGGGTGGAGCCGGAGTCGAACCAGCCGTCCAGCGTGTCATTCTCCTTTTCGAAGCCGGCGGACTTGCCGCAGTGGGGGCAGGTAAAGCCCTTGGGCAGGATGTCGGCGGCATCCATATCGAACCAGGCGTTGGAACCCTTCTCCTCGAACAGGCTGGCCACGGCCTCGATGCTCTCCTCGGTGCAGACGGGCTTGCCGCAGTCCTTGCAGTAGAACACGGGGATGGGCAGGCCCCAGCGGCGCTGGCGGCTGATGCACCAGTCGGTGCGCTCCAGGATCATGGAGCGCATACGGTCCTTGCCCCAGGCGGGCACCCAGCGGACGTCCTCGCAGGCGGCGATGGCCTCGTCCTTGAAGCTGTCCACGGAGCAGAACCACTGGGGGGTGGCACGGAAGATGATGGGCTGCTTGCAGCGCCAGCAGTGGGGGTAGCTGTGGACGATGTCCTCGCTGGCGAACAGAGTGCCGTTGTCCTTCATATCCTGCAGGATGACGGGGTTGGACGCATCGGTGGTCATGCCCTCGTACTTGCCGGCGTAGGCGGTGTGCTTGCCCTGATCGTCCACGGGCACTACCATGTCCATGCCGTAGCGCTTGCAGGTCACATAGTCGTCGGCACCGAAGCCGGGTGCGGTGTGGACGCAGCCGGTACCGGAGTCCATGGTGACGTAATCCGCCAGCACCAGGCGGGATGTCTTGGGCAGGAAGGGATGGTCGGCCAGCATGTTCTCGAAGAAGGAGCCGGGGTGCGTCTCCACGATCTCATAGCTGTTAAAGCCGCCGATCTTCATGACCTTCTCGACCAGGGCCTCGGCCATGATGTACATCTCGCCGTTGGGCGCCTTGACCACGGCGTAGCTCTCGTCGGGGTGCAGGGCGATGGCCAGGTTGCCGGGCAGGGTCCAGACGGTGGTGGTCCAGATCACGAAGTACAGCTTGCTGTGGTCCAGATGGCCCAGCTTGCCCTGATCGTCGTGCATGGGGAACTTCACATAGACGGTGGTGCAGGGATCGTCCTTATACTCGATCTCCGCCTCGGCCAGGGCCGTCTCGTCGTGGGGGCACCAGTACACGGGCTTCAGGCCCTTGTAGATGTGACCGTTCTGGTACATTCTGCCGAACACACGGACCTCCTGGGCCTCGAAGCCGGGATCCATGGTCTTGTAGGGGTGCTCCCAGTCGCCCACCACGCCCATGCGCTTGAAGCCGTCGCGCTGCACGTCGATGTAGTGGTCGGCGAACTCGTGGCAGGCACTGCGGAACTCAGAGACGCTCATGGCCTTGTGGTTCAGCTTGTTCTGCTTGATGATGGCGGACTCGATGGGCATGCCGTGGTTGTCCCAGCCGGGGATATAGGGGGTATAGTAGCCGCGCATCGCGTACATACGGGTAATAAAGTCCTTCAGGGACTTGTTCAGGGCGTGGCCCATGTGCAGCGCGCCGTTGGAGAACGGAGGGCCGTCGTGGAGGGAGAACAGAGGCTTGCCCTCGTTCTTCTTCAGCAGCTCATTGTAAAGGTCCAGCTCTTCCCAGTGCTTCAGCATCTCCGGCTCGCGGGCGGGCAGGCCGGCGCGCATGGGAAAGCCGCTTTTGGGCATATTCAGTGTCTTCTTGTACTCCATGTTGCTTCTCCTTTATCTGAATAGTTTTGAAAACAAAATAAAAAGCGCCTTTGTCTCGTTCAAGAGACAAAGGCGCGGAAAAACGTCCTCTGCGGTACCACTCTCGTTGCCGCCGGGGCGGCCACTCATCCCCCACGGAATGGGGCGGGGAGAAGGTAACGGCTCCCTTGCCGTCCGCGCTTACTCGGCGAGCTTTCAGGCGGATGCTCCGGGGTGATGTTCGGTGTCCCTGTCCCGTCCGCCTTGCACCAAACGGCGGCTCTCTTCGCGTGGACATGAGGCACGGCCTGTCCCCTTCATCGCAACTTTCGATATTGCTGACAATGTAGCACGGTTTTGAAAAAATGTCAAGAGGAAAGCGGAAAAAGGCGGCACACAGCCGCCTTTTTCAGTTAAATTATCCGATAATCCCGCTGGGCCAGGGCCTGCTCCCGGCGTATTTTCTGGGCGGCCAGGGCCTCCTCCAGGGCCACGATGATGCTGTTGGACACCAGAAAGCCGCGGGGCGTCAGGCGCCAGCCGTTCTCCGTTCGGGCAGCCAGACCCGTGCACTCATACTGCACGAACAGATCCTCCATGGGCTGGAATCGCTGGCGGTAGGTCGTCTCGAAATACCGGCGGTCGATGCCCTCCGCCGTGCGGAGGGACAGCATGACGTACTCATAATCCCGGGTCAGCGTAGCGTCGGACTCGGACTCCGACAGGATCAGGCGACCGCTTATGTAGCTGTCCAGGTCCCGGACGTAGGCGTAGCGCACACCGCCGAAGTCGGAGTGGGCGCCGGGGCCGAAGCCGGCGTACTCCTCCATGTGCCAGTATTTCAAATTGTGGCGGGAGGCAAAGCCCGGCTTGGCGAAGTTGGATATCTCGTACTGTTCATAGCCGTTCTGCGCCAAAACGGTGACGGCGTAGAGATACATATCCGCCTGGGCATCGTCGTCCGGGAAGCACTCGCTGTCCCGGCGGTCATACAGGGGCGTGCCGGGTTCCAGCTTCAGGCCGTAGCAGGAGATATGCTCCGGGGCCAGGGCGATGACGGCGGCGAGGGTGTCCTCCCACTGCTGCATGGTCTGGCCCGGCAGGCCGTATATCAGGTCCATACTGAGGTTTTTGAACCCGGCCTTCCGCACGGCGGCCACGGCCTCCTGCACCTGGGCAAAGGTATGGATGCGGCCGATGGCGCGAAGCAGGCCGTCATCCGCCGACTGAACGCCCAGAGATATCCTGTTGAAGCCCGCCCGACGCAGCGCACGCAGGGCCTTGACGTCACAGGCGGAGTCCGGGTTGGCCTCCAACGTGATCTCGGCGTCGCGGGCCACAGGGCAGCGCTTGCGGAGGGTCCGCAGCAGCTTTGTCAGGCGGTCCGGTCCCAGATAGCTGGGGGTACCGCCGCCGAAGTACACCGTGTCCACCCGGTGGGCAGCAGTGCGGGGCGCGACCTCCTCGATATGGCGCAGCAGGGCGGCGGTATAGGCGTCCATCTTCTCCTCGCTGCGGGGCAGAGAGTAAAAGTCGCAGTAGGCGCATTTCTGGCGGCAGAAGGGGATGTGGATATAGAGCCCGAGAGGGGCTTTTTCTTTCTGCATATCAGCGTACCTGAGGCGGCAGTATGGTCACAGCGCCGTAAAAGCAGTTGACCTTGCAGCTGCGGCAGCCGATGCAGTCATCTTGACGGACCTGGTAATAGCCGTCCGGCCGCAGGTCGATGCACTTCATGGGGCAGAACATGGCGCACCAGCCGCAGCCAGTGCAGCTCACCGGGTCGATCACGGCCAGCTGGACCGCCTTGCGCCCGAAGGGATGGGCAGGGTCGTACATAACTGACGCCCTCCTTTCCTGAGATCACCGTATTATTATAGCCGTTTTCATGGGTTTTGACAAGTATAGCCGCGGCGGAAGCGGCACATATTACCGGCGAAAGGATGTGATGGCGTGACACCCAAGGAATATGACGCGCTGGTACGGCAGCTGTCGCCCAGCTCACCCATCGGCAAGGACACGGCGCTGGCCTTTGTCGTCGGCGGCGGGATCTGCGCCGTGGGACAGCTGATCGCCAACGGCTGGCAGGCGCTGGGGCTGACGCAGCAGGAGGCGGCCTCCGCCACCTCGGTAACGCTGGTGTTCCTGTCGGTGCTGCTGACGGCGCTGGGGCTGTACCACCGGCTGGCGCGGTACGCCGGGGCAGGCACGCTGGTGCCCATCACCGGCTTCGCCAACGCCGTAGCCTCGCCGGCCATCGACTTCCGGGCGGAGGGCATCGTCACCGGCACGGCGGTCAAGATGTTCACTGTGGCCGGGCCGGTGATCGTATTCGGCACCGCTGCCAGCGTGGTGTACGGGCTGGTGCTGTATCTGCTGGCATAGCGTGAGCGCCGGCGCTGCCGGTCACGACCGTGTCCGCCCGTACACATAAAAAGCCGCCTTTCGGCGGCACATGAAAAAAGAACCGGCCTCTAGCCGGTTCTTTTTGCTCGGTTCAGATGTACTGCTTCATGCCCTCGGTGGCGGTGTCCTCGTCCGCGCTGATGGTGACGGTGAACTTCACGCCATTCTCCTCGCTGAAGCGGTCCAGCCAGTGAAGGAACGTCTCTACCGCCTGCAGGTCGTTGCTGCCGGCGATCTTGCAGAGATTATCCACGAACACATGGGAAATATCGTAATTGCCCGCGTACATACCGCACAGGAATCCGCGCAGGCAGTCAAAAGAATCCACATTATACTCGCCGGCGTTGACCAGACGGACGTTGTAGCTGACGTCGTAGGTCATATCGCCCTTAGGCTCGATGCACACGACACTTCCGGTCTCAGACTCCACACTGGTGTGGATGAGCTCGATGAGCTGCTTGGTCTTACCGGCACCGTTGGCACCCATGATCAGTCTAACCATAAGAAATCACTCCTTTGTCATTGGTGGTTTCCACCTGAGTACAGCATACCATACCGGTGGAAAAATAGCAATGCAGAAAAAGTAAACTTATTTTTGGGCACTTTTACTTTTCCAGCTTCCCCAGCAGCGTCTGCCGCAGGTCCTCATACCCCGGCTTGCCCAGCAGGGCGAACATATTTTTCTTATAGGCCTCCACGCCGGGCTGGTCAAAGGGGTTCACGTCCAGCAGGTAGCCGGACAGGCCGCAGGCGTACTCAAAGAAGTAGATCAGCCCGCCCAGGGTCTGCTCATTGATGGATCCGGTCCGCAGCGTCACGTTGGGCACGCCGCCCTCCACATGAGCCAGCAGCGTACCGTCCATGGCCTGCTGGCGGATAAAGTCCATGCTCTTGCCCGCCAGGAAGTTCAGGCCGTCGCCGTTGCCCTCGTCATAGGGCACGGGGTTTTCGTTTTGAGAGGGGCCGAAGCGCACCACCGTCTCGAACAGGTGGCGCTCACCCTCCTGGATGTACTGGCCCATGGAGTGCAGGTCGGCGGTAAACTCCACGCTGGCGGGGAACAGGCCCTTGTTCTCCTTGCCCTCGCTCTCGCCGTACAGCTGCTTCCACCACTCGGACATAAAGCGGAAGCAGGGCTCATAGGCCGCCAGCAGCTCGATCTTCTTCCCCGTGCGGTACAGCTCATACCGGGCGCCGGCATACTGCCAGGCGGGATTGGCGTTCATGTCCGCCAGGGCACATTCGCGCATCATATCCGCCGCGCCGGCCATCAGCGCGTCGATATCGATGCCGGCCACAGCAATGGGCAGCAGGCCCACGGCCGTGAGCACACTGTACCGTCCGCCGATGTTGTCCGGCACCACGAACTCCTCGTAGCCCTTATCGTCGGCCAGGCCCTTCAGCGCCCCCTTGCGGGCGTCGGTGGTGGCATAGATGCGCCGGGCGGCCTCCTCCGGGCCGTACTTCTTCTCCAGCAGCTCACGGAAGAAGCGGAAGGCCACGGCGGGCTCCGTGGTGGTGCCGGACTTGGAGATAACGTTCACGGAGAAGTCCACGCCGTCCACCAGCTCCATCACCTCGGTCAGCGCGTCGGAGCTGAGGCCGTTGCCGATAAAGTAGATGTTAGGCGTATTCTTCTTTTTCAGGTTGTAATTGGGCGAGCGCAGGCATTCGATGACGCCCCGGGCACCCAGGTAGGAGCCGCCGATACCGATGACCACCAGCGCCTGGGAATCGGACTGTATTTTCTTCGCCGCCGCCTTGATGCGGGCAAATTCCGCCTTGTCATAGTCCTCCGGCAGACGCACCCAGCCGGTAAATTCGCCGCCGGCGCCATCACCATTTTGCAGATGGTCATGGGCGATACGCAGGCGGGGGGACAGCGCGGCCTCGTAGGGCAGTGGGATAAAGCTGCGGACATTTTGCAGATCGACCTGTATCATGTTAAAACCTCCTCGTCGGTGCAATGCAACTATTTGCCCTATCGTACAACGTTTCCGGCGAAAATACAAGGGGAAAAACGGGACTTTCCCCCGCTTTTCCCCTTTCCGCTACGCCAGAAACACCGCCTGCTTCAAAAGATCGGTGAACATCCGTCCCCAGCTGCGCCCCGGAACGCTCTCCGCCGCCAGAATGGGTACCGTCAGCACCTCCGTATCGCCGCTGCACAGGGTCAGCGTGCCCACCTGCTGGCCCTGCTGTATCGGGGCCGTCAGCGTCTCCGGCAGGTCCACCCGATACTCCAGCGACGATGCCTGCGCCTTCTCCACCACGGCGGTAACGCCCGTCTCCGGCAGCGTCAGGCTTACCTGCTCCGCCTCTCCCATGGTCACCGGCAGGGCGGGCAGCGGCTCCTCCGGCGCGGCGGAGACCAGCGTATAGGCGGAGAATCCGTAATTCAGCAGCGCCTTGGCGTCGGTATTCCGCTTGTCGGACGTCTCCCCCTTCATGACCACCGCGATCAGCTCCATGCCCTCGCGCTCCGCCGTGGCGCTGATGCAGTAGCCTGCGGAGGCGGTGTAGCCGGTCTTCAGCCCCGTGGCACCGTCGTACCAGCGGATGAGCTTGTTTGTATTGGCCAGATCAAAGGTGCCGTTTCGGATGCTGTCCGTCCATATGGTGGTGAAATTGCGGATGTCCGGGTGCTTTGTCAGCAGCTCGCGGCTCATAAGGGCAATGTCATAGGCACTGGTGACGTGGCCCGCCGCCGTCAGACCGGTGGGATTGGCAAAATGGGTATCGTCCATCCCCAGCCCCCTGGCGCGGTTGTTCATCTGCTCCACGAACAGCTCCGTCACACCGGCGACCTTCTCCGCCAGCGCCACCGCCGCGTCGTTGCCGGAGGACACGCACACGCATTTCAGCAGCTCCTCCACGGTGATCTGCTCGCCCTCCGCCAGAAAGACCTGACTGCCGCCCATGCCGGCGGCGTTGGCCGACACCGTCACCACGTCGTCATAGGCCAGCGCGCCGCTGTCGATGGCGTCCATGGTCAGCAGCAGCGTCATGATCTTGGTGACGCTGGCGGGCTCCAGCTGCTCGTGCTCGTTCCGGGCATACAGCACCTGCCCCGTGGTTTTTTCCATCAGCAGCGCCGCGCGGCTCTGGATAGGCAGCTCCGCCGCCTGCGCCTGCGCCGGCCACAGGGTCAGCAGGCACATCAGCGCCGTCACGCCCGCCGCCAGTCCCGTCATCTGCCGCCTCCACCTCCGCAGCGCCTCCCGCCGCTTGTTCTGTTTATCGTCTATATGGCATCTTTCCGAACGATAACACGCTCTCCCGTGTCCTGTCCGATGCCGCGCTCCCCCTGATACGACAGGCATTACGCGCTTCTCCGCATCCACCATTTCCTGCTTCTTCATCATGCAGTTCCTCCCCCGCGTTTTTTCCATCTCTATGCCGCTGCGGGAGAAATCATGCTCTCGACAGAATTTTCGGTTGCAAAACCCCCGCCGACCTGCTATAATAGCACCGTTCGCAGGGTTGGTATATCGGTATTACAGCGGCTTCCCAAGCCGTTAAGGCGGGTTCGACTCCCGTACCCTGCTCCAAGTTAACAAACAGGTTTAGATGTCATGCGGTGAAAACCGCATGACATCTAGCTTTTCCGGGGTTTCCCATACCCCGATTTTAACGGTTTCAAGCATGGATGTCAGAGCCGTCTGGGAGGCGTTCGACGTGATTTGAACCCCTCTTTTCCTGTTTTCTGGCGAAATAA
>OHSQ01000943.1_pt1 | contig 12399 bp, 10 predicted proteins | sample 1578661 | NCBI WGS metagenome assembly OHSQ01 (sample SAMEA3879534, study PRJEB24766) | human gut metagenome | biome: human-associated habitat; feature: feces | place: USA | collected 1985/1987 | reverse complement strand
GCCTGGACGGTAGGTTGTTCAGTCAAATCCGGCAAAGGCTGAGACAATTCAGGGTAGGTGGCTTGTATAATGTCGCTATGCAATCTGTTGTGAAAGTTGTCCAGTCCATAGTACAGATCAATAAAGCGGGCATCCTGAATCGTGGCCACGACTCGCTTAATAGCAGCTTCTCCTTCCAGATAAGCGTTCTCTCTGTCCGAATTTTTGCAGGCATTTTGATAAGCCTCATCTTCCAATACAAGGCTCTTAACAATAGGTAGAAACTGCTCGTAAACTTCCCGTACCGTGGGCGAAGTGCCTTGCGATTGTTCCGATTCTTCTGGTTCGGCTTCCTCCTGAATAATCTGGGCAACAGTCTGCTCAACCTGCCGGATGAACGGATTTTGGGCAAACTTCTCCTGGTCAACGACTTTTCCGCCTTCAATGCCGGATTCGGCCAGCCGTTCTCGGATATAAACGGGGTCAATGTCCTCCAGAGCGTCCTGTTCTTCTACAGTAAAAAAACGATCTTCTTCAATCAAATTAAGCACACGGTCGCGGATTTCCTCCCAGGGAATGTCCCCCGCACCACTTACGCCATTGACCGGGAACGATGGAAGATCATCGCCGTACTCCTCCCGGAGCACATGGAGCATATCTGCGCGGGAAGCCCCTTCCCGCAGTCGGCGCACAACGGCGCGCTTGCTTGATGTATCGCCGTTCCATTCCTGGATGGCCGCGTCAATGTCTGCCTGGGTGATCTCAGTACGAGACGGCGTGGATGTATCTTCCGACCTTATTGTGCTGCTCCCAAAGACCCGTGTGCCGTCTGCCCCGAATTCGGCTTCGTAGGCGTCAATGTCTCGTTCCGCCTCATGGTCAATCGATGGACGGGATGACACACGGCGCTCCTGGCTGTCCCAGTCAACAGCGGAGATCGTCACATCATATTTGTCCCGGAGCTGCTCTACATACTGCTCCAGTTGGTGGGCGGGAATACCGCACATATCCACTCGCCCCGCTCCGGGAACAAGGCGGGAGGTCAGCGTCAGCCCCAGCATAGAGGCGGCAGTCCGAGCATCCTCGCCGTATAATTCATAGAATTCACCCACCTGAAACAGCACCATATCGTCGGGGTGGCTTTCCTTGACCACCTTGTAGGTGTCAAAGAGGGAATTGCGCTGGGCACTTTGCTGAAACTGAGCTTTTTCTTCTGGCGTCAGATACCGATGCAGACTGACGAGCCTATCAATTCGCTTGGCTGCCTCGTTCCAGTTCAGATGAACCTCGGGACAGCCTTTTTTCGTGAGCTTAATGCCCTTGCTGTCGTGGCTCTCCGAACTGCCATCGCTCCTCGAAAGTGCGTGTGAACGCCCGCCAATGCCGTATTCACACTTGAGGAAATCCGCTTTTTCCTTCGTGGAATGGGCGGGAATATCCGTAAAGTAACGGTAAATCCGATCCTTTCCACCCTCCATGCTGCTCCCAGACGAAAGAAAAGCGCCAAGCTCATCCTCTGTAATGAAACCATCGGGACGCGAGACCTCCGTCAGCAGGGAATCGTACTCCCTACGAGGGAGCGTCAGCTCCTTCAATGCCTGCAAGACCTGTTCGGGGCGATGGTAGTGGAACCGCATCAGGTCGTGATTCTCTTCATATGCTTCTGCAAAGCGCTCTACCTCAGCAGTGAGGGTAGATAGAAATTGCGGGTCTGCAAGCCGATCAGCCAAACGGCTGGTTTCTTCAGGAAAGCCGCCGCCGTGAATCGCTTCAATGGAAGGGAAAAAGCCTTGAGCTTCCGGTGCCGTCTCGCTGTACATATACCACAAGCTCTGGGATAGTGCAGCGCGCTCATGCGCAGGGGCAGCAGCAAGCTCCATCATGCTCATGTATTGTCCTGATTCCATGAGTTCTCCGACCCGTTTGGCGGCATCCTCCCACGATAGGGTCTGCGCCATGGTTACGTATCGGGCAGATTTTCCCAGCGAAAAGTGAATACCATCCTCATCGTACCAGGCGCTGTACTGCCTGCCATCTACCTTCAGGCCGTTTCCACCATGAAAGCTCCGGCACATGTAGTCCGCAACGGATTCAGTGGAAAGCTGCTTCATTATGGCCGTGCCGATGGCCAGCCTGAGATTGTCCGAATTGCCGCCGACACGCAGGAATTCATCCACGACTTCCTGGGAAATCAAAGAAGCGAAGGGCATCATTCCGATGCTCTCCGCTTCCATGCTGTCAATGATTTGAATTTGTTCCGATTCTGTCGGGAGGATGAAGCTCAGCTGCTCTGATTGCGGCTCATAGTCCGTCAGGCGTAAATCAGCTCCGACAGGATCATCTCTTCCGCTTGAGCCTTGCAGTTGTTCATCAGCCCCACCCACGCCATCTGATTCTGGGCTTTGAGTTCCTCCGTCACGCCCGCTTCCTGCGTCAAATGGCTCATCAGGTTGTCCAGACGGTTCTGGGCCGTCTCCTCGATCTCCTGAAGGTGCGTCATCGGCTCTCCTCCAGGTAGCGCTGCCGCATCCCCCCGTACTTGCCCAGCGGCTTGCGTTCCGCTTCGGTCAGACCCAGGTCGGGCAGCAGATAGTCCCCGTTCTTCCTGTAAATCAGTTCGCTCATGCTCCATACTCCTTTCCACTTGTCGGATGGTCTTTTCGATTTGGCGCAGCACCTGGCCTGAAATCTCGCTAACTGCTTTGCCAAGCTCCGCCACAGTTGCGGGTGTGTTCCAGTCAAGCACCTCGGTGAAATCCTCCCGGAAAAGCTCCGGCTCCAGTCCGCAGCGCGCCTGGAGGCTGTAGGAGATGCTGGCAGCGGCGGCTTTCCGGAAGGAAGCCCCGATGTTGAATTCATCGTACTCCGAAAGATACGAACCGTCAACGCTGTCGATGATGTCCCGCCTATGCTCGCGCCAATAGGCTAACGCCTGCTGCGTTGCGATCTGGCCGATCTGGCCGGATAAGGGCATGGAGGCGTCAGCGTAGTACGCGTTTTCCAGCATCTGCTTGACAGGCTCCATATTGCCTTCTGCCAGCACCCAGGGTTCAACCCTTCGGGAGCCGCGGCGTTCGCCGGTATCCGATACGTCAAAGACATACCGGACAGACATGCCACCAGGCCCAGGAGAGAGCAGCGCGATGCCCTTGGAGCCACGCCGGATATAACGTCGCATCGTATCATTCCAAATATCGTACTCGGCACAGGCCGTCGCATCCGGGCGCTGGGCATAGATCAGCAGTTGATCGTGAAAAGGGTACTTGTACAATCTGGATGATGTATCCAGAAAAGCCGCCCAATCGAGGTAATCGCCGGTGATCTTTCGGGCGGTATCATCAGCCAGCGTTGCGTAAACCTGTGCTTTCGTTGCCATAGGGAGTCCTCCTGTCCATTAGTCGTGTTCCGTCAATCCAAGTCGAAAAAATCCGATGTGTTTTCGCGGATCAGCTCATCGAATTCAGCATCCGTCATGTTTTTCAGCTTCGAGATTGCGCCTTCCGTCAGGGAACGAAGCTCGTCTTCGTCATACATGAGATAGCGCTTCATGTTGCGCAGCGACCGGATGGTTTTGCGCCGATCACCGGCATCATAGATGCAAAGCAGATTGATTTCCTCAGTCGAGAAATAAAGATTCATGAATCCTCTAACCTCCAACGTTTGATTTCAAAAGGAAAAACGAGCAAGGACGATCAACGGGTCGTCCTGCTCGAAAATAGGCGTTTTTGGTTTTTCAAAAGCGTTGCGCTGCAAGGCTTTTTCGACCCCAAACAGGGCTTCAAATCAAACATTTCGCCGCTGAAGATACATCCGTTCCCTCGTTTGATCACGATTCACTTTGGCGGCACACCCCTTACAATACTTTTGTCGGGCGTTGGCAGGCACAAAGAGGGCTTTGCATACCTCGCAGCGCTTCATGTTGGATGGCAGGTCATCGTCCTCCGCCTCGTCATACCACAGCGCATAGGAGACAAGATCGCTCAATTCCCAGTTGGCGGGCAGAACGCACTCCAGAAAATAGTCACAGTCGATCATGCCATCCCGGATGGAATCATATTTCGGGTTGATCAGATGGCAGCGCCGGTCGGTTTCGGCACAGAAGCCGCCGTGATAGTTCGCGCATTCACCGGCAGCCAGCGCCTTGATGCTTTTGAGTATCTGTTTTTCAGTCATAGTACCTCGATTCTCCGGCCGGACAATCACGTCCGAGCCGGAGGAGCATCACGCCATTTGGCGAATGTCGTCCTCCGTCATGTAGATATTGAAGCGCGTAAGCTCAGGAATCGCATTGTTCTCGGCATAGCAGCGGGCTTCCTCAAAGGCGCAGGCGTCGTCGTTTTCTTCCAGCGTCCGCAGAGCATACACCGCCCTGTCCAGACGCGCATTTCGGCAGGCGTCAAACTTGGAATCTGGCTTGACACCGTTTCTCCTGCACAGATAGTCCGTCAGGCCGAGCAGGAACAGCGCTGCCCGATACAGCCCGCCATCCCAAAACTGTTCAATCCATTCGTTTGCACGAATGTGTCTAATAACGGCCAGATCACCCTCCTTGTGCAGCTTGCTCAGGGTGGCGTCAACCAGCAGATAGAAGGGCATGAGGGTGCCCTCCTCATGGACGGCGAAGGTATCAGGCGCGTTGGCTTCCTCAAGCTCATCCCAATAGCTGAGCAGGATGTCTTCGATGGAAACATCCAGCGCCTCCGCGATGCTGTACAGCGTCGCCGCCTCACAGCGGTCAAGCTGTGCCTTGCCGGTCAGAATGTCGCGCAGCGTGGATTCGGGCACGCCGCTCAGGTCGCTCAGATCGGTACGGGACATATGCCGGGCATTCATCAGTTCAATCAAGTACATCATTTTATCGCTCCTTTTCATTGGTCTTGCATTTGGGTTTGGTATGCGCAGGTGGCTGCTGCACCGCAGCTTGTTTGGGGGCAAGCACCCGCTGGGCGCTTTTGTCGTAGCAGTAGAGGTAGAAGTTGTAATCTCCACGGCGCGGCGTACAGCGCAGACAGTATTCGTAATGCTGGGACTCGGCATGAAAGCCATAGCTGGTATCGCAGGGAAGACCGTTCCGGCACAGCTTGCTCATGCTGGAAAAGCTCTGCAAGAGTCCGCCTTCCTCGTGAAAACCATTGACCACCGCTTGCAGCTCATCCCGGAATGATACAGTTTTCAAACCTATCTGGTGATCAAACCAGCTTGTCCAGAATTCATTGTCATCGCGGCCAAAATCTCCGCGCAGGTGGCCGATACAGCTGCGTTCCGCGTCCTGCTTATCACGCGCAGAATAGAGCCAATCCCGCTTGTCCGATTCGATGGGCTTCCATGTGAGCTGTGTATCCATGCCGCGCTCTACATCCTTCAGAATAGCCTCGAAGGCATAGAGTGCGGTGCGGGTGAAATCATCCCATTGAGCCGCCCTGTCACCAGGCGCTTGTGGAATCCCCTGCTGCTCGAAGAAAGACGAGGTGTCCTGCGCGTCCAGATAGGAGGATATGTCGGCGCGAAGGTCGGAGGCCAGTTCCGGCAAGGATTCGCCGTTGTCACTGCCAAGCAGCATTTCCTCAACACCGGTGTCCGGGTCTTCCGAGGTGAAGGACAGACGCAGCTCGGCGTGTTCGCCGTCTCTGACGTATTCCAGCTTGGTATCATCGGGATAGTCGTGGGAATAGGCATAGGTCGCGTGTTCATCAGGCGTTGTGCTGTCCGGTTCGGGCAGGTCGTACTGACGGTCGCGCCAGTTTTCGTAGTCTTGGATGGATTGAATCATAGGCACCTCCCGGTTTATCGTTCAGGGGTATCCCTGTGTTTTCTGTGCTTGAGCCTGCGCTCGTCATCAGTCTTCTTGGACCTGCCGGGTGTGGAAGTTTCATGTTCGGCTGGTTTCAAGCCGTTGTTGAGGATGCCGTCGATCATGTTGTAATCGTCTTCCATGAGCATCTCTGTGTTGCGCAGAGAATTCTCCGGAGAGAGGAACGACGGCAGCTTGATAAAGCTAATGCTGTTCGTATAGTAACAGCTGGTTTGTCCATTGACTGTCAGAGCTACCACGTCACTCACACTCATGCTGCGCCCATGAAAGTCTTTGGGATGACAGCTATTGAAGCGAAAAAACAGGTCTTCAAGGAGCGCATCAGGTTCTTCAAGTGAAACACAATCATCCGGCAAGTCACCGGTATACACCAGATGATAGCGTTTCTCCGTCACAGTCTGAATAGACGGAACCTGTTCACAGCTTTCAATCCAGCATCCGCCATCCCCACAGGCCAAATGGATGGTCGCGGACTGAAAGGCCTCATTTTCCACATGGATGGATGTCGGGTCGGCGCAGGCAACCGTGCTCAAGCCCTTGCTTTCCAGGTACGTCTCCACAGCAGCCTTGCTCGGGAACAGCAGGCCCTCTGAGGCTTGGACAATATGCTGGACATCGCTGAACATGTGATCTGCGGCACTTTGCAGCTCGGACAGGCTGGAATAGCGCAGTTCATGGTATTGGGGATCGGGCTTTAACTGATAAAGGGCATATGTGTTGCGACGGGTCTTGGCAGACGCATCGCTTTTTCCCGTATGCTCCTGCGTGTCGGAGTGGAGATTTACGGGCATAAGATCACCTCCTGAGAGAGAAGGAGCGCCGACACTGCTGCCGGCGCTCGGGGTAAAGGGATTATTCGCACATCACCATGTCGCTGATCTTTGCACCGTCGGAAATAATCAGCGAATACTGCGCTTTGCTGCCTTCCGTCGCCTGACGGCAAATGCGCAGTCCGTACTGCTCAACGGAATTTCCGCGCGCCAGCGTCAGTTCAAATTCGGATTCATTCCAGTAGCGATCACGCTTTGTGTCGTAGAAGTCGATAGACCAGGTGCCAGACCATTCCAGCTCACGCCCGCTTTCAAGCTGCGTTCTGCCGGTCATGGTGCCATCCTCCCGGAAAGTGATGCGGCTCGCATTGATCGAGCTTCCGGCATAGAGCTTCCAACTGCCGACGATGGCGCGATTGGCTTCGCTCATATCGGTCACGGTTGCATACAGACAGGGAGTGGGGACAAAGCCTCGGAAACGAACGCCGTTTTCCTCGGCCTCGATGTAAGTCCATTCGCCCATACTCCCCAGGCAGATTACCTTGGTGTTCTCCGGCAGCTTTGACAGGGCTGTGCGGCTTACGAGCGGATCATCCGTTACCTCCACATCGTAATGCACGATCGCAGGCACGTTTGTCAGATTCAGCTCGGGGACGGTCACATCAGCAGGCAGAGCGTTCTTATAGATGTATCCGATTCGATTGTGCGTGTCGGTAATATCGTACTGTACAAGAATCCAATCGCCCTCGCTGCCAAACACCTGAATCCAGCCATTGGTGCTGACGCGGGCACGGTTTTTCGCGCCCCGGATGCTCTTGCTGTCCGGCGCAGAGTATACCGCATAGGTCTGGTTGGAGGTGAAGGATACAAGGGAGGCCGAGAGCGTTCCGATGGGAATCGACGGGGCGTTGGTGGCGTCAATCATAGCGGGTTCATCCGCCAGGGCGGCACTGAGCATCATCATCAGCGCAAACAGGGAAGCTAGAAACTTCTTCATTGTAAATACTCCTTTCATCAGTCAAAGGTCGGGCGCAGCCGGGGCCTTCCATCTTCCCCATAGTCCAAATGCAGCGTGGCGTCGTATTTGGTGTGGGTCTTGGCAGAGCGAAGGCCGGTCTTTTTGACTGCGCCCTTTTCAAGCAATTCACGGATATCGCTGGAGGTCAGAGGCTTTTCAGCATTTTTCAAAATGCCGCCATCCTTCCAGAGCGCAAAGTCACAGGTGCGGTTTTCGCACATAAAGCCCTGGGGACGTTCGGTAATGGCAGCGCCGCATTTCGGGCAGCTTCCGATTCTTTCACGGAGCGGAGGAAAGAGCTGATCCGCGTCTTCGGCACGGCGGGTATCACGGGTCAGGTCAATGACCATCTGACGAATATCGCGCATGAAGTCCTCGGGCTGCTCAAGCCCCTGTTCAATGCGCTTCAGCCGCTGTTCCCACTCGGCGGTCAGCTGTGCGGAGCGGAGCTTTTCAGGCAGCACGGCGATGAGCGCTTTGCCCTTGTCTGTCGGCAGAAGAACCCTTTTGCGCCTATCGCCAACGCGCTCTACCAGCTTGGTGTCGATCAGCTTTTCCAGGATAGCGGCGCGTGTGGCTGGCGTGCCGATGCCCCTGCGTTCGGCGTCCTCCGGCATGTCCTTCGCGCCCGCGGTTTCCATAGCATGAAGAATGGAGGCTTCCGTGTGATGGCCAGGGGGTGTGGTCTTTCCTTCGGCAACCGCTGCCTGCGGGAAGGGAAATTCAAAGCCCTCGGTCATTTCCTCCGGAATAGAGGGTTCGCTGCTTGCACCCTCGTCCGCCAGCCGCCCGCCGAGACTGCCTCGGAACGCATACCAGATGCGTTTCCAGCCCATTTGCAGAACCTTCCTGCCCTTGAGCGTGAAATTGTGACCCGCGCACTCGATGTGCAGGATGGTCTCGTCGTAAAGGAAGGGGTCATCCAGCGCGCAGAGCATGCGGGTACACACCAGATGCAGCAGATCGCGTTCGCCGGTTGTGAGTGCGTCGATGGCCGAAGTCTGCCCGGGCATGGTCACAGTGGGAATCAGCGCGTGATGGTCTGTCACCTTGCTGTCGTCAATCACCTGCTCGGGATGCACAGCCGGCTCGAGGCTATCGGCAAACGGCAATGCGCCGCAAACCCTTGCCGCCAGCTCGCGGAGGCTAGGCTCCATGTCGTGCGTCAGGTGGCGGCTGTCGGAGCGAGGATAGGTCAGCAGCTTCTTTTCATACAACCCCTGCGCATACTCCATCGTCTGCTGGGCCGTATATCCAAAGAGCTTGTTGGCGTCGCGCTGAAGCGCCGTCAGGTCATACAGCGCGGGAGCGTTTTCGCTTCGCTGCTTATGCTCGACGCGGGTGACAACCGCCGGATTGTGGTTGCAGGAATCCGCCAGCCGACGCGCGTCGTTCAGATCAGCATAGCGTTCCGACTGTGCGACCACGCCGCGTCCGGTATCCAGCTTGACCGTATAGAAGCTCTCCGGCTTGAAATCGCTGATCGCCGCTTCGCGCGCGGAGAGCATGGCCAGCGTAGGAGTCATCACGCGCCCAACATGCAGCGTGGGGCCGTACAACAGAGAGTACAGGCGCGTCGCATTCATGCCGATGAGCCAGTCGGCCTGCGACCGGCAGAGCGCCGCCCGATACAGATTGTCGTAGTCAGACATAGACTTCATGCTGCGAAGGCCGTCCCTGATTGCGCTTTCTTCCATCGAAGAAATCCACAACCGGCGCACAGGCTTTTGGCAGCCTGCCTTTTCATAGACGAGGCGGAAAATCAGCTCGCCCTCGCGTCCTGCATCGGTGGCGCAGATGATTCCGGTCACGCGCTCATCGTTCATGAGCGACTTGAGGATGCCGAACTGCTTCTTCGTTGCTTCGGATACGTTGTACTGCCACTGTGCCGGGAGAATCGGCAAATCCTTGTAGCGCCAGCGCACATACTTGGGGTCATAGGCTTCGGGCAGCGCCAGCTCAACCAGGTGTCCGATGCACCAGCTGATGAGCGTGTCCCTGCCGCGCAGATACCCGTCTGCGCGTTCAGTTACGTTCAGGACGGAGGCAATCGTCCGCGCGACGCTTGCCTTTTCGGTAATGATCAATTCCATATGGTTTCCTCCATGTATAAACCCTGCGGAGTTTGAGGACTCCGCAGGGCTGTCTTACGCTTCGTTTTCCTGTTCGTCTTCGTCCTCATCATCGCCCATGTCGAAGTCGTTGTCAGGGCAGTGAGCAGCGGAACGCTTTTTACTGCTGAAAAAGACGGCAGCGCTAACGCCGCCGATGGCTACGATAGCCACTAACGCGATGAGTGCTGTCATCCGATCAGGAGCGGTTTGCGGCGTATCAGCCTGTGCTGGCGGCGCGGTGGCGATGGGAACCGCTGTGGGTTCAGGCGTCACATAGATGATCTCCGGCGTGGGAGTGGGTACGGCCTCTTTTTCTTCGTCCGACATGAGCGCCAGCAGATCGCGCTCATCCACCAGATTGAGAAAGTAGGTTTCATATAGCTCTGCTTCCTCGTCAATCGGCTTGTCGTAATCAATCACCAGATAGAACGTGTTGCCGCTCTTGGTCTGGAGCGTGATAAACTGTTTATTTGTCGCAGCCGAGTACAATACATCCAGCGTATGCGCGTTGCCGTCCGCCTGATAGGGCATCCCCGGGCCGATGGTGATATACTCGGTCTTGATGATCGGCTCCGGCGTAGGCGCGGCGGTTGGTTCGGGCGTTGGATCAGGCTCATCCTGGACATAAATCAGGGAGCTGCCCAGCCCCTGGTGGCGGTTTTGCGTGGGAGATGGCGTAACAGCAGGGGCAGCGCTGGGCGTGCTTACTGCTTCGTTGTCGGCGCTGGCGGGCTTCTTCGTGGGCTTTGCTGTGGCTGTAGGCATAGGTGTCGGCTCAGGCGGCTTGACATAGTGCGGATTGTCCAGCGAAACCGGCTCGGAGAAATTGCCCGCGTAGTCAAACGCGCGAACGGCCAGCTTCTCGAACTGATTCATGTTCTGATCCAGCTCCACGTTCAGCGCGCCATTGGTCAGCGCGGTAAACAGCATACTGTTGACCTGCACCCCGGCGACACCGGACAGATCGTCCTTCGCATCGACCTGGAGCATCGTGCCGTTGATGGACGCGGAGATGACCGGCGCGGTCAGGTCAATGCACTTTACCTCGGTGCTTTCCTCAAACTGATGGCCGTGAGGATCGGTCATGCGGAGCGTAAAAACACCATTCGCCTGAAGGCTCAATTCGGCATAGCCGCCCACGAACTCATTTTCACAGTCAATCCAGCCGCCGTCATTCATGCGGTATTCGATTTTGTGCCAGCCAAGACTGTTTTTGTCCGTCACGGACACCTTCATGACAGCTTGCTGATTGCTGCACCAGCCGCCAGGTGCCGTGAGGACAATCCGGTACGGCGAAACCGCCTCCTGCGGGATCGCCGTGGGTTCGGGCGTGGGTTCGTCCTCTGCGACGGCCCGAATCGAGCCGAACGCCGTTGCCATCGCCAGAAGCAGGAGCAGCAGGGCCAGAAGCTGGGGCAGTACGCGCTTATACATCATTATCATCAGGATTCGTCCTCCTCTCCATGAGGAATGTCAGGCTCGCCAGAAGCAACCGTCAAATTCTTGGGCAGCTCAGGAAGCGGCTTTTCTCCAAAGATGGATTTCATGATTTCCGCTAGCTGCTCAGGCGTGACGTTGTACATGTCTGCCGTCGCGTGAATCGCAGTGTGGTCAGCCTGCTTCACCAGACGGCGCAGCTCCTCGACTTCCTCTTGCAGCTCGATCAGGTCTTGCTCCTTTTTCTCAAGGAGCGCGTGGAGCTTCAGCCGGTCAGTGGGGTATCGTTTCTTTTTCTTATCGTTCAAGTTATTCACCTCAATCAATCGGCAGGCGACCGAATCCATAAAGCCGCTTCGACCATTTGCTGCTCTTGAGGTCAGCAAAGCCTACCGGGTCGCCTGCATGGATCATCATATTGCTGCCTACATAGATGCCTACATGGGTGATGCCCTTGACATCGGCTCCCATGGTCTTTTCAAAGAACACGAGATCACCGGGACGCGCATCGTCCTTGCTGACATCACTGCACAGGGAGTAAAGCCCATTGGCACCCAACCGGCCAATATCGCCCAGACCGGAGTGATTGAATACCCAGCAGACGAAGCCAGAGCAATCAAAGCCGATGTCGGGGTTGCTGGCACCGTACACATAGGGGTAGCCGATATACTTCTCGGCCTCAATCATCAGCGCAAGGAAGTTAGGATCGGCCTCCAGAAGCTGTTCCGGAATGGTGTAACTGACCAGCTTGTGTTTCGACTTGACCCCGCCAATCTTCACGTTGGACTTGCCAGCCGAGGTAATCACGGGAATGGCTTCATCCGGCTCTTCCTCGATATCCAGAAAATACTGCGGATCTTCCAGAATCACATCCTCGCCGTTCCACCCATCCATATCGAAAGTGGATGCGAAGTCGACTTCGCTTTCAGTTGCCTCTGCATGGGCGCTCAAAACGGGAAGAAACACCGACATCAGGATAAACGCCAGGATGGCGGCGATGATCTGCTTTGAAGTGGAAATGGTCTGGTTGGTGCTGTTTCGATTCATCATCATGGGGATACTCCTTTCAGTGATAGGCATGAAAAAGGAGCCCTGCGATTTGCAAGGCCCCTGTGGTTGGTGGTCAGTTCGGAACCCGCCCGAACGAATGGAAGTGCGTTTGCCAGTAGGAATCAGTGAGGTCGGCATAACCGATGGGACTTCCGCAGTGCAGCATTTTGTGATTGCCCACATAAATGCCGCAGTGGGAGGCGGGGCTGGTGGAATAAT
>OHSQ01000935.1_pt1 | contig 12460 bp, 8 predicted proteins | sample 1578661 | NCBI WGS metagenome assembly OHSQ01 (sample SAMEA3879534, study PRJEB24766) | human gut metagenome | biome: human-associated habitat; feature: feces | place: USA | collected 1985/1987 | reverse complement strand
TTCATATACAAGCTTCATCATTCTCACCAGCTTCTGCTCCGCCCTGATAAAGTCATTGACTATAGTATCATGGACTATGGAGTCATATTCCATGAATAGATTATTAACTTCATCATATGGATTGTCAAGCATTTCGTTATTCTGTATTTCATAATTTTTCTTACGAAATTCCATGAGCTGCTGAAGTTTTTCTGGTTTCTGTCTAAGTTTATCCTTGCAATACTGATAATTCTTGTAGACATCAGAATCCTTGATGCACGCATTCAATTGTCTGCTAAGTTCCAATGTATCTGTCATTTTCTCACCCTTCTACACCTCTGTGATTATAGGAAGGATCATAGGGCTTCTCTTTGTCCTCTTCCAGAGGAACTCTCCCATGTCATCCTTTATCACGGATTTGATCTTACCCCAGTCTGTCACGCCGCGGCTCAGGCATCTGTCGAGAGCCTCCTGACATGTGATCCTGCAGTCTTCCATAAGTGTCTCAGACTCCCTGACGTACACGAAGCCTCTTGACACTATATCCGGTCCTGCAACAAGCTGGTTGCTGTATCTGTCCAGGGTCACAACTATGATTATGAGACCATTCTGTGACAGAAGCTGTCTGTCTCTGAGGACAATATTTCCAACATCTCCAACTCCAAGTCCATCCACAAATACTCCCTGTGCAGGAACCTTGCCGACAACGTCGAACTTCTCCTCGCCGATCTCAAGAACATCGCCTGTGGTCATGATCTTGACATTCTCCTTAGGGATTCCCATCTCAACTGCAAGCTCTGCATGTCTCTTGAGGTGTCTGTACTCACCGTGGACAGGTATTGCATATTTCGGTCTTGTGAGCGCATATATAAGCTTGAGCTCCTCACGGCAGGCATGGCCGGATACATGTGTATCCTCAAATATAACGTGTGCACCCTTCGCCTCGAGCTCATTTATAACCTTGAATACCGCCTTTTCATTTCCCGGTATAGGATGTGAGCTGAAAATGACCACATCACCAGGCTTTATGGATGCAGCTATACGTGACAGCGCAGCCATGTTCTCTCCCTGACTTCCCGTGGTGATGAGAACAACCTTCTCATCCGGGTAGTTCTTCATCTCGCTTATATCTATGAGTGTGTTATCCGGTATGTTGATATATCCAAGCTCGGACGCCGTGGTGATGATGTTCACCATGCTTCGTCCCTCTATGACAGCCTTTCTGCCATACTTGTAAGCTGAATTGATGATCTGCTGTACTCTGTCAACGTTGGATGCAAATGTCGCTATGATGATCCTGTGATCCTTGTTGTCGTTGAACAGGTTGTCAAATGTTCTTCCCACTGTCTTCTCTGACTGTGTGAAGCCCTCCTTCTCAGCATTTGTCGAGTCAGCCATGAGTGCAAGCACACCCTTCTTGCCGAGCTCAGCAAATCTCTGAAGATCTATGGTTCCACCAAATACCGGTGTGTAGTCTATCTTGAAATCTCCGGTGTGGACAATAAGTCCGGCCGGTGTGTATATGGCAAGGGCCGCCGAATCTGCTATGGAGTGGTTTGTTCTGATAAATTCCACTCTAAATGCCCCAAGATTTATATTCTGACCATACTTTACAACCTTTCTTCTGGTGTTGTTCATAAGGTTGTGTTCCTTCAGTTTGTTCTCTATAAGACCCATGGTCAGCTTGGTCGCATAGATGGGCACGTTGACCTTTTTCAGCACATACGGCAGCGCGCCGATATGGTCCTCGTGGCCGTGGGTCACCAATACGCCCTTGATTTTGTGTCTGTTTTTTTCTACATAGGTAAAATCCGGGATCACCAAGTCCACGCCCGGCAGATCCGATGTAGGGAATGCCAGACCGCAGTCCACAATGAACATATCCTCGCCGCACTCATAGACGGTCATGTTCTTGCCGATCTCATTCAGACCGCCAAGGGGAATGATCTTGAATTTTTCTGCCATAAAAGAATAAATGCTCCTTTTCAGATAAGATAGAGCGCGTCACGGCGGGTAAAAATGACCGCACGGAAACAAAGGCGTTCTGCCCCGCCCGCCTGCCCTGCATCGCAGGGGGAGGGAACAGTCTGTCGCCCGTCGTCAGCACTCGATATAGAGGGGAACGCCCTCGTTTGCTATATTGACCGCGGCATCCACGCACCGCGAAACAACCAAAAAATACGTGCCGTATTCAGCACTTTTCACAAAGTATACCACAGTTTTTCCCTTTTGTACACCCCCAACTTGCCGACGGCATTTGATGGTATTTGACACCCGCCGCCCCGCCGGGGAAATTCCCCGCTGATTTCCCGAAAAGCGTATTGTCCCCGCCCGGCTTTCGTGCTATAATAAACTACTCTCAGTATGGAGTAGTATCCCCGGCGGGAAGGAGGCGCGTTCCCTTGAGCAAGAAGATCATACGCGGATTTCGTACCAATATGACGCTGTACAGCCTGTGCCTCATTGCCTTTGTGGCGGTGACGGTGCCCTTCCAGCCGCTGCTGGCGGCGGCGGAGGGCCTGGTGGCGCTTCTGGTCATTCTGGTGGGCCGCCGCCGCAACAAGATGGCCCAGGCCTCTGTCCGCCAGTACATGGACCGCGTCTCCGGCGGTATGGATACCGCCCGGTCCAGCAATATGCTCTACGCGCCGCTGCCCATGCTGGTGTTCGATGTAGCCACCGGCGAGATCCTGTGGTGCAACGATATGTTCACGGACCTGACCGGCCTGAAGGATAAGATCTTTGAAACGGCGGTAGACGCCGTGATCCCCGACTTTACCTACCGCTGGCTGCTGGACGGCAAGCGTGAATATCCCGAGCAGTTCCGCTGGAACGACCGTATCTACCGCGTCTTCGGCGCCCTGAGCCGCCCGGAGCCGGAGGGCGGCGACCAGCCCACCCTGGCCACCACCTACTGGATGGACATCACTGAGGCTGAGCAGATGCGCCAGACCCTGGAGCTGACCAAGCCCCTTATGGCCATCCTCATGGTGGATAACTATGAGGAGCTGATGAAGGCCTGCCCCGAGAATAAGCGCTCGGCGCTGCTGGCCGCGCTGGAGGAACAGCTGAATAACTGGGCCGCCGGCTCCGGCGGGCTGCTGCTGGGCTACGACCGCGACCGTTACCTCTACCTCTTCGAGGAGAAGGACTACACCGGCTACACCGAAAGCAAGTTCGACGTGCTGGAAAAGGTCCGTCAGGTCCAGGCCGGCGAGGGTGTGTCCGCCACGCTGTCCATCGGCGTGGGCCGGGACGAGGACAGCTTCGAGCAGCTGTTCAAGAACGCCTCCCTGGCGTTGGAGATGGCCCTCTCCCGCGGCGGCGATCAAGCCGTGGTCAAGGACCGTGTGAACTTCGAGTTCTACGGCGGCCGCAGCAAGTCTACCGAAAAACGTACCAAAGTCAAGTCCCGCGTCATGGCCAACGCTCTGGGTGAGCTGATCGACGATGCCAAGCAGGTGTACGTCATGGGTCACAAATACGCGGATATGGACTCCCTGGGCGCCGCCGTGGGCATCTGCTGTATCGCCCGCAAGCGCGGCAAGCCCTGCCAGATCATCATCGACACCGAGAACAACGCCGCTCACCCCATCCTGCGGCGTCTCTCCGAGCAGCCTGAATACGCCAATACCGCCATTTCCGGCCAGGATGCCTTTATCAAGTGCCAGCCCGGCTCCCTGCTGGTGGTGGTAGACACCAACCGCCCCGAGAGCGTGGAGTCCGAGGAAATGCTGGAGACGTGCAACCGTGTGGCCGTCATTGACCACCACCGCCGCGGCAGCAGCTACATTGAGAAGATGGCCCTGAACTACCATGAGCCCTACGCCTCCTCTGCCAGCGAGTTGGTGGCGGAGCTGATGCAGTATCTGGTGGAGCCGTCTGACGTGCTGAAATGCGAGGCCGAGGCCCTGCTCTCCGGCATCGTGCTGGATACCAAGAATTTTACCAACCGCACCGGCGGCCGTACCTTCGAGGCGGCGGCCTACCTCCGCCGTCTGGGGGCCGACACCCAGGATGTCCAGCGGATGTTCCAGGGGGACCTGAACTCCATGATCGCCCGCTATGACATTATCCGTCAGGCAGAGCTGTACCGCGACGATATCGCCGTGGTGGCCCTGGATGAGGAGTGCGACCGCGTCACCGCCGCCAAGGCGGCCGATGAGCTGCTGACCCTCAAGGGCATCCGTGCCAGCTTTGTGCTGTATAAAAAAGGTGACGGCGTGTATATGTCTGCCCGTTCTTTGGGCGAGGTCAACGTCCAGGTGATCCTGGAGGCCTTGGGCGGCGGCGGCAACTCCACCACCGCCGGCGGCCAGGCGGACAACATCACCGTGGCCGAGGCCAAGGCAAAGCTGCTGGAGGCCATCGACAAGTACTTTGAAAATTAAGGTAAAGGAGATACAGATATGAAAGTCATTCTCAAGCAGGACATCAAAGGCAAGGGCAAGAAGGGCCAGATGATCGAGGCCGCCGAGGGCTATGCCCGCAACTTTCTGATCCCCAAGGGCATGGCTGTGGAGGCCACTGCCGACGCCGTCAACACCATGAACCTCCAGGCCAAGGCCAAGGCCAAAGCCGACGCCGAGGCCAAGGCCGAGGCACTGGCCATCGCCGAAAAGCTGAAGGCCTGCCAGGTGAAGATCGCCGCCAAGGGCGGCGAGGGCGGCAAGCTGTTTGGCGCCATCACCGGCGCCGCCATCGCCGATGCCCTTCAGACCCAGCACGGCCTGACCATCGACGGCAAGAAGCTGGTGCTGGACCAGCCCATCAAGAGCTTCGGCAGCTATGAGGTCAAGGCCAGGCTGGGCTACGAGGTCTCCGGCACCGTGTACGTCCACGTCATCGAAGAGAAATAAGCGGGGAAAGCACCGCGCCGCAGGCGCGGCTATTACCGTAATTTTGAAAGGAGGTCTTCCCATGGCCAACAACACCGACGCCCTGCTGACGCCGTCCATGCCCCATTCCCCTCAGGCGGAGCAGGCGGTGCTGGGCTCCATGCTCATCGACGCCGACTGCGTCAAGGACGTGATGGACAAGCTGCAGGCCCAGGATTTCTATCTGCGGACCAACCGGGAGATCTTCGAGACGATCTACCATATGTTCGTCTACTCCCAGCCCATCGACGGCGTCACCGTGGCCGGCGAGCTGGAGAAGAACGGACTGTATAACGACAATACCCGTTCCTATCTGCTGCAGCTGATGGAGGTCACTCCCACCAGCGCTAACGTCATGGAGTACGTCCGCATCGTGCAGGACAAGTCGCTCATGCGCCAGGTGGCCCAGGCCGCCGGCAACATCACCGCCATGGTGCAGGAGGGCGGCGGCGCCGCCGGCGATATGCTGGAAGCCGCCGAGCAGCAGATCTACGCCATCCGCCGTGGCCGCAGCGCCCAGGGCATGGTGACGGTGGGCATGGTGCTGGGCGACGTGATGAGCCAGTTGGCCGAGCTGTCCGCTAACGGAGGCCGGACCGTGCCGGGCCTGTCCACAGGACTCTCCGCTGTGGATGCCAAGATCAACGGCATGAACAAGTCCGACCTGCTCTTACTGGCCGCCCGTCCCGGTATGGGCAAGACCAGTATGGCCCTGAATGTGGCTCTGTCCGCCGCCCGCGAGTCCGGCAAGACCGTGGCCATCTTTTCCCTGGAAATGTCCAAGGAGCAGCTGGTCACCCGCCTCATCGCCAGCGAGGGCCTGGTGGAGAACCAGCGCTTGATCACCGGCAACCTGCGGGAGAGCGACTGGCAGCGCATCGCTGAGGCCGCCTCCGCCCTCAGCCGCATGGACATCCGTATCGATGATAACCCACTGCTGACCGTGGCGGATATGAACGCCAAGTGCCGCCGCATCGACAACCTGGGCTTTGTCGTCATCGACTACTTGCAGCTGATGGCCTCCTCCGGCGCCAAGGGCTACAGCGGCGAGAGCCGCCAGCAGGTCGTCAGCGATATTTCCCGTATGCTCAAGATCATGGCAAAGGAGCTGCAAGTCCCCGTGCTGTGTCTCTCGCAGCTCTCGCGTGCGAACGAAAAGCGCGAGGACAAGCGCCCCATGCTCTCCGACCTTCGTGAATCGGGCGCCATCGAGCAGGACGCGGATATTGTCATGTTCCTCTACCGCGATGACTACTACAACGAAAACTCGGAAAAGCGCAACATTGCCGAGTGCATCATCGCCAAGAACCGTCACGGCGAAACAGGCAAGGTAGAACTCGCCTGGTCGCCGCAGTATACAACCTTCTCCTCACTCGACTACCGGCATGAAGAGGACTGAACTGCCGCGCGCGGAAGCGCTGTGCGCGCAATATCTCAACAAGGCTCAGCGCGTGCTCGCCGCCGTGTCCGGCGGCGCAGACTCAATGTGTCTCCTCTATTTTCTGCGTGAGCAGGGCTATGACGTTTCCTGCGCGCACTTCAACCACCGGCTGCGCGGCGAAGAAGCCGTGCGCGACGAAGAATTCGTCCGCGCATGGTGCAAAGAAGAGAGGATCCCCTTTTACTCGGGTTCCGGCGATGTGCGCGCCCATGCGCACAAAACGGGCAAGACCGTGGAAGAGGCTGCGCGCGATCTGCGCTACGCCTTTCTGCGTGAAACGGCGAAAAAGCTGAATGCGCAGCTCACGCTGGCGCATCACGCGGACGACAACGCGGAAACGGTGCTTTTGAACCTCGTCCGCGGAACGGATCTACACGGTCTTTGCGGCATGCGGCCAAAGCAGGGCGATCTCGTTCGTCCGTTTCTGGAGCAGACGCGCGCGGAACTCACCGCCTATGCACATTCTCACAACATTCCGCATGTTGAGGATCACACCAACGCGGACCCGAACGCCGCCGCGCGGAACTTCCTGCGCCTTGAGATCCTGCCGCGGCTTCAAACGCTCAACCCCCGCGCAGGCGAGCACATCGCCGCAACGGCGCGCTCGCTCGTCTCGCTCGACGATTCGATCGAGCGGCAGGCAGAGGCTCTCCTCACCGCCGCAGAGCAAAATGATGGCAGCATCGCGCTGCCGCTTACGTCCTTCCGCGCCTTGGGCAGCGCCGTGCAGGCGCGTGTGCTACTGCGCATGGCGGACGCGCTCGGCGTCGGACGCAAGGATATTGGCCGCGACCAGCTGAGCGCCGTTCTCGCCCTTGCGCAAAAGGGCGGCACGGCGGCACGGCAGATCTCGCTGCCGCGCGGCGCGACCGTACGCATGGCAGATGGCTTTCTCACGATGCACCTATCCCCCGCCGCGCCGGAAAAGGCGGCGCTTACGGAGGGCGTTCCCCTTCACTGGGGAAGCTTTGAGCTGACGCTGCTGCGCAGAGCCGACGGCGAGGGCATTTCGCTCCGTGCGCTGGAAAACAGCGAAGCAATTTTCGTCGCCCCGTGCGATTTGAACGCGCGCCTGACGCTCGAGGGCGCAAACGGCGCGCGCAGCGTCAAGCGCCTGTGCGTTGACAAAAAGATCACGCCGCCCGAGCGTGACGCGCTGCCCGCGATCTACGCGGGCGATCGTCTCGCCGCCGTGTGGCGGCTGGGAACGGACGTTTCCTTCCTGCCGCAAAGCGAAGAAGATGCTCGCTTTGTGCGCATTGTTCCCCTTTAAATCATTTTGTGTGCTCCGCGGCGAAAAGCCGCATCGAATACAACAAATACGAATAAAAAGAAAATGGAGAAAAAAGCTATGGCTAAGAGCAATATGGATCAGGACATCCTGAAGGTACTGTATTCCGAAGAACAGCTGAAAGCGCGCGTGCAGGAGATGGGCGACGAACTTTACGAGCGCCTGAAGGACAAGAACCCCCTGTTTCTCGGCGTGCTGAAGGGCTCGTTCATCTTCATGGCCGACATCGTGCGCGCCTGCCAGCTCAAGAGCGACATTGAATTCATCGCCGTTTCGTCCTATCAGAACGCGACGACCTCCTCCGGCGTGGTGCAGATCACGCACGATCTCCAGCAGGACATCACGGGCCGCGACATTGTCGTCATCGAGGACATTCTCGACTCCGGCAATACGCTCTACTTCCTCAAGAATTACTTTATGACCAAGGGCGCCGCCAGCGTGACGGTCGTGACACTGCTCGACAAGCCCTCCCGCCGCACCAAGCCCATCGTCGCCGACCTTGCGGGCTTTGAAGTGCCCGACGAGTTCGTCGTCGGCTACGGTCTCGACTATGCGCAGAAGTACCGCAACATGCCCTATATCGGCGTGCTCAAGCCCGAGGTCTATTCGGAAAACTAAATCCAGTTCAGAAAAGTGGCAAGGCCACTTTTTTGAATATGCAAGGAGGATATCCCATTGACTCAACAGACCAAGCGTCCCAATCTCCTGCCGTATCTTCTGGCGCTGCTCGTGCTTGTCGGCATCTACGGCTTCATGAGCAAGCCGGCAGAGCCCGAGCCGTCCTATGCCGAGGTGCGCGAGCTGTTTGAAACCGAGCAGGTCTCCGCCTTCACGGTGACAGACACCACGCTGCGCATGAAGCTGCGTGAGCCGATCGACGGGAAAACGGAGCTTAAAAAAGATCTTTTCAGCGTAACGCTCTTCTACGATGACTTAGGCGAGCTCATCGAGCAGCAGAAAGCCGACGGCATCATCGAGGACTATGACTTCACCGCCGACCATTCGATCAATTATGTTGCGATGTTCGCGCCTTACGTGCTGGCAGTGCTCGGCATCTTTGCCATCTGGTACTTCCTCTCCCTCCGCTCTGCGGGCGGCGGCGGAGACCGCATGGCAAAATTCGGCACGGCCTCTTTCAAGACCGGCGGCGACAACAAGCGTCCCACGACCTTCTCCGATGTTGCCGGTGCAGATGAAGAAAAGGAAGAATTGCAGGAGATCGTCGACTTTTTGAAAGCGCCGGGCAAATTCATCGACCTCGGCGCGCGTATTCCCAAGGGCGTGCTGCTCGTCGGCCCTCCGGGCACGGGCAAGACGCTGCTGGCGCGCGCGGTCGCCGGCGAAGCCGGCGTGCAGTTCCTCTCGATCTCCGGCTCCGACTTTGTTGAGATGTATGTCGGCGTCGGCGCGAGCCGCGTGCGCGACCTCTTTGAACAGGCGAAAAAGCTCGCCCCGGCCATCATCTTCATTGACGAGATCGATGCCGTCGGTCGCCAGCGCGGCACGGGTCTCGGCGGCGGACATGATGAGCGTGAGCAGACGCTCAACCAGTTGCTTGTCGAAATGGACGGCTTCGGCACGAATCAGGGCGTTGTCGTCATGGCGGCAACGAACCGCGCCGATATTCTTGACCCCGCGCTGCTGCGTCCCGGCCGCTTTGATCGCCAGGTTTATGTGGGACTTCCCGACATTCGTGGCCGCGAAGAGATCCTGAAGATCCACGCCAAGAACAAGCCCCTTGCCGAGGACGTGGAGCTTTCCACCGTCGCCAAGGGCACGCCCGGCTTCACGGGCGCGGACCTTGAAAACCTCTGTAACGAGGCGGCGCTGCTCGCCGCCCGCCGCGGCAGCAAGCTCATCACGATGTCCGACTTCTCCGAAGCGGAGATCAAGGTCATCGCAGGCCCCGAGAAGAAGAGCCGCGTCGTGAGCGAGCACGAGCGCAAGCTCACCGCCTATCACGAGGCCGGTCACGCCATTGTGATGCACGCCCTGCCCACGCACGATCCCGTGCACCAAATCACGATCGTCCCGCGCGGCGGCGCGGGCGGCATGACGATCTCGCTGCCGACGGAGGATCGCTCGTATCAGTCCAAGCGCTATATGGAAGAGCAGATCGTGTCGCTGCTCGGCGGCCGCGTTGCCGAAAAGCTGATGCTCGGCGACATTTCGACCGGCGCCTCGAATGACATCCAGCGCGCCTCGCAGATCGCGCGCAAGATGGTCACGGTGTACGGCATGAGCGAAAGGCTCGGCTCCATTTCGTTTGAATCCGGCCACGATGAGATCTTCATCGGCCGCTCGATGGCGCAGGCCAAGCCCTATTCCGAGCAGGTCGCCGCGCAGATCGACGATGAGGTCAAATCCATTGTCGATGCCGCCTACGAGCGCTGCGAGGATATCCTCATGCGTGATCAGGCGCACCTCATCGCCGTTGCCGAGTTCCTGCTTGCGCACGAAACGATGAGCGCCGAGGAATTTGAGGCCGTTTTCACTCCGAAAAATGCCGAGAGTGACAAAATCTAATCTTTCTATGAATGAATGAAATATCTCACCAACCTGCCGTTGGTGAGATATTTTTTCGTTTTTCGCAAGATTTCCTGCATTTTGACTCTTTCCCCTCTTGTCAATTCCATTCTTTCTGCTATAATGGGGCATTAGTATTAGTTTTATATGAAAGAAGAGAATCGAACATGAAGAAAAGCAGTAGTTTCAGCGGCTCGCTCGGCTTCGTGCTGGCCGCAGCCGGCAGCGCGGTAGGCGTCGGCAACATCTGGCGCTTCCCCTACCTCTGCGCCAAGGACGGCGGCGGTCTTTTTTTGCTCATTTACCTTGTGCTGGTGCTGACCTTCGGCTTCACCCTGCTCACGACCGACGTCGCCATCGGCCGCCGCACGAAGCAGAACGCGCTGAACGCCTTTGCAACGCTCAACAAGAAGTGGCGCTTTCTGGGCTATCTCACCTTCCTTGTCCCCACGCTTATCATGACGTATTACTCCGTCATCGGCGGCTGGATCACGAAATATTTTGCCCTCTACCTCTTCTCGGGCGGCAGCGCGGCGGCGCAGGACGGCTTTTTCACCTCCTTCATCACCTCCCCTGTCTCCCCCATCGTCTTTATGCTGCTCTTCCTCGCGCTGACGGCGTGGGTCGTGTACTGCGGCGTGGAAAAGGGCATTGAAAAGTTTTCGCGCTACATTATGCCGGGACTGCTTCTTCTCATCATCGGCATTGCGATCTTCTCGCTCACGCTCAGCTACACGGACGAGAGCGGCGTGACGCGCACGGGCATGGAGGGCTTCCTTGTCTACATTAAGCCCGACTTCACGGGGCTGACCGTCCCGCGTTTCCTGAACATCGTGCTTGACGCGATGAGCCAGCTCTTCTTCTCCCTCAGCGTGAGCATGGGCATCATGATCACCTACGGCAGTTACGTCAAGGACGACGTTGACCTCAACAAGGCCAACAACCAGATCGAAATTTTCGACACGGGCGTTGCCTTTCTCGCAGGTCTGATGATCATTCCGGCGGTCTATGTTTTCCTCGGCACCGAGGGCATGGCCAGCGGCCCGAGCCTGACGTTCATCAGCCTGCCGAAGGTCTTTGCCGCGATGGGCGGCGTGGGGCGCGTCATTGGCGCGGTGTTCTTCCTCGCGCTTGGTTTCGCCGCGCTGACGAGCTGTGTGTCCGTCATGGAGACGCTCGTTGCCAACTGCATGGAGATCTTCCACAAGTCGCGCAAGGAGATGTGCGCCGTCGTCGGCGTCTACTCTCTCGTCACGGCAGTTCTCATCTGCCTGGGTTACAACGCGCTCTACTTCGAGCTGCCGCTGCCCAACGGTTCGACCGCGCAGCTGCTCGACGTGATGGACTACATCAGCAACAGTTTCCTCATGCCCTTCATCAGCCTGCTGACGAGCATTTTGGTCGGCTGGGTCGTGGGGCCGAAGTGGATCATCGCCGAGGTCGAGAAAAACGGCGAGCACTTCCGCCGCGCAAAGCTCTACAGCGTGATGATGCGCTACGTTGTCCCCGTGGTCATGCTCATTCTGTTTTTGACCTCCACGGGTCTTGGCAGCCTGATCTTCGCCGGCTGAGAGAGCACGCCGCACCGCTTTTTCCCCCTGAACAGAAAGCAAGCCTCCGGTCATTTGACCGGAGGCTTGTTGTTATGCGTTTATCTTACCGCGCGGGAAACTTACATTTCCTTGATGGCAGCCTGTGCGGCAGCGAGGCGGGCGATGGGCACGCGGAACGGGCTGCAGGAGACATAGTCCAGGCCGACCTTGTGGCAGAACTCGACGGACATGGGGTCGCCGCCGTGCTCGCCGCAGATGCCGAGGTGGATGTCGGGGTTGGACTCGCGGCCGAGCTTTGCCGCCATGGCAACGAGCTTGCCGACGCCGACCTGATCGAGGCGGGCGAACGGATCGCTCTCGTAGATCTTCTTGTCGTAGTACGCGCCGAGGAACTTGCCGGCGTCGTCACGAGAGAAGCCGAAGGTCATCTGAGTGAGGTCGTTGGTACCGAAGGAGAAGAAGTCCGCTTCCTTGGCGATCTCGTCTGCGGTCAGAGCGGCGCGCGGGATCTCAATCATGGTGCCGACCTTGTACTTCATGGAGCTGCCGGCCTCGGCGATCAGCTTGTCAGCGATCTCAACGACGACGTCCTTGACGTACTTGAGCTCCTTGACCTCGCCAACGAGCGGGATCATGATCTCGGGAACCATGTTCCACTCGGGGTGCGCGGCGCTGACGTTGAGCGCAGCCTTGATGACCGCGCGGGTCTGCATGGCAGCGATCTCGGGGAAGGTGACGGCCAGACGGCAGCCACGGTGACCCATCATGGGGTTGAACTCGTGCAGAGAAGCAA
>OHSQ01000932.1_pt1:5000-12496 | contig 12496 bp, 6 predicted proteins | sample 1578661 | NCBI WGS metagenome assembly OHSQ01 (sample SAMEA3879534, study PRJEB24766) | human gut metagenome | biome: human-associated habitat; feature: feces | place: USA | collected 1985/1987 | reverse complement strand
AATGAAACTTCGGAGGAATCGTTTCGCCCCTACGTGGAGAATAAAAAATAGCCACGTGGATATTTGAAATTTCCCACGTGGCTATCGAATCTAAGTCTCTGACGATGATGCGACTCTACTCGACAATCGAAGTGTAAAGATCATAATAAAGTGCTACCTTTGTCTTGAAGACTCACTATCAGCTTCAATTGTCCATAGAAAGATCTTTGCAATAGTGTAGTCTCTACGTAGGTATTGAGAATTATGGCTACATGGAGTAAGATAAAACAATATACAGAAGATGGTACGCTGGAGACCATGCAGGCTCCTCTTATAGTATCTGTAAGTAGGAGTACCGACATACCAGCGTTTTACTCGGACTGGTTTTTCTATCGACTTCAAAAGGGATACTCAGTATGGACAAATCCCTTCAATGGAGTCAAATCCTATATATCATTTGCAAAGACCAGATTCATTGTGTTTTGGTCGAAAAATCCTCTACCACTATTGCCTTATCTACATCTATTGAGAGAGCGCAATATCAAATGCTATATACAATACACTCTAAACGACTACGAGCAGGAAAAACTTGAAAACACACCCTCGCTAGCTATCCGTATCAGTACATTTCAAAAGCTCGTCCGACAGTTAGGTAAAGGCGCTGTCATTTGGCGTTTTGATCCGATGATCTTAACGAAAGACATTTCGATTGATAAGCTGTTGCGTAAAGTCGAAAACATAGGCGATCAGCTGAAGGAGTATACGGAAAAGCTAGTATTCAGCTATGCAGATATCGCTATATATAAGAAGGTGAAGCACAATCTTGAACAGGCTGGGACTTCTTATATAGAGTGGGGGGAGTGTGAAATGGAGGAATTCGCAAAAAAATTATCTGAAATGAATGTCGCACGAGGCTGGAACTTTAGCTTAGCTACTTGTGGAGAGAGAATTGATCTCTCTAAATATGGGATAGAACACAACCGCTGCATTGATGGTGATCTTATCACTCGACTAGCTTACGAAGATAAGGCTCTTATGGACTTTATGAAGGTAAAGATAGAACAGGTCCCAGGACCGACACTATTTGGTAATACAGAACTACCTGAAGGTGCCATACTTTTGCCACACAATCATTATTTCATCAGCTCGCATAAGAAAGATCGAGGTCAACGTGAATTCTGTGAATGTATGGCCTCCAAGGATATCGGGGAGTATAATACTTGTCCTCACCTTTGCGAGTATTGTTATGCTAATGCGACCAAACAATTAGCTTTGAAAAACTGGAAAGCGCATCAAGAGACTCCCCAGTCTGAGACAATAACAGGACGATAGTGTATGTCTGAATATGCTCTTCGACTCAACGACTCTTCCTGCCACTCCATCTATGATATCATTGATTGGTGTCACGAAGCAGTAGCAGATCTATATAAAGCTAGGCCTTGGCTACATCCAGAGCTCCAGCATGGCATTGCTTTACTAGCTTCCTCTGATGCTCTCAATTGCTATATGTCAGCCTACGGGGAGATGCATGCCAGTAAGTGTCGAGTAGCGATGATGAACTTTCCTTTTGAGGACTTACAAGGCGCGATTGAGATTGTAGACTGGGGTTGTGGTCAGGGGATTGGGTCTGGTGTCGTCGTAGAGGCTCTTAAGGAACGTGACCTGCTGAAGTGGATTAAGAAGATAACCCTGATCGAACCATCGCCTCAAGCGCTAGACCGTGCTGTAAGCAATATATCTAAGATCACACAAGAAAGGGTACAGATCGATAGCATCAATAAGTCTCTTTCGCCCTCTGAAGAAGATTCAAAAAGCTTCTTAGACGCTATCGGATACAAGTATCCAAACATCATTCACATCTTCTCAAACATTCTTGATGTCAAGGAGGTTGACTTACCTCATATAGCACGTATGGTAGCCTCCTCTCAAGGGAAGCAGTTCGTGCTATGTGTGGGGTCCAAAAACAAGGCGTCGTATAGGATGGAGCAGTTTTGTGCTGTGTTTGGAGATCAAGACTATTTTAGCAAAGAAGATAACGACCGCTACGGTCGAACGCTTAGGACAGGACATCTATATACCTGCATGACTAGATGTTTCTGTTACAATGGGTGCTCTCTAGATATGAATCGTATGTTACAATACCCCTCCTCCGATGAAGTACCTCTTGATGAATATGACCTCAGACTACAGATCCAAAGTGGGGCAATGTCTGATCAAAAGGCAAGAGTAGCATACCGGCTAGAAAACATCTTATCTGTTGATGACATCCTGTATGTAGATCCTATCATCAATGAGGTTAAAGTGGATTTCATCATCGTTAGACCCAACAGAGGCATGCTCCTCATTAATCTATTTGAGCATGACTTACATAACTGTGAATGGGAGCCATCAGACCCTCTCAGTGAAAACCACTACTTAGAGATAAACCTACCCAAAGAGAATATTCGACTCCTATCTCCATTAAAGCTAATTGAGAAATGTCAAGACAGCGTTGTAGAAGGTATCGAAGAGCTACTGCTGGAAGCTGTTGCAGACCCCAGGAAGCTAAGCCTAATCAAGAAAGTTGTCATATTTACAGAGAACAGCAAGGACACGGTTGATGAGTTTTTTAAAGAGGCTACAAAAAAGGGTGAGGGTAAGTATGTATCTCTATTCGGAGGAGAGTTTATCAAAGACAAGAGGGTCTCACTGAATCTATATAGGACGACAAAGTTCTCCTATTACTCCAACGACTTTAATGATGCTGTAAAGAGGAAGATAGCATCTTTGATCTCTCCTTCCTGGCACTCCTATCAGGAGGGACGCCATGGGTTAGAGCCTAAAGGAGCACAAAGAGGACTCGTTCAGAGCCGTCCTACTGAACAAAAAATAAGTGGCGTAGCTGGCTCAGGCAAAACTCAAGTACTAGCTATACGAGCGATAAATGCACTCAAGCGGACAGGTGGAAATGTACTGATACTAACGTTCAATATCACTCTAGCAAACTATCTGAGGTCTAGACTCTCTGAGATACGAGAAGACTTCTATTGGGACAAAATAGAGATCTGCCACTATCATAAGTTTTTTAGGCTAAGAGCCTATGAGGGTAACCCCAAACCTAAGATCAGACTCAACTCCTACGAGGATATAACTTTTTTTGACCATATAGCTGGAACCAAGCGATACGCAGCCATCTTTGTCGATGAAGTACAAGACTATAAGACAGAGTGGCTCCAGATAGTCAAAAGATTCCTAGAGCCAAAAGGTGAATTTGTCGTTTTTGGAGATCCTAAGCAAAACATTTACCACAGAGAGCTTGATGCAAACAAGGATATACGATTAGGAGTAATACGAGGTCTATGGAATAAAGAACTAAATACAAGTCTACGCTTTACCAATCCTCTATTAGCTTACCTCGCGAGCTCCTTTCAATCTACATTCCTATCTGAACTACCCACGGATCAAATGGATCTGCAAAGCTCAGCTCTTAACTTTCAGACAATCTCTTACATAGACCTATCTGATGATTACTCCGAAGATAAGCTCACTACAAACATAATAGAGATCCTTACAAAAGACAATAGCCCCGTGAAGGACTTTGTTATCCTTGCTCCTTCAGTGGATTTGCTTCAAGATATAGACTATCTTTATCGCAAGATCAGTGGAAAACAGACAGAAATCTCATTCGTTTCCAAAGAGAGCCAAGAGCAATTGGAGGATCTTTATGGAGATTCTTCTAATTGGGGATTTCGAACAAGCTATCGAAAACTAGAGTATACTAGGAGAACCCTCTTTACAGCCGACAAGCCATACCTAAAAATATCTACAATCCAAAGCTTCAAAGGTTGGGAGTCTCCTTCTGTTATTATCATTCTTGACGAGGAGAACAAGTCGGAACGCTCTCCTTTTGACCCCATGACCCCTGAAATCATTTATACTGCAATAACTCGCGCCAGAGATAGCTTATATCTTGTCAATATCGGGAATAACAGGTATTCAAACTTCTTCAAGCAACAAGCGCTTTGACATTTATGCTACTAAGTTGTCATGGCTGTCCGATAAAAGTCTTTCAGCAAAAGAAAAGCCTCCTATTTCATCAGACAGCTATGATTCGTTATACTAGCCTTTATAGGAATGGGTAGAAGCAAGACTTTTCTAGGGGAAGACGAATAGCTTTCTTATGGCAGTTCATTACGTCGCACCTTTCACCTCCTATGCACCTTTGGCTTCAGACAGCAGATCGTCAAGGTGTGATGCTGCGTGACAAGCATACACCACCCCAGAGAGCGAGCAGACCGATCAGCACACTACCCACAATGTAGAGGATAGCCAACACATAAGCTCCCTCACGGAGTATGGCGTAGCTCTCGGCTGTAAAAGTCGAGAAGGTGGTGAACCCTCCGCAAAAGCCTGTGATAAAGAGCAACCGAAGATACCCTGTATCACTACATAAGCCGATCAAGAGACCTATGAGAAAGCAGCCCAAGACGTTGACTACGAGCGTCGCCAAGGGTATAGAGCCCGTATAGTGACGAGCTAGCAGGATGGCTGTAAGATAGCGCAGAGTACTCCCGAGGGCACCGCCTAGAGCTACGAGAAGAAGCTGCTTGAGCATATTACAATCTGACCTTAAGTCAGTAAACTTATCGGTATATCTTAAGCCCGCGAACCTTTGCCATAGTCACGAGATTCGATAGACAACACTGATAATCAAAAAAAATAGGTAGTACCCTCTCTAATGGGAAAGTACTACCTATATATTTATAGATGAGACACCTTGTCTCGCTAGTCGCTCAGCTTAGCGCCGATGAACTGACGATTGAGACGTGCGATGTGGCTGATGGAGACACTCTTAGGGCACTCCAGCTCGCAGGCACGGGTATTCGTACAGTTGCCGAAGCCTAGCTCATCCATCTTAGCGATCATCGCCTTGGCACGCTTGTGCGCCTCAGCACGACCCTGTGGCAACAGAGCTAGCTGGCTCACTTTGGCAGAGACGAAGAGCATAGCGGAACCGTTTTTGCAGGCAGCAGCGCAAGCGCCACAGCCGATGCAAGAGGCTGCGTCCATCGCTTCATCAGCCTTGTGCTTGGGGATGGGGATCGAGTTAGCATCAGGTACACCTCCCGTATTGACAGAGACATAACCACCAGCCTGTATAATCTTGTCATAGGCGGAGCGATCGACCATCAAGTCGCGAATAATCGGAAAGCCTGCAGATCTCCATGGCTCGACAGTGATGGTGTCACCATCCTTGAAGGTGCGCATATGTAGCTGACAAGTGGTGATGGCATCGACAGGACCGTGTGGATGCCCATCAATATACATAGAGCACATACCGCAGATACCCTCACGACAGTCGTGGTCGTAGATAACGGGCTCCTTATCCTCGGCTATGAGCTGCTCGTTGAGTATGTCGATCATCTCAAGAAAAGAAGCGCTCTGAGGCACATCCTTGAGTGCATAGGTCTCAAAGTGTCCCTTCTCGCGGGGACCTCTCTGACGCCATACCTTGACTTTGATATTTATATTGTGATCCATTGCTATGATTATCTACAGGGTTGCTTAGTTCTTATAGTTACGCTGGAGACGCTCGGTGAATTCGTATACCAGTGGCTCCTTGTGCATGACAGGGTCTTGACCCTCGCCTTGATACTCCCAGCAGGAGACGTAAGCAAAGTTCTCATCGTCACGCTTTGCCTCACCCTCCTCAGTCTGATGCTCTATGCGGAAGTGTCCACCACAGCTCTCCTCACGGTCGAGCGCATCGTGTGCCATCAGCTCGCCAATCTCTAGGAAGTCTGCCAGACGCAGAGCCTTCTCTAGCTCGATATTGAGATCATCGACCTTACCTGGTAGGTGGAGGTCACTCCAGAAGACCTTGCGTAGCGCCTTGATCTTCTCAATACCTGTCTGTAGGCTCTCCTTAGAGCGTGCCATACCGACATACTCCCACATAATATGTCCTAGCTCCTTGTGGATGCTATCGACCGAACGCTTACCATGCATTGAGGCAATGCGCTGGATGCGCTCCTTGAGCGCCTTCTCGGCCTCGTCAAACTCCTTGTGGTCTACGCTAAAGTGCGGTACCTGAATCTGATCCGAGAGGTAGTTCTGTATCGTATAGGGCAGGATAAAGTAACCATCGGCTAGACCCTGCATAAGGGCTGAAGCTCCGAGACGGTTAGCACCATGGTCGGAGAAGTTTGCCTCACCGATCGCAAAGAGTCCAGGGATAGTCGTCTGTAGCTCATAGTCAACCCATAGACCACCCATCGTGTAGTGGATAGCTGGGTAGATCATCATCGGGGTCTCGTAGGGATTGTCCGCAGTGATCTGCTCATACATCTGGAAGAGGTTACCATACTTATCCGCAACCACATCACGACCCATACGCTCGATAGCGTACTTAAAGTCTAGGAAGACAGCGAGACCTGTATTATTGACACCGAAACCAGCATCGCAACGCTCCTTGGCAGCACGGCTAGCGACGTCACGAGGGACTAGGTTACCAAAAGCAGGATAGCGACGCTCGAGGTAGAAGTCACGATCCTCCTCGGGGATATCGTTTGCCTTCTTAGTACCTGCCTGTAGCGCCTTAGCGTCCTCTAGCTTCTTGGGTACCCAAATACGTCCATCATTACGGAGAGACTCCGACATAAGCGTTAGCTTAGACTGGAAGTCGCCGTGCTCGGGGATACAGGTCGGGTGGATCTGCGCCATACAAGGATTGCCAAAGTATGCACCCTTCTTATAGCACTGCCAAGCGGCTGAACCATTAGAAGCGATAGCGTTCGTCGTAAGGTAAAAGGCATTACCATAACCTCCCGTAGCGATCACCACAGCATGAGCCGCAAAGCGCTCGATAGCACCTGTAATCAGATTGCGAGCGATGATACCTCTAGCACGACCATCGATGATGACTAGGTCTAGCATCTCATGGCGGGTGTAGAGCTTGACACTACCCTTGTGTACCTGACGGCTCAGTGCTGAGTAAGCACCGAGGAGTAGCTGCTGTCCCGTCTGACCACGAGCGTAGAAAGTTCGGGAGACCTGAGCTCCACCGAACGAGCGGTTATCTAGCAGACCGCCATACTCACGTGCGAAGGGGACGCCCTGAGCGACACACTGGTCGATGATTTCGTTTGACACCTCTGCGAGGCGATAGACATTGGCCTCACGAGCACGGTAGTCACCACCCTTGATGGTATCGTAGTAGAGACGATAGATGGAGTCACCGTCGTTCTGATAGTTCTTTGCAGCATTGACACCTCCCTGTGCAGCAATGGAGTGTGCACGTCGTGGAGAGTCTTGTATACAGAAGTTTAGCACGTTGAAGCCGAGCTCACCTAGAGAGGCTGCTGCAGAGGCTCCCGCTAGACCTGTCCCCACGACAATAACGTCGAGAAGACGCTTATTAGCTGGGTTAACCAGCTTCTGATGATCCTTATAGTTAGTCCACTTCTCAGCTAAAGCACCTGCTGGGATTTTGGCATTTAGTTCGCTCATATCTCGGATAGTTAAGATAGTTCGTAAAT
>OHSQ01000932.1_pt1:0-2500 | contig 12496 bp, 6 predicted proteins | sample 1578661 | NCBI WGS metagenome assembly OHSQ01 (sample SAMEA3879534, study PRJEB24766) | human gut metagenome | biome: human-associated habitat; feature: feces | place: USA | collected 1985/1987 | reverse complement strand
CTCAACCCAACTACCTGTGTCGGTTTGTGGTACGGGTAATATATCAATTGTTTAGCGGGTTTTCTTGGGAGCAGGCTTACCTACATTATCACTTTGTGCACGCACGCAGTGTACTCTCAGGTTCGACTCGGTCTGCGGATTTGCCTACAAACCAATTATCTACACCCTTTAACCAACTATTCCGTCAGTCGGCAGTAGTGTCACTTCTCCGTCTCCACATCACTCAATATATTAGTACTGGAATATTAACCAGTTCTTCCATCGGAATCGCCATTAGGCTTATCCTTAGGCCCCGACTAACCCTGATCCGATTAGCGTTGATCAGGAATCCTTAGTCTTTCGGCGAGGGGGTTTCTCGCCCCCTTTATCGTTACTTATACCTACATTTGCTTTTCCTATCGATCCAACACAGGTCGCCCCTGTATCTTCTGCTCCATAGGAATGCTCCCCTACCGATGTATTCACATCCCACAGCTTCGGTACACCACTTATGCCCGATTATTATCCACGCCAAAATCCTCGACTAGTGAGCTGTTACGCACTCTTTAAATGAATGGCTGCTTCCAAGCCAACATCCTAGCTGTCTTCGCATCTTGACTTCGTTTGTCCAACTTAGTGGTGATTTCGGGACCTTAGCCGATGGTCCGGATTGTTCTCCTTTAGGACATGGACCTTAGCACCCATGCCCTCACTCCTTGGCTTAACTTGTACGCATTCGGAGTTTGTCTGGACTTGATAGCCGGTGAAAGCCTCGCATCCAATCAGTCGCTCTACCTCATACAAGAAACACCAAAGGCTGCACCTAAATGCATTTCGGGGAGTACGAGCTATCTCCAAGTTTGATTAGCCTTTCACCCCTACCCTCAGTTCATCCGAAAGCTTTTCAACGCTTACCGGTTGGGTCCTCCAGATAGTGTTACCTATCCTTCAACCTGACCAAGGGTAGATCACTTGGTTTCGCGTCTACCTCTACCGACTAATCGCCCTATTCAGACTCGCTTTCGCTCCGGTTCCATACTTACTTGTACTTAACCTCGCCGGCAACGGTAACTCGTAGGTTCATTATGCAAAAGGCACGCAGTCACCCCGCATGGGGGCTCCTACCGCTTGTAAGCAGATGGTTTCAGGGTCTATTGCACTCCTCTTATCGAGGTTCTTTTCACCTTTCCCTCACGGTACTTGTTCACTATCGGTCTCTTGGAAGTATTTAGCCTTACGGGATGGGCCCCGCAGATTCACACAGGATTTCTCGTGTCCCGCGCTACTCAGGTGGTAACTCTGTCTACAAACATGTTTCAAATACGGGACTGTCACCCTCTATGGTCGGACTTTCCAATCCGTTCTTCTACACGTGTATAGTACATTAGTGTTACTCCTACAACCCCGTAGATGCCGAAACATCTGCGGTTTGGGCTACTCCCCGTTCGCTCGCCACTACTAAGGGAATCACTTTTGTTTTCTTTTCCTAAGGGTACTGAGATGTTTCAGTTCCCCTCGTTGACCTCTCTTACGAGATACTAGACCTCCTGTCTAGTGGGTTGCCCCATTCGGAAATCTGCGGATCAATTCGTATGTGCCAATTCCCGCAGCTTATCGCAGCTTATCACGTCCTTCGTCGCCTCCAAGAGCCTAGGCATCCGCCATCTGCCCTTATAACTTTTCGCCTTGAGCCTTGCATCAACTCTCGTCGATACAATTCTCAGTTGAGTTATACTACTTAGCGCACGATCTAAAATCGTTACTCGCTTTGTATTCGTTTGTTCGTACTTATTGCTAAGTACGCTCGTTACTCGTTTCTATTCTATTGTTTCTATTGCTACGTATGTCAAAGATCTCTTGATGCCTCAATTCGCTTGCGCTCAGTCTTAGCATCCGTGTGGAGAATATCGGATTCGAACCGATGACCCCCTGCTTGCAAAGCAGGTGCTCTAGCCAGCTGAGCTAATCCCCCGTCCATCTTATTATAAGATATACAAGATGTTGTCCCTTGTAGTCCCAGGCAGAGTTGAACTGCCGACCTCTACATTATCAGTGTAGCGCTCTAACCAACTGAGCTATAGGACTCTCTAGTCTGTCATACCTATGCATGACCTAGGGCGTATATCCTATCATGGGTTTATCGCTCTACACGTGGACGACGTCTCGAGACCGCTCTCTATTCCTGCCTGCTGATCTCCAGCCGACAGCCTCTGAGCGTTGCCTCAGGGTCGCTCTCGCTTCATCGATTCTCCATGTTATATGGATTTCATAACTAATTCTCTATTCATCGTGTATGCTACTATATAATATGTAGCCCCGCGTTACCTACTTAACAATCTCCTGCCTATGTCTCACTGCGTCTATAGACTTCTAAGAAGAAATAGCACCAATCTTAGAGATAGGTCTTGATGAGATCTCGATACTAAGGGATCGCTCCCCCTTATCTCAACCTCTCAGAGCCTCGTGTCTCCAGAAAGGAGGTGTTCCAGCCGCACCTTCCGGTACGGCTACCTTGTTACGA
>OHSQ01000930.1_pt1 | contig 12514 bp, 10 predicted proteins | sample 1578661 | NCBI WGS metagenome assembly OHSQ01 (sample SAMEA3879534, study PRJEB24766) | human gut metagenome | biome: human-associated habitat; feature: feces | place: USA | collected 1985/1987 | reverse complement strand
TAATGCTAAGATTAAATCCAAGGCTGGTGCTTCCTTATATTTGACAGGAATTGGTTCTGTAAAAACTCGTATTCATGTAGAAGGGAATACTTCTTCCTGTGTTGCAAAACCGGATTGTGCCTATAGGCTGGTCGTAAGAAGTGCGAATAATGATACAGATCCCAATACATTTATTCAGCTGATTCAGTTTGAAGTGAAGAAAAATGAAAGACGATGTGAAATTGGAAAGATAAATACTTTCAAGGGAAGTTCTTCCGGAACAGAACAGCTGATTGAATACAAGGCAAAACGGTATGGAGAGAGTTCTTATTTGCTCTCTTTTGATCCTGTTGTTCCTGGGGAATATGGTGTATTTATGTCGAATCCAGATGCAAGGGATGAAAAAAGGATGATCATCTATTGTTTTAGTGTAAAATAGTCTTTCATAAAAAAAACAACTGATTGAAGAGAAGATTCATTCGACATTATTAATGATATAAATAAAAGAAACATGAGAAATTTTGATTATCAGACCCCGACACGACTGATCTTCGGACGTGATGTTGTAGAGGGACTTCCTGAAGTGATGCGTCCGTTCGGACGTCGTATCTTGCTGACTTATGGGGGCGGAAGTATTAAGCGTATCGGACTGTATGACCGTGTCAGAGAATTACTGAAAGACTTTGAAATCTTTGAACTGGGTGGGATTGAGCCGAACCCGAAATACTCTACCAGTGTAGTGGAAGGCGTACGCATCTGCAAGGAACAGCAGATTGACGTGATTCTTTCTGTGGGTGGCGGTTCGGTACTCGATTGTTCGAAAGCCATTGCCGGAGGTGCCAAATACGACGGCGAGACCTGGGACTTGATTATCGGCAAGGCTCCTACGCTGGCTGCACTGCCTATTGTGGACATCCTTACCCTGGCCGCTACAGGCAGTGAGTACGATGCCGGAGGAGTCATTTCCCGCACAGAGACCAACGACAAGGTGGCTTATATCGACCCGCATCTGTTCCCGGCCTGCTCTTTCCTTGACCCGACCTACACCTTCACGGTCAATGCCAAGCACACGGCAGCAGGAGTAGCCGATGCCATCAACCATGTGATGGAACAGTATTTCACTCATGCCTCCAATTCCGTGGCCGACGGTTTCTGTGAAACGTTGGTAAAGGCCCTGATGAAATATGCTCCGATTGCACTGGAGAAACCGAACGATTACGAAGCACGTGCCGAAATCATGTATGCCTGCACCTTTGGCTGCAACGGTCTGCTGGCCCTCGGTACCGGCGGTTCTCCCTGGCCCATGCACGGCATCGAACATGCCTTGTCGGGATATTATGACATTACGCATGGAGAAGGTCTGGCCATCATTACACCACACTGGATGCGCCACGTGCTCAACGAGCGCACACAGGAACGCATCGTGAAATTTGGTGTGAACGTCTTCGGACTGGCTGCCGATCAGGCTCCGTCGGAAATTGCCGAGCAGACCATCGCACGTACCGCACAGTTCTTCAAGAGTCTGGGCATGCCGATGACCTTGCGTGAGGTAGGCATTGACGATTCCCGTCTGGAAGAAATGGCACATCACATTGCTGTGAATGAGGGACTGGACGCACCGGGCACGTTTGCTCCGCTGAACGAACAGGGCATCCTTTCCATTCTGAAGGCTGCGCTGTAAACAATATGAAAATGCGGGGAACGGTAGACAAGTCGTTTCCCGCATTTTTTTAATCGCCGAGCATGGAATTTAGCAAGTCCATGATGACCATTTTCCGGAAAAGCCAGTGGCACATGCCACCGGGGATGCGCTGTATGTAGCCGCTGTCAAGATCGATTACATAAAGCGGACGTATGCGCCAGCTGTAGTTGTAGCGGTTCTGCCAGTCGTACATGCAGTATTCCCACCATCCTTCATCGGGACGCCACCATTCTCCCGTCACATAATTATTCTCCAGTCCCCAGCGGGTAGCTTCCAGCGCGTTGGGCTTTCCGCATTGATAATACACATGATAAGGCGCCATGCCAAGGTCGAGCGTGCTTCCCAGTGTTACGCGACAGACGATGATGGCTCCTGCGGAATAATGTCGGGCCGTACTGCGTGCCGGTGCAAAATAAATGCCGTTTCCAGCATAATTACCGCCACCTACGCGCCAGATTCCTACATCTCGTCCCCGGTAACTTCCCCGATTAGGGCACGCTACGATGGATTCGGCTGCGTCATTGGAGGTACCGTGAAAGAGGGTCAGAGTAGGTAAAAAGACTTCTATTACCGTCCATATCGCGCTTTCAATGATGGTCAGCGAGCCATGCCATACCACGTATTTGATGATTCTGTAGGGTAAGAACAAAATCCATCGGATAAAATCGTCATGCCCTTCCTTGTCTTCTGAGGGTAAAATTACTTCCATCACATAATTGAACATTTCGAAGGAACAATGTACCAGGAAATTGAAAAAGACAGCATTGACAATTCTCAATGGAAACAGCAGGACATAGAACGGGAATTGCAGGAAATAGAAAATGAAACGCAGGTTCTCATTGGTGGCGTTGCTGAAACGGTTTTTCTTGAAGAAGATAAACCAGGGCTTTGCCAGGTATCGCTGCAGGGCATTAAGAAAGAAGAAAGGAAGACTCAACAGCCTGAACGTAAAGGTAAGGCTGGCCGATACGATGAAATAGGAGATAATGAGTATTTTCAGCAGCCAGTACAGCACCACCAGTCCCAAATAAATACCTAGTCCCCAGGTAATGATGTTCCATACTATTGACCAGAAACTCCATGAGGAAGAACCGGAAGACGATTTGGCAGGCGGAGAGTTTGCCTTTTGGGGCAAAGGAGAGAATTTCAGGTATTTGGAGTAGGCATATCCCCTTTGTGAACCGAACTCAATCTGTACCCAGTTGTTGCTTGATTTCTGAATGACATTGACCTCCTGTCCGCGACTGAGCTGTCCGACGCGCGCATAGCTGATGCCGGGTCCGGAACGCACGTTCAATACGGTGGTTGCGGTTCCCCTGCAGGGAAGAGACTCTTGTGCCGTGGCATAAGAAATCATCCAAAGCAGCATGATAAATATGTATATGAATCGTTTCATCACATCTTATGGTCAAATGTAAGAAAAAATTTCTATATTGCATTTTATACATCGTACATATTTAGAAAGATGAAAAAGAATGATAAAATAAAAAATCTTTTATGAAACCACATCGAATTATTCTTATACGTCATGGAGAATGCCATGCCAATACCGACGAAAGCAAATTTGCCACAGAACCGGATTATACCATTGAACTGACAGAAAAAGGAGTAGCTCAGGCCCGTGAAGCCGGACAAAAGTTGAGGGAACTGGTGGATGAGGAATCTATGTATTTTTATGTTTCTCCATTTTGGCGTACCCGTTCCACCTTTGAGAACATAGCCCGCAGCTTCCCGAGAAACCAGTTTGAATACAGCGAGGAACCTCGTTTGCGTGAACAGGAATGGGGATACCTTCGCACGTATGCCGAGTTGCAGCAACTGAAGAAAGAGCGCAGGGACTATGGCATTTTCTACTACCGTTTTCCGGGAGGAGAAGCCGGCACGGATGTGTACGACCGTATCAATGACCTCTTAGGTTCGCTTCATCGTGACTTCTTGCGTGAAGATTATCCACAAAATTGTGTGCTGATAACCCATTCACTGGCCATACGCTTGTTCGTCATGCGCTGGTTTCATCTCACCGTGGAAGAGTTTGAACAGATGCGTTCGCCTAAAAACGGTCAGCTGGTCATCTTGCAATTAAATGATGACACCGGGGACTATGAGCTTGTAACCCCATTGGAAAAGGATGGAACGGTTGTTCGAAGAAGCAGGCCCATCAGGTTGCTCTGATAATCTTTTCAAAGAAGAGAAAGGAATTTAAAGGAACTGCATGAAAAATATGTTTTAGATACATGTCTGCGATTTTTCTTTTATTTTCAGTTGCCTGCTATTGAAAGATGTCCTACCTTGCGATATTACTATCAAAAACATATAACAACAATGATAACAGAATCAAAATCAATCGGTATTTTCATAGATGGGGGCTATTTTTCAAAGATAAATGAGGCCTTGTCCGATCAATTGTCTTTAAATATTAAAATCAAATCCTTGTTTGATTTTATTCGTGCGGAGATTGCGCGTCGGAGTGGGTTGGAAATAACCAATTGTTACATTACAGAAAGCCATTATTTCCGGGGGCGTTATCGGGTGAATGATGCCAATAGCAAACATCTGTTGTTTTCCGAGCGAAAGTTTGAAGACAGTCTGATTGAAAATGATGTAATTTTCCATTACAAGCACCTGCGGGAAGTACAGAGAGATGGAGATATTACGGTCGTAGAAAAGGGGATAGATGTGTGGTTTGCTTTGGAGGCCTATGAGCTTTCCGTGTTCCGCGAATTTGATTATGTAGTGCTGATTACGGGAGATGCCGACCACGAAATGCTGGTCAAGAAGTTGAAATCGCTGAAGATTCACGTGGTGTTACTTACGTGGAATCTGTCGGAACAGTCTTCCAGTGCGCGACTTTTACGTGAGGAAGCGTGCACGCATATCGAGATGAATGAAATGATTGCGCAAGATAAAGAATTGCTTGGCAAGTTGTGCAGAAATGTGTAATGTTTTTCGAAGACAGAATGTGATTTTGCCAAAGCCTACTTCTCAGAGAATAAGTAATATTCGATAACCCTTTTAGTATTGGAATAGCCTGCACTCAGGCTATTCCGAACAGTTCAATCTCAAAAATCAGGGTAGAGCCGCCGGGGATGCCGGGCTGTGAGAACTTGCCGTATCCCATTTCCGACGGAATGTACACCTCCCATTTGTCGCCCACACACATTTGCTGCATGGCGATAATCCATCCCTCAATCAGGTCGCTCAGGCGGAAGGCTACGGGCGCACCGCTGCGGCTGCTGTCAAACTTCTTGCCGTTAATAGTCCATCCCGTGTAGTGCGCGGTGACGATGCTCCGCAGTGTGGGATGCTTGCCGTCGTTCTTGCCCGATGCCAGCACCTTGTAGTAAATACCCTTCGGGAGCGGCATCACTCCCTCTTCCTTTGCCTTTTCGGCCAGCCAGTCCTTGTTGGCCTGCATGTATTCTTTCTTTCCCATTATGAATGATTTTGGCGTAAAGGTACGTATTTTCCGGGATACTTAAAACAGTCCGCTTATCCATGTCCATAGCGCCGTAGTCAGGTAGACTGCCAGTTTGGCCACCCAGTAGATAATTACGCACAGCACCAGGATGCCCACGGCTGTCAGCAGGGCTTTGCGGTTTACCTCTTGAATCACCTCTTTGTCACCTTCCACGAAACCCACAATCAACCGGTAGTTTTTCGCGTACGAACGGCTGAAAATATCCAGCAGGTCGCCAATCCAGAGCGGAATGATACCCAGCATCATGTCCACCAGCATGTTGTAGAGGATGGCCAGGGTGAGGGGAATGGACTTGATTTTGAACAGCGACACCGTGAGAAAGGGCAGTGTCATGGCCGAAGAGAAAATGTCGCCCGCCGTTGGAAAAAGCAATCCAATGAGAGGGTCGAGGTAGTATCGGTCCATTACATTCTTGATGGTTCTTATCAGCCGGTAAAGTGGGTCGTTTTCCCACTGCATGCGTTTTATGTCTTGTTTCGTACTTTTCATGTAGCAGCTAGTTTGGCGCAAAGATACAAAAAGGTGAATGCAGTGTCAAACCCGAAGCCCGCTTTTGAGAAAAGACGATGCTGAACCGCATCCCGTCTTATGAAAAGATAACGATATTTGGTGGAGATTTCCGGATAATCCCTATCTTTGCTAAAAACGCCTTTGCTTTAATGACATTATATTTGATACGATGAATACATTCCGTTCTATAGATGAACTTGTGAAAATGTTTGAGCGTGAAAAAGTGTTGCTCAAGGAAATGTTTTACAAACGTAAACAGCTCTCATTCCGTTATGATTATGCCCTTGAATTAACTGAATACAAGGAAGAGCGTATTCGTTTTCTTATTGAATACGGTGTGCTGCGAGAAAGCGGTGATTTCCTGGAAATGGAAGACTTGTACTTGAAGTTTTTCGAAGAGGTTCTGCAAATAAACGAGGAAATCAATGTGTCGTTCGTGCAAGATTATCTGAATCATTTGAATGATAACATCGATTATTTCCTGAAGGAGAACAATGAACAGCGGAAGTATGCGTATCAGCGAGAGGTGAGACGTTGTTTGAAAAACATTGCACTGGCTACCGTACGTAATGTGATGGACTTGAAACGTAATTTGGATGTAACTTATAAAACGGAACCAAATTATCAGGTGAAACTGGCCAAATTGAAAAAACTGGATGAAAAACGGCGTAACATAGCTTTGCTTATAACTCGGAGTGAAGAAGTGATAGACTCACAGCAGCCTACCTTTTTCCGTGTGGCTATGGATGTACAGATGCGGGCTGTGGTGAGTGATGTAAAGCTTCAGCTGAACGATTCGTATCATAATCTGATTGAAATAGAAAAACAGATTATTCATTACTTGAACTTGATAGCCTACCAGAATCGTATTTTTGAAAAGGTAAGGCGATTGAAGTACCTGCGCGATCAGTTCCTGCTTGAAGAGAATACAGATATTCGTCGGGTCATTGGCGAAAAGAATCCGGTGTGGATGGAACCGCAGCCCAACTATCGCATCAAGTTGTCTCTGTCAAATCTGCATACTTCTGAAGTGGCATTGGAGTTGATTCGTAAGGTGATGTCGCGGCGGAAGAAGGACGTGCGTGGTCCGCGGAATGTGGCTGGAGCTATTCCGGAAAGTTATCTGTCACAGGCAGGTGAGGTAATGGACAGGGTCAATTTGCAGGAAGTATTCAATGCTTTTGCTGCCTCTGGCACACATTTGTTCCGGTTCGTAATGAACTATTCCTATGGCAAGCCGGTGGCGGAAGAAGACAAGCTGCTGTTTTTTTGCCAGCTGGCTTCACAGTATGCGGATGAGCTGGATTTTACCGACCGTTATGAGTCAACCTCTGAGGTGGAGTACCCTTTGATTTATTTACGACAAAACCCTTAATCATACTTGATAAAACGATGAAATATACGGAAGAAATATTCAATATTCTGAGCAGGGGAGGATTTATTTCCGCCAATAGTGTCTCGTCAACCGTCAAGCGGTACTATGATGCGCTTGAAGAAGATTTTACGGAGTATTACGATTATTATAAAGGCATCGGCTTCTATTTGGAAGCGGGTAACGGATATTACCTTTTTACACGTCAGGAAACCCGGGTCGATTTGGAACGAAAGCTGGAAGCTGTAGGCAAATGGATTGATTACCTGAGCTTCCTGAAAACGTATCATTCGGCTTTTGGTCCCGGATTCCTGTTCCGACGGGCAGATATTGAGGTGCAGATAGGATGTAACATGGAACTGAAGGAAAAGGCTTCCCGCTTGTTTTCCGACAAGAAGAAATTCGGAGAGGTTGTAGAGAAACTGGTGGCAGAGCTGGAAAAGGCTGGGATGATTGAACTGGAGAACGAGCACGATGAAACCTATAAAGTACTAACCGCATTCCACTATATGGAAGAAATGGTGGACTGCATCACGATATTGGAGGATACAAGCGATGAGATACCTGAATAAAGTCATATTCCTGAATAGTGCGCATATTCCTTATGCCGAAATCCGGGTGGACGGCAATGTGCATTTCATTGGTACGCAGGGAGTGGGAAAGAGTACCCTTCTGCGAGCTATCTTGTTTTTCTATAATGCCGACAAACTGCATCTGGGCATTCCGAAAGAAAAGCAGAATTTCGACGCTTTTTATTTGCCCTATGCCAACTCGTATATCGTGTACGAGGTGGTACGTGAGAATAGCGCATATTCCGTAGTGGTGTCCAAATCTATGGGACGGGCTGCTTTCCGCCTGATAGATGCTCCTTATCGGAAAGCATGGTTTGTGAACGACCGTCACGAGGTATCTGCCGATTGGAGTGAGGTGCGTACACGTATTCTTGAGTCGGATGCCCGTTGTACGATTACTCCGCTTGTTACGAGCTATGAAATGTTTCGTGACATCATCTTTGGAAACAACCGCAAGCCCGATATGGTGTCTTATCGTAAGTTTGCCATTGTAGAAAGTAGTAAGTATCAGAACATTCCTCGTACTATTCAGCATGTATTCTTGAATTCCCGTTTGGATGCCGATTTTGTGAAAGATACCATCATCCAGTCCATGAATGAGGAAGATGTGTCTATCGACCTGACTTATTACCGGAGCCAGATAGAAGCTTTTGAGCAGGAATATGATGATGTCATGCGATGGCTGCGTCCCAACAAGAATGGGGAGATTGTGGTGCGCAAGCAGGCGGAACAAGTCATTCAGCGCTACCGGAGCTTACTTTATTCTCAAAAGCAGCTGGAAGAAGGTAGAGCTGAATTGAATTATGCAGAGAAAGCAGCTCATGACATGTTGCCGGTGCTCGAGGAACAGATTCAGGAAGCAGAAGAGAAGCGGGCACGGTTGGTGCGACTTGTAGGAGAAGAAAGAGGCAAGTATTCTGCCGAACGTGACAAGCTGGTGCGCCGGGAAGGGGCGATAGCCGACGATTTGAAGCGTATCCGCGAAAAGCGCTTGTATTATGAGAAAGAAGGCATAGAAGAGGTGATGCGGCGTGTGGCAGGTGAAGCAGCCTTGCTGCATGAGCAGGATAGTTTGAAACAGACGTATGCAGAATTGACCGCTACTTATAGGGATGTGTTGCAGAAATATGATTTGCTGGTCGGAAAGGTAGAGGCGGCTTTTACCGCATTTGAGAATGAACGGCGAAAGGCTGTGCTGGCCCGTGAAAATGAATTGAACGTCTGGAGAAATGAATTGTATGCCCGCTATCGGGAACAAGAGGTACACGTGCGGAATATGTATGAGGAGAGACAAAAAACGTGGAATGAAAACCGGATACGGCTCACCGAAGAAATTTCCGCACTTCGTCAGCAGAAGATTCGCATTCAACTGACTTGCCATTTTGAGAAAGAAACCGGGGACTATCAGGAACAGTTGGATGCATTGAAAGATGAAGAAAGGCAGACAAGCTGGCAGGTAGCCGGCCTGAAACTCACGTGCGACCAGTTGCGGCAGAAATGTACCGATGAGATGAAAGAGAGTGAGTGGCAGTTCAAGCAAGAAGCTGAGGAACTGGTGCGCCGTCGTACGGCATTGGACGAAGAAATTCAGACCCTTACCAGCCTTCTTGACCGTTGGAAAGGTTCCTTCTGTGAATGGCTGGACGCACATAAGCCGGGGTGGCAGGAAACAATCGGGAAAGTGGCAGATGAAGAGCTGATTCTGTATGCCCAGGATTTACATCCGGTATTGGCTGGGGACAGTGACAATACGCTGTTCGGCGTACGAGTTGAACTTTCGGGAGTGGCGAAAGAATTGCGTACGCCAGCCCGTTTAAAGGAAGAACTGGCCGAAAAGGAAGCTGCCCGTGAGTCGTATGTCCGCGAGTTGGCTCAGTTGAACGGACGTCGGGAGGAAACACTCGGGCAGATAAAGAAGAAATATAACCGGCAGATTCGGGAGGTAGCCGACAAACAGCACCTTTTGGAGGCCCAGTTGCAGCAGATTCCTGCCAGACGGAAACACTTGCAGGCTGAACTTACCTCTTGGCAGCGGAAAGAGGCCGAATGGAAACGGGAGCAGACAGAGCAGGTAGAATTGCAGTTAGCTCAGAAGTCGCAGGAACAGGTGCGTTGGGAAGATGAAGACAAGCGTTTACGGGCGGAAAAGGAGAAACGTCTGAAGCAATTGGCCGAAGAACTGCGGAAAACGGAAAAGGCTGAAGAGGAGGTTGTTCGGCAGGAAACTGGCGTTATCCATGAAGAGATTACTCGTCAGCGAATTGAAATGGAAACGAAAAAGGCAGAGCTGCGGCGCTCACAGGCCAAGGAACTTGAAGGAAGCGGGGCGGATATGTCTGTCATTACCAGTTACGAGAAACGTATGGCCGACATCCGTCAGGAGCTGGAATACATTGTCCGTAAACGTTCTTTGGTATCCGATTTTGAGAAAGACAAACGCGAGTATTTCGACTGGGAGCCGCAACTGCGCAACGAGAAAAAAACAAACGATGCGCGGCTGGAAGATTTGGAAAATAAGTACAAGCTTCGTATGGAGCGTCTGCTAAGCCAGCAGAGTGAGGAGGATAAGATACTGGAAGCCAGGAGAAAAGAGCATACAGACATTCATAAAGATTTGGCCAGCCTGAAAGCTTTCCGTGCAGACGAAGACCTCTGTCCGTCCGAGTCGTATACCTCGGAAATGCGTCCTACCCGGAAGTCTTGTGGAACCATTATCGGAGACTTGAAGTCGCTTATTATTTCCATTCATAGAGAGCTGGACCAGTTCAAGCGGGCGGTCAATGCATTCCATGGCAATTTTACGGCTAAGAACACCTTCCATTTCCCCGAAACGTTGGTAAGCGACTCTGATTTCTATGATTTTGCGGCAAATCTTTGTGAGTTTGTGGAAGATAACAAAATTGTGGAATATCAGACACGTATCAGTGAGCGCTACACCAACATTATCCAGCGAATCTCGAAGGAGACGGGCGATTTGACCCAGCATGAAAGTGAGATACAGAAAACCATTCGTGCCATAAACGAAGACTTTGTAAGGCGGAACTTTGCCGGAGTCATCCGTGGCATCGAGCTGCGGACTCAGGCCAGCGATGACAAGCTGATGCAGCTTCTGGTAGAAATCAAGCAGTTCAATGAAGAACATCAGTTTAACATGGGAGCCCTTGATCTTTTCTCGCAGGACTCGCGTATGGAAGTGAACGAAAAGGCGGTGAAGTATCTTTATTCATTCAGCCGGCAGCTGAGAGACAATCCGTCTCGCAAAAGCCTGGTATTGTCTGACACGTTCAATCTGCAGTTCCGTGTGAAAGAGAATGATAACGATACCGGATGGACCGAAAAGATAGCCAATGTGGGGTCGGACGGAACGGATATTCTGGTGAAAGCCATGGTTAACATCATGCTGATTAACGTGTTCAAGGAGAAAGCTTCGCGTAAGTTCGGAGATTTCCGGATTCATTGCATGATGGACGAAATCGGCAAGCTTCATCCCAACAATGTCAAAGGTATTCTGGCTTTTGCCAACTGCCGGAATATCGTACTGGTCAACAGTTCTCCTACCACCTACAATGTGGAGGATTATCGTTATACTTATCTTTTGAGTAAGGATGCTCAGAGTTTTACGCAGGTGGTACCTTTACTCACACGCAAGCAATAGTTTATGGAACAGAAAAAATTTACTCCGTCAATATGCCGTAAGGTACTTCGTCTTATACAGGGAGAGACACTTCCTTCCAGCCTTTTCCCGCGCTGGTTTGCCGATGAACTGAAAGAAGAAGGGTTGCTTTCTGTCATCACTCATGGAAGCCGTAACTCTTATCGGTTGCTGGATGTAGAGGCAAGCATCCGTTATGTGAAGAACAAGTATACGGGTGGGGCCGAACTGTCCCGGTGGATAGAACTGACCGATGGACATAACCCTGATCTGGAGCGGAGTGTACTGGTAAATGAAACCGGCGACTCCAAGCTTGTTCGTGTGCGGACCTTCCGTGGCTTTCTGGTAAATTGTTGCGAGCCATTGGAGGTGACGATGGGAGAGAAATCTTTCCCTCTCTCTCCGCTGGAAGGTATGGCTTTTTTTGTGCAGGAACCGGAGAAATTCCGCATACCCTCCGATGTGCTTGTGGTGGGTGTGGAGAACGGCGACAACTTTCGTCTGCTTCACCGTCAGCAACATTTGTTCAAGGCCCGGAAAGTACTCCTGGTGTCACGTTATCCTCAGTCGGATGACTTGCGCAACTGGCTCCTTTCGGTTCCCAATGATTACCTGCATTTCGGCGATTTCGACCTGGCTGGCATTCATATCTATCTCACCGAATTCTATAAATACCTGGGCAACCGGGCTTCTTTCTTTGTGCCGGACGATATTGAAATAAAGCTGAAGAATGGAAATGCCACCCTGTACGACCGCCAGTATGCACGCTTCTGCCATCTGGCGCCGGAGGATGTACGCCTCATTCCGCTGGTAGAAATGATTCACCGTTATCATCGGGTTTACGAGCAGGAAGGATATATCTCTTCAATTGTTTTTAGGTAAAATTACGCTTTATTACCGCCGCATTGTTTCGATTGTGGTGGAATGCGTCTATTTTTGTCCCTTATTGTGTACCTATGAACAAGAAACTGCTTAAATACTGGAAAAACTGCCTGCTGGATGCTGAGTGGAGTAACAGCATGTTCTATAAAGAGCCGCGCGTGACGCTGGCGTTTGAAGACCGTATGCCGGAGTCAATACCGGAAGAAGACATCGAACTGCTTTTCCCCGACGGAAGGGAAGACGGCAAAAAGTGTAAGGTGCGCATTGCCCCCTGTGTGCTGCTTCCCGAATATGAGAATGGCAAACCTATTGGTAAGACGTTTTCTGAATATCCTTTCTTCATTACGGCGGCGTTAGGACCCGACGG
>OHSQ01000915.1_pt1 | contig 12588 bp, 9 predicted proteins | sample 1578661 | NCBI WGS metagenome assembly OHSQ01 (sample SAMEA3879534, study PRJEB24766) | human gut metagenome | biome: human-associated habitat; feature: feces | place: USA | collected 1985/1987 | reverse complement strand
CATTCGCCATTATGAAGGACACGGCGCGCCGTTTCGCACAGAACGAGACGGTCGTGGTGACGGCAAACGACTTCGACCGCAACCTGGCGGCGACGAAGGATTTCGTCACCATCGAGGGCGACAAGGCCGTGTACGCCAATCACTGGATGGCAGGCGGCAACGACATGAAGTGGGACATGATCCACTACGACTGCCAGCTCTTCGGCGGCGTGGTGCTCCACAAAGGCAAGATCGCCGAGATGGCGACGGGCGAAGGCAAAACCCTGGTGGCTACCCTCCCTGTGTTCCTGAACGCACTCGCCGGCAAAGGCGTCCACATGGTGACCGTGAACGACTATCTGGCACGCCGCGACTCCGAATGGATGGGGCCGATGTACCAGTTCCACGGTCTGACGGTCGATTGCATCGACCGCCATCAGCCCAACTCGGACGCCCGACGCAAGGCTTACATGGCCGACATCACCTTCGGCACCAATAACGAATACGGCTTCGACTACCTGCGCGACAACATGGCTTCGTCGCCCAAGGACCTGGTGCAGCGCAAGCACCACTACGCCATCGTCGATGAGGTCGATTCCGTGCTAATCGACGACGCCCGCACCCCGCTGATCATTTCGGGTCCCGTCCCCAAAGGCGACGACCAGCTCTTCGAACAGTACCGCCCGGCCATCGAGCACCTCTACAACCTCCAGCGCGCGCTGGTCACCTCGCTGCTCGCCGATGCCCGCCAGCTTATCACGGAGGGCAAGACCGACGAGGGCGGCGTGAAGCTCTACCGCGTCCACAAGGGTCTTCCCAAGTACAAGCCGCTCATCAAGTACCTGTCGGAGACGGGTATCAAGGCGCTGATGCAGAAGACCGAGAACATCTACATGCAGGACAACAACCGCCGCATGCCCGAAATCACCGACGACCTTTACTTCGTCATCGACGAGAGACTCAATTCGGTGGAGCTCACCGACAAGGGTCACGAGGTGCTCTCGAAATACTTCAACGAGGACGGTTTCTTCGTGCTGCCCGACATCGGCGCCGAGGTGGCCGAACTCGAGAAGAGCACGCTCTCGCCCGAGGAGAAGGCGCAGAAGCGCGACGAGGTCATCAACGACTACTCCGTCAAGTCGGAGCGCGTCCATACGATCATCCAGTTGCTGAAGGCCTACGCCATGTTCGAGAAGGATGTCGAATATGTGGTGATGGACAACAAGGTGAAGATCGTCGACGAGCAGACGGGCCGTATCCTTGACGGCCGCCGCTATTCGGACGGTCTGCACCAGGCCATCGAGGCCAAGGAGCACGTCAAAGTCGAGGCTGCCACGCAGACCTTCGCCACCATCACGCTGCAGAACTACTTCCGCATGTACCACAAGCTGGCCGGTATGACCGGTACGGCCGAGACGGAGGCTTCGGAGTTCTGGAGCATCTACAAACTCGACGTGGTGGTCATCCCGACAAACCGTCCGGTCATCCGCGACGACCGCGAGGACCTCGTCTACAAGACCAAGCGCGAGAAATACAATGCCGTCATCGAGGAGATTGTCCGCCTCGTGGGCGAGGGCCGTCCGGTACTGGTCGGCACCACGTCGGTCGAGATTTCGGAGCTGCTGAGCCGCATGCTCAAGCTCCGCGGCATCAAGCACAACGTGCTCAACGCCAAGCAGCACGCACTGGAGGCACAGGTGGTGGCCGAAGCCGGACGTTCGGGACAGGTGACCATCGCCACCAACATGGCAGGCCGCGGTACCGACATCAAGCTGACGCCCGAAGTGAAGGCTGCCGGCGGTCTGGCCATCATCGGTACGGAGCGCCACGAAAGCCGCCGTGTGGACCGCCAGCTGCGCGGTCGTGCGGGACGTCAGGGCGACCCGGGTTCGTCGCAGTTCTTCGTCTCGCTCGAGGATGACCTGATGCGTCTGTTCGGCTCGGGCCGCATCGCCACGATGATGGACCGCATGGGTCTGAAGGAGGGCGAGGTGATTCAGGCCGGCATGATGACGCGTGCCATCGAGCGCGCCCAGAAGAAGGTCGAGGAGAACAACTTCGGCATCCGCAAGCGCCTGCTCGAATACGACGACGTGATGAACTCGCAGCGCGAGGTCATCTATACGCGCCGCCGCCACGCACTCTACGGCGAGCGTATCGAGATTGACCTGAACAACATCATGTACGACTATGCCGAGAACTTCGTGGAGACCAACCGCGGCATCGGCTACGAGGACTTCCGTCTGGAACTCATCCGCGAGGTGGCCATCGAGCCCTCGCTCAACGAGGCGGCCTACGAGGCAGCCAAGCCCGAGGAGCTGGTCGAGGCCATCGTCAAGGACCTCAAGGCCGCCTATGCACGCCGTACGAAGGCCGTAGCCGACACGGTGCGTCCGGTCATGGAGCGCATCTACGAGGACCGCAAGGAGCAGCTCGACTCGGATATCTTCTTCCCGCTGACGAACGGCCATCTGGGCTACAACGTTCCGGTCAACCTGCGCAAGTGCAAGGAGACGGACGGAGCGGAAATCTACAAGGTCTTCTCGAAGGTTGTGATGTTCACCACCATCGACGACGCATGGCGCGAGCATCTGCGCGAGATGGACGACCTGCGCCAGAGCGTGCAGAACGCCACCTACGAGCAGAAGGACCCGCTGCTGATTTACAAGTTCGAATCGTTCGGCCTCTTCTCGAAGATGCTCATCCGCGTCAACCGCGAGGTGCTCTCGATTCTGAACAAGTCCTACATTCCGGTACGCGACAGCGCGTCGGAGGCCGCCGCTCAGCGGCAGCAACAGCAGCGCGAGCGGGCCAAGGTCGACGTGAACAAGCTGCAGGCGTCGCGCATGCAGGCCGCCGCACAGGCCGGCCAGGGCGAGAAGCAGAAGCCGATGCCCATCCATGTCGAAAAGAAGGTGGGCCGCAACGACCCCTGCCCCTGCGGCAGCGGCAAGAAGTACAAGAACTGCCACGGCAAGGGTCTGTAGCCCTTCCGCAAGCGCAACAGCAACCGACGACGGAAGGCGACGGTGACGGCACCGTCCGGCACGTCGCCTTCCGCCTTCAGACAAACGACCGCTCATGGGATATCAGGAAGAAAAGCAGCGCCAACTGGACCTGCGCTATCTGAGAATGGCCCGTATCTGGGCCGAGAATTCGTACTGCGTACGCCGCAAGGTGGGTGCGCTCATCGTCAAGGACAAGATGATTATCTCGGACGGCTACAACGGCACCCCCTCGGGGTTCGAGAACATCTGCGAGGACGAGACGGGCAAGACAAAGTCCTACGTGCTGCACGCCGAGGCCAACGCCATCACCAAGGTGGCCAAGTCGGCCAACAACTGCGACGGCTCGACGCTCTACATCACGGCGGCGCCCTGCATCGAATGCTCGAAACTCATCATCCAGGCAGGCATCAAGCGCGTGGTTTACTGCGAGGACTACCGCTCGGAAGAGGGGCTTGCACTGCTGCGCAAGGTCGGTATCGAGTGCGTCCAGCGCGCAATCGACGAGCTGCAGGTCTGAAGAGCCGCCGGCACACCAAACAGCAAGGAGCCTTCCTGACTTGTCGGGAAGGCTCCTCTTTTTGTCCTCTTCGAATTTGAAAAACGCCCGAAAATCCGTATCTTGGACGAGGTTAACAAAGGATACACGACCATGAAACGAATCGTCATCGTAGGGGCCACGTCGGGCATCGGGTTCGAAACGGCCAAACGCTTCATCGGCAAGGGCTGGCGCGTAGGCGTCGCCGGCCGTCGCACCGGTCCGCTCGAAGAGCTGCGCGCACTGGCACCCGACAGGGTCGAGACCCAGACGCTCGACGTCACGTGCGATGACGCCCCGGAACGGCTCGCGGAGCTCATCGAACGGCTCGGAGGCATGGACCTCTACCTCCACTCGTCGGGCATCGGCAAGCGCAACATCGAGCTCGAACCCGCAACCGAACTGGCGACGCTGCGCACCAACGGCGAGGGATTCGTACGGATGGTGACTGCCGCGTTCCACTGGTTCCGCACCCATGGTGGAGGCCATCTGGCCGTCATCAGCTCGATTGCCGGGACACGCGGGCTGGGCAGCGCCCCGGCCTACTCGGCCACCAAGCGGATGCAGAACACCTACATCGACGCGCTGGCGCAACTCAGCCACATGGAGCGGCTCCCCATCCGCTTCACCGACATCCGGCCGGGGTTCGTCGCCACGCCGCTGCTCAACGATGCGCACCACTATCCGATGCTCATGTCCGTGGACCGCGTCGCCGACCGAATCGTCCGGGCACTCGAACGCCGCCGCCGGCGCATTGTCATCGACCGCCGCTATGCCGTGATGGTCTTCCTCTGGCGGCTGCTTCCCGAATGGTTGTGGGAGCGGCTCAACGTGCGCACCAAAGCCTGAACCGAAAAAAATGCAACAAACAACAAAGACAAACACCATGAAAAAACTGCTCTGCCTGCTGGCGCTGCTCCCGCTTGCCGCGTGGGCACAACCGCGCAGCGAACGTCTGCTCGAAAAGGGTTGGCTCTTCACGCGCGGGGATGCGCCCGAATTTGCCCGCAACGACTGCGACGACTCCGACTGGCAACCGGTCACCGTTCCCCATGACTGGGCCATCTACGGCCCCTTCAGCGTCGGCAACGACCTCCAGCTCACGGCCATCGCCCAGGACGGTCAGACGCAGGCGATGGAACATGCCGGCCGCACGGGCGGACTGCCCTTCGTCGGCACGGGGTGGTACCGCCTTCGCTTCGAGGTTCCCGAGCTGCGCAAGGGAGGCCGCTGCACACTGCTCTTCGACGGCGCCATGAGCCATGCCCGGGTCTATGTCAACGGCCACGAGGCCATCTACTGGCCCAACGGCTACAACGCCTTCCACGTCGACATCACCCCCTTCGTCCGACCCGACGGTGAGAACCTGCTGGCCGTGCGGCTCGAGAATATGCCCGAATCGTCGCGCTGGTATCCCGGCGCGGGGCTGCTGCGCAACGTCCATCTGCTCACCACGGGCGACGCCTACGTACCGGTGTGGGGAACGCGCATCACCACCCCCGTAATATCGGAGAGCCACGCCCGCGTCTGCCAGCAGACCGAGGTGATGCTGCCCGAGGGCCGGACGCTCGCCGACTACACGCTCACGACCGAACTCCGCAACGCTGCGGGCGAGGTTGTCGCCTCGGCACGTACCGACGGCACACGTTACGACCAGGGGTTCATCGAGCAGGAGTTCATCGTCGAGCATCCCGCGCTGTGGACGCCCGAGACGCCTTCGCTCTACACCTCGGTCACGCGTCTCTACGAGGGCGAACGGCTCTGCGACGAATACACGACGCGCTTCGGCATCCGCACCGTCGAGGCCGTACCGGGCAAGGGCTTCCTCCTCAACGGAGAGCCGCTGAAGTTCCGCGGCGTCTGCAACCACCACGACCTGGGCCCGCTGGGCGGCATCGCCAACGAGGCGGGCATCCGGCGCCAAATCAGGCTGCTCAAGGAGATGGGGTGCAACGCCATCCGCACCTCGCACAACATGCCGGCTCCGGAACTGGTGGCCGCCTGCGACGAGATGGGCATGATGGTGATGGCCGAATCGTTCGACGAGTGGAAGGCCCCGAAGGTCGAGAACGGCTACCACCTCTACTTCGACGAGTGGGTCGAGCGCGACCTGGTCAATCTGATACGCCACTTCCGCAACTCGCCGAGTGTGGTGATGTGGTGCATCGGCAACGAGGTGCCCGACCAGTGGAACGGCGACCGCGGGCCGAAACTCACACTCCGGCTGCAGGACATCTGCCACCGCGAAGACCCGACACGCCCCGTAACGCAGGGCATGGATGCCCCCGACGCGGTAGTGAACAACAACATGGCCGCCGTGATGGATGTCCCGGGCTTCAACTACCGCCCGCACAAGTACCCCGAGAACTACGCCAAGCTGCCCCAGCGGATGATTCTGGGCAGCGAGACCGCCTCGACGCTCAGCTCGCGCGGCGTCTACAAGTTCCCGGTCGTACGGCGCTCGATGCACCGCTACGACGACCACCAGGCCTCGTCCTACGACGTGGAGCACTGCGGCTGGTCGAACCTTCCGGAGGATGACTTCATCCAACACGACGACCTGCCCTACTGCATGGGCGAATTCGTCTGGACGGGCTTCGACTATCTGGCCGAGCCACTCGTCGCTCTTCGGCATCATCGACCTGGCCGGTCTGCCGAAGGACCGCTACTGGCTCTACCGCAGCCACTGGAACCCCGACGCCGAGACGCTCCACATCCTGCCCCACTGGAACTGGCCCGGCCGCGAGGGCGAGGTGACGCCCGTCTTCGTCTACACGAACTACCCCTCGGCCGAACTCTTCATCAACGGCAAGAGCCAGGGCCGCCGGAGCAAGGACCTGACCGTACGGGTCGACAACAGCGGCGACTCGGTGTCGCTCAACAGTTTTGCCCGCCAGCGGCGATACCGGCTCATGTGGATGGATACGCGCTACGAACCCGGCACGCTGCGCGTGGTAGCCTACGATGCCGAAGGGAATCCCGTGGCCGAGCGCGAACTCCGCACGGCGGGAAAACCGTACCGGATTGTGCTGACGCCCGACCGCGAACGCATCGCGGCCGATGGCAAGGACCTCTCGTTCGTGACGGTGAGCGTCGTCGACCGCGACGGCAACCTCTGCCCGACGGCCGACAACGAAATCCGCTTCCGCGTGACGGGCAACGGCCTCTACCGCGCCGGAGCCAATGGCGACCCGACGTCGCTCGAATCGTTCCAGGAGCCCCGCATGAAGCTCTTCTCGGGAATGATGACCGCCATCATCGCATCGGACGGCACTCCGGGAGAAATCACCGTCGAAGCCACTTCGCCGGGACTCAAGCGCGCCCGGCTAACCCTCCGCGGCGAATAGGAGCGCCCCGCTCCGAAAATGAAGGCAATCGGGCCGGAACCCTTGTATGGATTCCGGCCCGATTGTCGTTTCCCCGCAACCGCACGCTATACGCGCTGTTTCAGCCCCGTCCAGCCATCGAGGCGTCCGTAGAAGGGTGTCAGGAAGTGGACGATGGGCCCCACGGCCAGTGCCGCGACGACCGTACCCTCGCGCACGCCGCGGATGTCGGACATGAACAGATAGGAGAGGAGGCACGCCAGCAGCACCAGCGTAAGGTCGAAGCCCAGCTTCGTATAGCCGAAGTCGAGCCGATGTCGGCGGCAGATGGCGCGGACGAGGTACTCGCCGGCCGTCATCGCCACATTGACCCGCACCTCGAGTGCGATGCCCGCCGCCAGAATGAAGCATCCGACGAGCAGCCACAGCAGTTTGGCCGCATAGGACGCCGGCTCCAGCCAGAAGAGCATCACCATGGCGAAGTCGATGAAGAGCCCGAAGCTGAGCGAGATGGGAATCTGCAGCAGGTAGGAGGTGCGTTCGCGGCGCAGCTCCCGGCGCGTCATGAACAGCAGGTCGAGCAGCACGAAGGAGAGGTTGAGCAGAATGGTCCACTGCCCCATCGTGAGCGGCGTGAACATGCTCAGCACGTAGTTCACGCTCGTGATGGGCGAGGTGCCCAGCAGCGCCTTGGTGATGAAGGCCACGCCCAGCGCATTGATGAAGAGCGACACGACAAAAAGCATGTATCGTCGCCTGAGATATCGGTCCATTGTCTTGCGTTCGAATTTACCGACGGCAAAGTTCGCGCTGTTTTCGATGATTTCGACACAAAATTGCGACCGTATTTGGTTAAATACGAAACAAGCGCTATCTTTATGGTATCAACCGCACCTCCCGATGAAAACAGCTCTGCCCGACTTTCTGCATCCGGTCTCAAACGGCATACCGGTCATCTACTGCGGACGGACGAACGGGCCCACCGACCCGGAACACAGCATCGTGCTCGAACGGGGATTCCACTTCGTGCTCTGCACCGGGGGCCGGATATCCGTCGCGGAACCGGACATCCAGCAGCACGAGCGCGAGCATCCCATGCATGAAGGCGATATGCTGCTGCTCTCGCCGAGCCGGACAGCGACACTGCAGCTCCCGGGCGCAGACGATGCGCTGGAGTGTATCAGCCTTGACCCGGACTACTTCGACACGCTGCCCGACGGGCAGCCGCTCTACAACCAACTCTCGGGCTATATGGGTGATGGCCGGACGGCTCTCGTCCATCTCGAACAACCTGAATACGAGGCGCTGCGCCACACGGCATCGCTCTTCTTCCTCTATCCGAACGGGGGCGGGCTCTACGACGAGGACATGCTCCGCCACCTCTGCAGCCTCTACCTGCTGCAGACGGCCCAACTGCTCTACCGCCATCGGGCAAACGCCCCTGCCTTCGTCAAAAGGCCCAACGAGATTTTCCGCAACTTCAAACGGCTTGCCGTCAAGAACTACCGCTCGGCCCACGACATCGCATTCTACGCAGCGCGGCTTCATATCTCGCCCACCTACCTCTCGCGGATTGTCAAGCAGGTGACCGGACGGACGGTCCGGGCCCATCTTGCCGAACTGCTCTGCTCCGACGCACGGCGACTGTTGAACTGTTCGGACTTAGACATCAAGGAGATAGCCGACACGCTGGGCTTCTCGGACCAGTCGGCGTTCGGCAAATTCTTCGTACGACAGACCGGATGCTCGCCGCTCCGCTTCCGACGCGAAAAGACGGCACGCTGAGCCCCCGGCAGCAAGCAGGCCACACGGAGAGCATCATACAAAGAGGACGGGCCTCATCCCGAAAAATCGAGTCGAGGCCCGTCCTCATTATACAACATTACTGCAACCCTCCGATGCGTCAGAACGGCAGGTCATCAGGGTCCTCCTCGGGCATGACGGGAGCCTGAGCCGGCTGCTGCGCTGCGGCCGGACGGGCATAACCGCCCTGCGACGGCTGACCGTAGGAGTTGTTCTGGGGCTGCGCACCGCCGTAAGCCTGTGCCCCCTCGGACGATGCCGGGTTGTCGCTGCGACGTCCCAGCAGGTTCATCGTGTCGGCCAGAATTTCGGTCGTATAGCGCTTGTTGCCATCCTTGTCCATCCACTCGCGCGTACGCAGGCGTCCCTCGATATAGAGCTGCGTACCCTTGCGCACGTAACGGTCCACGACATCGGCCAGACCGCGCCACAGCGTGATGGTGTGCCATTCGGTATGCTCCTTCGTCTCGTTCGACTGACGGTCGAACAGACGCTCGGTCGTCGCCAGACGTACGCGTGCCACCTTCGTTCCGTTTTCGAGGCTGCGTACTTCGGGGTCAATCCCCACGTTGCCAATCAGAATTACCTTGTTTACCATATATGGATACTCTACTTGTTTTGAATCAATCGACCGGACCGCCCGCTCCGATGCGGAGGTCCCGCGCACGCTACAGCGAGCGAATCATCCGCTTGAAGAGCACGGCCATGCGCGTACCGGCCTGACGGCCCTGACGCTGCACGTCCTCGTGGTCGCCCACCTCGTCCGACAGACCGCAGTTGGTGATGACCGAGATGCCGAAAACAGGCACCGACATGTGGCGCGCCACAATCACCTCGGGCACGGTGGACATGCCCGCCGCATCGCCGCCGATGGCCTTGAAGTAGCGGTATTCGGCCTGCGTCTCAAAGGTCGGGCCCGTACCTCCCACATAGACACCGTACTGCAGCTTGATGTGCTCCTCCTCGGCAATGGCCGTCGCACGGGCAATCAGCTCGCGGTCGTAGCAATTGTGCATGTCGGGGAAACGCGGACCCAGCTCGGCCATGTTGGGACCGATGAGCGGGTTGGGCATCAGGTTGATGTGGTCGGTGATGACCATCAGGTCGCCCACGCGGAACGAGGTATTGATACCGCCCGAAGCGTTCGAGACGAAAAGATAGCGGATGCCCAGCAGCTTCATCACACGCACGGGGAAGGTCACCTGCTGCATGCCGTAACCCTCGTAGTAGTGGAAACGGCCCTGCATGGCCACGACGCGGTGCCCTTCGACCAGGCCGAAAATAAGCCGACCCTTGTGCCCCTCGACCGTCGAAACGGGGAATCCGGGGATGTCGTGGTAATCGATGGCATATTTCGTGTCGATTTGCTCGGCGAAATCGCCCAGTCCGGTTCCAAGAATAATCCCCACCTCGGGGCGGAACGACTCGGTCGCCTGCTCCAGGAAGGCTGCCGTCTTTTTAATTTCCTCTAACATCTTCTTCGAGTTTTTGCAGAAAATCCGTTGCCGAATCCTCTATGAATGAAATATTTATGGGCATATAATACAGTCTTCGGCGCACCGCTTCGGGAATCTTCGAGCTGCCTGTCATCTTGACCGCATCCTTTTCCGTAGTGACAATCGAGGCTTCGGGACACTCCCCCACCATGCGGGCAAGCATCGACATGTCGCGCACCTTATATACATGATGGTCATCGAGCGACACCTCCCCGACTACATCGTAATATTCGCACAACGAGGCGACAAAGGGTTTCGGATTGCCGATTCCCGACAGTGCAATGACCTTGCCACCGGGTGCGGGCGACGGGGCGAGCGCTTCGCCCGCGAAGAGCGGCTGGGGCATGAAGCTCTCGAAGCGGGTGAAATAGACCTTCTGGTAGGCCACCTGGATGAGCACCTTGCGCAGAATGCGCCGGTCAATGGGAGCCATCTTCTCGGGGCACTTCGTCACGATGAAGTAATGGGCTCGGTGCAACGTCTCCGGCAGGTCGCGCAGCGTGCCGGCCGGAAGCATCCGGTCGTGCTGGATGGGGCGCGTGGCGTCGACCATCACGATATTGATTTTCGGCTCGACATAACGATGCTGGAAACCGTCGTCCATGATGATGAGGTCTACCTCGGGATGCTCCTCACGGATGCGGCGGATGCCGTCGGCCCGCTTTTCGCAGACCACCACCACCGTATCGGGATACTTGCGCTTGATTTGCAGCGGCTCATCGCCCACATCGCGGTAATGGGACGAAGCCGACACCTCGAGATAACCTTTCGTCCGGCGCCCGTAACCGCGCGAAAGAAGCGCCACACGGTGCATCTGCGACATGTAGCCGATAACCATCTCGGCCATCGGAGTCTTGCCCGTGCCGCCGACCGTAATGTTGCCGATGCAGATAATCGGAATGTCGAACTTCTCGCTCTTGAGCACACCCCAGTCGAACAGACGGTGACGCAGCGTCACGCCTATCCGGTAGAGCCAGGAGGCTGGTGCGAGCAGAAATTTGACCATTTCGGCGATTCGTTTAGATACACGGTTTTCCAATTTTCAAAGGTAGGAATAAATCCCCGGACCGCAAAACAAAACCCGACAAAACTCTCCCGAAACGAGAAACGGGCAATAAAATGAGGCGAAAATCCGTTTTTTCACTATCTTTGTTCGCATCTATGAAACAATTCCGACTTACATTCTGCGCACTCGCGCTGCTTGCGACGGCATCGTGCGACCGCAACCAGACTACGTCGGCCGAGGAGGCCGAGGCCGAAACCCTGCACGATATCCGCTACGGCATCATCGCCGACGACTACCGGCTCGAAGAGGGCGAGGTGGCCCAGGGCGAAACAATGGGCAAGATTCTCAACCGCTACGGCATATCGGCCGTTGCCATCGACCGGCTGGACAAGGCCTCCGAAAAGACCTTCCCCTTGCGCAACATCCGCGCCGGACAGAAATACGTCGCCTTCATCCACGAGGATTCGCTCTATGCCCCCCACCTCGACTACCTGGCCTACGAACGCAGCCTCTCCGATTATGTCGTCTTCGGTTTTCACGGCGACTCGGTGAGTGTCCGTACGGGCGAGAAGGAATTCACCACGCGCCGCACCAAGAAGAGCGCCGTCATCAGCTCCTCGCTCTGGGGTTCCATCATGGAGAAGAACCTGCCCTATGCGCTGGCCGCCGAACTGGAGGATATCTACCAGTGGACGGTCGACTTCTTCGGCATCCAGAAGGGCGACAGCTTCACGGTGATTTACGACGAACGCTTCATCGATGATTCGGTATCGGTAGGCATCGGCCGCATCTGGGGCGCACGGTTCGACCACGGCGGCAAGGAGTACTACGCCATCCCGTTCCGCCAGAGCGGCAAAATCCAATACTGGGAGGCCGATGGCGGCAGCCTGCGCAAACAGATGCTCAAGGCTCCGCTCAAGTATACGCGCATCAGTTCGAAATTCACCTACGCCCGCAAGCACCCCATCTACAAGGTCTACCGTCCGCACACGGGCGTCGACTACGCCGCGCCGAAAGGTACGCCCGTACACGCCGTGGCCGACGGCACGGTGACCTTCAAAGGCTGGGGCGGCGGAGGCGGCAATACCCTCAAGATCAAACACAACAACGGTTTTATGACCGGTTATCTGCACTTGAGCGGCTATGCCAAAGGGATTCGCCAGGGCAGCCGCGTATCGCAGGGGCAGTTGATCGGCTATGTCGGCAGCACCGGAGCATCGACGGGTCCGCATCTGGACTATCGCGTCTGGCGCAACGGCAAACCGATCGACCCGCTGAAAATTCCGCAGGAACCGGGCGAACCGATTCACAAAGCCAACCGTGCCGCTTACGAATATGTCCGCGACCGAATTATGGCCGAACTGGACGGCGACGCGACACTTTCTGACGCGGTGGACGGGATGTATGGCTATCTCAAGGATTACGTCACGAAGGA
>OHSQ01000889.1_pt1 | contig 12855 bp, 3 predicted proteins | sample 1578661 | NCBI WGS metagenome assembly OHSQ01 (sample SAMEA3879534, study PRJEB24766) | human gut metagenome | biome: human-associated habitat; feature: feces | place: USA | collected 1985/1987 | reverse complement strand
GCAGCCCAACGGCAACGGTATCCACAGCCGCATCTGCAAGCGCAACGCAACCCATAAGGAAACCGTCAGCTGTTCCGGCGGCACGGCGACCTGTCAGGCAAAGGCGGTCTGCTCTGTCTGCGGTCAGAAGTATGGTCAGCTTGCAGCGCACGACTTTACGGCGGAAGTGGCGGAGGAACAGTACCTGAAATCCGCCGCGACCTGCACAGAAAAGGCAGTCTATTACAGGTCCTGCGCCACCTGCGGCCTGAGCGCCAAGGACACTGCCGAGGAAGCGGTCTTTGAAACCAGGGCGCTCGGCCATGACTGGGGCAAGTGGCAGTCCAATGGCGACGGCACCCACACCCATGTCTGCACCAGAGACGATACCCACCAGGAGACGGTCAGCTGCTCCGGCGGCACCGCCACCTGCACGGAGAAAGCAACCTGCGCCGGCTGCGGCGGCAAATACGGCGAAAAGGATTCCGGCAACCACACCGGCAAGAAGGAATGGACGACCACCAAGACCACCCACGAGCAGAAATGGTCGTGCTGCGGCGAAGTGGTCGTAGCCAAGGAGTCCCACACCTTCGGCAAATGGGTCATCACCAAAAAGGCGACGTTCAGAAAGGACGGAGAAAAGACCCGCACCTGTGAGGTCTGCGAATACGTGGAGAAGGCGACAATCCAAGCCACCGGCTCCCCGGCGAAGACCGGCGACGACAGCCACATCGGCATGTGGGCAGGCATCCTCTGCATATGCTGCTGCACCTGCTCCCAGACCTCCCGCTCGATAATCGGCTCATGGACATTCTTGAACACGGCCCAGTTTTCCTCCGGATTCGGAATGCGGACCTTATTCTTGAAGGACTTGGAATAGGTTTTGAAGTTGCAGGTACAGCCCGTGTACTCCTGCCACTCCAGAATTGCCACAATGGACTGGTTGCCCCAGTGGTACGGTCTTTCTGGCATTGGCTTTTTCTTACGCTTGGCATACAGCGCTCTTGTGGTCAGAATCTGCTTTTCTTCCAGAATCCTTGCAATCTGCTCCGGGCCTTTGCCGTCAATGCAAAGGTCGAAGATGAGCTTGACGACCTGGGCCGCTTCTTCATCCAGAATCCAGTGATCCTTGTCCTCCGGGTCGCAGCGGTATCCGTAGGGCGGTTTGCCCATGTGCTTGCCGCTGGTTCCTCTCTGCCGCAGACTGACACGAACCTTCTTGCTGGTATCGCGGGGATACCACTCGTTGAACAGATTACGGATTGCGGCGAAGCCTTCGCTGTCTCCCCGGTTGCTGTCCACACCGTCATTGACGGCGATAAAGCGGACATCGTAGCTCGGAAAAATAATATCCGTATATTGTCCAACGGTCAGATAGTCACGCCCAAAGCGGCTGAGGTCTTTGACCAGCCAACAGCCCACAAGGCCCTGCTTGACAAGTGCAAAGCCTTCCTGCACACCGGGACGATTAAAGTTCGTTCCGGTATAACCGTCATCCACCAGAATTTTCAGGTTTGTATACCCATGATCATGGGCATATCGGGTTAATAACGCTCGCTGAGACGAGATTTGTCAAGGTGGTTTTCTGCAAAAGGATATCAAAAGAGCAATGGGGCTGCCACACGTCATTTGTATGGCAGCCCCTCCACAATTTAATGCTAATGCGCAACTGATCTGCCTAAATGGGCAGCAAAGTCAAGCGATTGATACATTTCTTAATGCAAGCAGCACTGATGACGGTCAAGTTGGAACGCCTTATCGTGTTTATTTATGGCACTATTTATACGTTATACAACTCGCCGTTTTCAAATTCTTCATTAGTTATTGGTTCTAACTCGCCATTGTAGTTCTCCAGAAAATCATAAGCATACTTGCGGTTAAGAAGGTCATGTATTTTCTGGTTGTAATAGTTTCTAAGGCAGCTATAGCACGAAGGCGAGCAATTGCATCCTTTTGTGATAGCAATAGCCTTCTCAACCACTTGTCGGAAACAGCGGCCATCCTCAGTAACGAGTCTTCTTACATGGCCAGCACCACCCGCAACAGCGTCGTAAAGAACGATGGCATAAATCAGCTTGTTGTCATATACGATCTTGTGGAGGCAGCCCTTAATATCGTTTCTCTCAATATCCATGACGGAAGACAGAGCTTCTAATAGCGCATACATGACAGACAGCATAACTTCTTGATTGCCGGCCTGTGGTGTCGAGAAAACCAATCGCACAACATCCGTCTTGAAAACATGACAGAGCTTATTTTTGACCAGTTTGACTTCGCAGTTTTTTCCCCATGGAGTAATGTGTTTCTTCTCCAGGGTTTTCTGGTGGGAATTAAACCCAGCCACTTCCATGTTTTCCATGGTGCTTTCAGCATAACCGCAATGTGGGCAGACATAGAAATCATCGTTGCAAACGACCATAAGGGAGTCATTGATGGACGTTTCCATCTGGAAACGATTGCCGTCCTTCATGACGAAGGCGTATTTCTGCATGACCTGCCGCTGAGCGTCGCCAATATAGAAGTCATCACTGCGAAACGCCTTATCTGGTTTTCGCATAGGGACGTCCTTCGGTTTTGCGTCTGCTACAAAGCCCTTTCTCGGCTCAATAGCCTGCTTCCATCTGGATTTCGAAATGATCTCATGACAGGAAACACAAGGTTCTCCTCCCTCATTGGGCTCCATCAGTCTATGATTCCAAGTCATGCACGAAGGGTTGTTGCACTGAGCAATATATGCAGTTTCCCAATCTTGTCCGGTGGTCTGAGGCAACTTTCGGATGTATCGGCTTGTATAAAGCTTGCCATCTGCCACCACCTGAGAGTCCGGTGCATACTCGGAGATTGCCAATTGCAGATCGCGGACCATTTGTAGCTTCTTATCTGTGGCAGCATTCGTGTTTTGATACAGTTCGACAGTATCTACCGGGAACCCGTACTTTGGCAGGACATTATTCCTTACGAGGAACTCGATAAGCTCGTTCCTTCCTCGATTGTCCTCTTTCCCTCGACGATAAGACCATAGCTTTTTCTCGACCGCCGCGGCTTGTTGCGTCAATCCCTCGGCAAGAAGGCGCCGGTATTCATCAATGTAGTATTGAACAGTCCCGCGAAACTCATCCACAGCGACTTTCAAAACGCCGTCTTTGCCAACAAGTTTCTCTGTCCATGAGAAATCATTGATTCCCATAACTCTGTGCATAGATTCGGGAATGGATGCCTTCAGAACATCCTTTAAATGTTCTGGTTTACTTGACAAGTACGCGCAGAAACGTTCCCAACCGTCCCCGCTCAGCAGTATATCGGCGTTATTTGAATTGTATACATCAACCTGTTTTGCAAAGAAGTCGCTCAACGCGACGGCAAAGATATGCCGCAGTATAATTTTCTCATTACGAACTGTGAACAACGGCACACCGATTTTGCCGGTAATCATGTTCTCCGGATTCTTGAAATAGGTAAAGTCGTGGGAACTGAGCTTAGCATATGTAAGTGAGAACGCCGCTGCATTTTTACCGCGACCTGCGCGTCCTGCTCTTTGCACATAGTTTGCCGGTGAAGGAGGCATATTCCGCAGGTATACAGTCTCCAGATCACCCACGTCAACGCCCATCTCGAAGGTCGTTGAGCAGCTAAGAGCATTGATCTCTTTGTTGACGAACATCTCCTGGTACTTTTGTTGTTCCTCGCGTCCGAGCTGTGCCGTATGCTCTTTAATGTGAAGCGGCTGCATGAGAGAAGATTGATAGAGTTTTGCATAGTGATTATCCTTTAAAAGACTATCATGCGTGATCCGACGAAGATGGCCGCCGCATTTGAGCGTGGTACACATGTCTTTACAGTTCATCGTGGTGGTCTTCCCGCAGACATCACACACATAGATTGGAATATCTTCCGTTCCAGAGCTAACAGTAAAGCGCTCTGTGCTGAAATAGAACTCATCGTTTCCGGCGGTAGAAAGAGATTCCTCGCCTCTAAGAACCTCATCCCAATACATCTGCAGCAACTCGTTTGCGGATGCCTCATCCAGATTCAAAACACTCATAACACGCTTGAGACGTCCGTTCTTCAGAAGACTACCGTTTTTCCTAATGGCAGCAGACCAACCGGCAAGGTAAGACTTTTTCTTATCCTTGTCCATATCCTTACAGCGCTTTACTCGTTTGGGCTTTGGAGTATAGAAAATGTACTCCCGCTCATCATCGGTCAAATCACAGTCTCCCTCCAATGCGCCATGGTAAACAATTTCCATGGCAAGCAAATCGAAGAGAGCCTTCACATCTTCAACTTCTTGTTGATAGGCTTCGGCAACACCCGACATAATTTCCTCGGCGTTCCCTTTATAATTGAACTTGAGGATGCCCAAAGAAGCCAAGCTGGTGCTTCGGCGTGCATTGACCATCTCGTTCAGGACGGCGATCCATGCGTTTTTTCGGCTCGTCGCCGTTAAATTCTCAACGCCTTTGTCTCCCGGTTCAGCAAATGTTCTACATGAATCGAAATAGGATGTGAGTTCATCCACAAAGTGCTGGATTTCCCAAGGATGCGCTGCCATATTTTCTTTGTTCTTCTCAATAACATGCCAGATGCCACGCCTGCGAAGGAACTCACTATAGGCCGCCGTCATGTACGACGCAAAAAATGCTGCCTCTCCTCTGCTGTCGGAGAAAGAAAGGAATTGCCTCTTGCGGCGGACAATATCAACCTGAGCGCCTTGCTTTGCAGCTCCAAACAAGCTCTTTTTAACCGGCTGTGCGCTTTTCTTGCTCTTGAGAACTTTCTCGCTCTCCGGCAATTCTTCAAACAACGAGGTGCCAAGAACTGCTGTTGCCGCATCATATCCCAAGTAGAAGGTTTTGAATGTGCCAAAATTGCAGCTCGGGCATTTTCCATCTCCGCGCGAACCGCTTTTTCTTGCTTTCCTAAGCTTTACATAGTGGGTTAGCCCACATGTACAGGGAGGGGCTGCCTTCAAACTTTCATGAATAAGGGCACCGCATTTTGAGCACAGGATATAATCATTTTTACCGATTTCCTCTGTGTCATCTTCGTCTTCCTCATCCAAATCCAAGTCGATATCTCGACTGTCTCTGAGAAGGTAATACTCAATTTCAGGATCGTAAGAGCTGTTTGCAAACTCAAGCTTTCCATCCGCTTCTTTTCCGGCTACTGCTACTCTTCCGCAATCATCACAGATCGCACACTCGAACACTTTCCAATTTTCGTCGCCTATCGTAATGCTCCTGTTTCGGTTGAGCATCAACTTTTTGTTTTGACCAAGCGTAACATATGTGCCCTCAAGCGCTTTTGCAAACATGTGGTAACGCGCTTTTATCAAGGCAGACTTGTTTTTGGAAGCTTGCGCAGCCACTCCAATAATGTTTACAACATCCTGCTGGGTCACATTGTGGGTTGCTCTGAGTGCTCTCGTTATCTCGGGAATCGTCATAGGATGACTTGTTATTCTGCGGAGGTCTCGATAAACTGAGGCACTAACGCACAGATCATAAAGATACTCAGCGTCGGGAATACCATCTGGAATTGGAAGCCCATAATCATCAGCAATGACATTCAGGGGCTTTTGAGGATCAATAAGCTCCGCAAACATAGACAGGGGGACATCGACAGGTTCCCTATCATAAGACGGAACCACACTTTGAGACCTGATAATATCCTCAGCATAAAAAGATGCGTTGCACAGCGTTTCCGCAAACTTGACGATATCATCATCCGCTTCTTTTCCGCCTAGCGTGGCGCTGGTGAGAATATGGAGGACATTTGCCGGGTTGCTGATTCGTGCTTTAAGCCGCTTCAGCAGCAGGGACGTTTCCATTCCCGTCGCTCCCCGATAGATATGTGCTTCATCAAGGACAAGAAAACGCAGTTTCGCTCTGGAAAAGACCAGGTCATCCTTGGGCCTGAGCATCATATACTCAAGCATGGCATAGTTCGTCACGAGGATATGCGGAGGCGTCTTTTGCATCTGATCGCGAGAAACGATCTCATTTTTCAGCGGCTTCAGGGGACGTCCATTTGCATCCTTGTACACCTTACCATATTCAGCAATCCCGTCCTGTTCATTTTGCTTTGTGCTGCTGTTATAGACGCCGAAAGTAATCTCAGGATAGCTCTTCAGCAGATTGCGCAGTCTTTTCATTTGGTCGTTGGCAAGAGCATTCATCGGATAAATCAGAATCGCTCTCACGCCGGATGAAAGGGTACCTTCTTCGGTCTCCCGAAGCAAGTGATTGATTATCGGAATGATGAAGCACTCCGTTTTACCAGAGCCGGTTCCCGTGGTAACGATCAGGTTCTTACCTTTGTTTGTCTTTCTAAGGGCTCTTTCCTGATGGAGATACAGCCCACGGTTGATCTGGATCTCTTTTTCACCATCGGGAATATCTCCCTCCAAACTGTGGAAGAGTGAAGACGCCTCGCCCTCCTCAATCATCTGAGCAAGGCTTTTTCCGGTTTTATATGAGTCGCTGACGTCAAGATAGGGGCCTTTTGCAATAGCACCTTCCTCACGCAACGCAGCAGCAAACTGCGCAGCGTAATCCTTATCGGAAATATGGAACAACGTCGATATGTACCCTATAAACTCATCCTTGATGTTGTCTGCTGCAGTTATTGGACTAAACATACTTACACCCTTTCCGTCCGATACGAGTATAGATCGGCATTGGAATACTTTTGTTTGTTGGCCTTCGTGTATTCGTGATCCGTAAGTGCAAAGACTACGGATTCCAGGCTGCGATCATAGTAGTTATAGTAGTACAAACCATCTCCATCTGGATCAGTAATGCACAGTGCAGTGTCGCTGATATACACAATTCGAACCGGATTCACCAACATTTTTTTTATGCCCTTTTTGTTCGTGTGAACGTCATACGAGAACTCATACCTTTCCCCATGATAACCAGTCGTGTAGAGAATTCCGCTATACACCGGGCAGTATCCTTCGGAGGTATCCTCCATCCCACAATACTGTATTTGGTCAATATAGCAGGGGCGTATCAGGATATGACCGGCCTCTTCCTTGAACTCATCTGTTATAGATTCGACAACAATCCGGCGGTTCATAAAACGTAGAAGGTTTTTATCACCGATGATACAATCGCCGACTGCCACAACTTCTTTTGCCCTTTTGAATAATCCTCCGGTTTGGATACTGATTTCAAACTGATAGTTCCCGATGGGCATATCTTTCGGTAAGATGATATACTCCGTATCTTCGCTAAGCTTGAATTCAAACAGCTTATCATCGGCACTTGATAGCAAGAGAGTGAATTCTCTGCCCGAAGTACCAATAAATACTCCACCTTGATCCCATAGCAGCTTTTGTTCTTCTGTCCAGAGGGAAGGACGTTTCAGAAAACGCTCCTTGAAGAAAACTCTCGCCAGAGAATAAGAGGCACTCTGTGTCTGACCGGCAACTCTCATCACCACTTCTGCGTCATTGAAGCTGTCTGTACCACCGAACGACTGTAGGACATTTCCAATCGTCACCAAGCCCTGACCATCATAGAGGATGTCTTTGCCACCAACGAGAAACTGAACATTGACCCTCGCTGGAGTGGTTACTTTGAGAAAACTATTCTGCGGAATATGTCCGATATACCATGCCGGTTGAGGCTCCTGTAACCATGCACCGGAGGTTTCAGACACGGTGATTTTCGGAATATCCGCATGGAGTTCTCCATCACGGAAAGGTATCCGGACTTCAGCCTCATCTTTCCCAAAAGGAACTACTTCATGGAAATCATCTATGTCCGCATAAAATTCTGCACCGTCATAATCGCTTGCATTATAATAGAATTCACGATTAAAGCAGCAATCTGCTTCGGAAATCAGAATAAATGTCCGGTCAAACATCAATCGTTCGTTTGCCAGATTGATTACTTGAATACGTACCGTGTCATGTTCGCCATCAAACGGCATGGTGAACGCGAGTTCATTGCCGGACTGTTCTAATGAGTCAAACTCTATTCTCTCGCCGTCTTTTAAGAGGACAAACTGCTGTGTGTAATCGCGATTTCCAAGAATGATGCTACAAGTACTCTTCCGAAAGGCGAGGAAAGCTTCTGTGTCCTGAATGGTGACCGTTGGCAGGGATGTAGATTCGCTTGGAGTGATAACCTTGAGATCTGTCCCATTCTCACTGTCGAAGGCAATCAAACGGCCATCCACCGAAAGCACATATCCGTCCTTCAGCTCCAAGAAGAACGCTTTCAGCCCAGCATTTTTCATCGAGTCAATCTCGACGATATCCGTGTTCTCTGTCTTTACCTCCGACATTTTAGGCACTACGAGCGTATAGTGGTCTCGTTTGACTTGATTTGCCGAGATCTCAGCACCGCCGTAGAACAGCAACACGTTACGATGCAGGCTTTCTTCTGAGTCGTAGATCCACTCGTCATCACATTTGATCCGAACACAAATGTTCAGCAAACTATCCTCTTGAGAACCCACCGAAATAGAAGCGGCGACACCGTTTAGCGTCTTTCCGAGCTCGTTCCCGTACCAACTAAGGTTCTGCTGCATTACTTCTCTGCCATTGCAGCTTACATAAAGCGCTGCCTTTTTGATCTCCTCGTTCTTCAAGCGAATATCCGGGAGTATGAGCCGTACGTCCGTTTCATTTTTCAGGATGAACTTCGCACGGATACGGGAATAATCTATTGCGACATCACGCTGAGTGACTTGCGTCTGTCTCTCTGATTTTTTTGTATTTGCAATCGCAATGATTTTCTCTTTGAACCACTCTTCACAGAGCAATTCTTCGTATGTATTGACTTTCTTGGTCTCAGAGTTGACAAGCGAATCGATTTTTCCGATTAACCTTTCAAACAGGTTCCGCGTATAGACAGGCCGGTAAAGGATCAGTTTCCGTATTCCTTCCTGGAATGAATACGCCTTAGAGCTGATTGTCAGTTCGACATCTTCCTCATTGCCGCCTGATAATTTTTGCTGGAGCGCGTGGACCATAACTGAAATCAAAGGGTCGTTTGGAATCATGCGCCAGTTAAGGTTACTTTTGTAGAAATCGAAGAGGAGATCAAATAGCGCCATCCACGACTTTCTCGTACTGAGTGCATGGATCACGACCGTTGATTTAAAAGCGCGTCCATTTGTATCCTCCAAGAAAAGGCGCCGGTTGCGTTTTACTGCGTTTTCAAGAGACGACTGAAGAAGTCTTACTACCGATCCGCTTGCGTCACGATAGCCGAACTGGAGAGAAATATAGTTCCAGAAATTGCTATTCTCCTCATTCTTCCATTTTTTTGCGTTGTTAATCAGCGCAAGGGTAATCTGCATCTCTGCGCGCAGCGAGAGCTTTGTCCATGGTTCTCTAAGTACAAGGTCAATGTATTTTCGGGCGTTTGCATTTAGCTTGTCTACCGTTTCGGGCTTCAGAATACAGCTTCCAATGAGGGGATACATGGCAAAGACTTTATCTTCAAAAGTACCGTTGCTTTGCCTGACCTCCATATCCTTTTCAAGAATATCAACAGCCACATCAGGGCGCTCGGTAGTTCTTTCAAACCCTAACGAGCGAATATAGCTATTAACGTTGAATCCCTTGTTATACGCATAGGTATTAAGAATTTTATAAATCCGAGAATCCGTTGGGAAATAAACAACATTGTCATGTACAATGTACTGTCGCAACTCTTCGATATGGCGCTCTTTTGCTCCATCTGTGGTTAGTTCCGAACCGTCGAGTCGAGATTCAAATCCATAAAGCTCAATAAAGCTCTTGATTGTATAGCCATTCCGGGAGGCTATTGATCTAATCCACTGGTTTTTCGGATCAGAGGAGACGTACACTTTCCCGTCAACCATGTTTTCCTGCATGAAGGCAATAATCTGCTCATCTGTAACGCTGCGCTGATCGAGGTAAGGGTAACCGGAAATGAAAACAGCGTACTCATCCGTAGTCATTCCGCGCAACTGTGCATTTGCTCTGAATCTCTCAGGATTATCCGGACGATAGAAAGGCTTCGTAAGGACGTTAATAACTCTTCCGTCTGATTCACCGGCCAACTCCCGCTCGGTATACATGTGCATCTTCTTGACAACAACTTGTTCCCGAATCTCATCTGGCAAGTCGTTCAAAAAGAAGCACTTAATCTCGTTCTCATATATAAAAAGGCAGACGAAATCGTCCTGTTTGTTATTCATACAACAGCAGGTTACTTCGTCGTCAGTATAGTCAAAACTTTTGTTTTCAATCAGTTCCGCAAGGATTGACAGCTCACTCTCACATATTGTCTTTCCCGTCCATGTAGATCTGCGCTGCGGCAATCGCTTCTCCAAAGCGTTATATAAGCTTTGCCTTGAAAGTCCAAACCATTCCGTCATCTTAGCTGGCTTGAACATAAATCTTTCTGTTAGAATATCAATGACCGCAAAATCAAAACCTTTACCGGCAGATTCTACGATAGGTTCATCTCCAAGCTCCTGATTGTCTTGAGATGTGAGATTATCGAAATAGCCTCTACCATCTCTAATTATTACATCGATAATTGCAAGTATTTCGTCTCTTGTTTGAGCGCCAACATTTCGGAGGCTCATAATATCCTTTTTAGACATTTGAACCAGTTCGCCCGCAGTCTGAACATTTGCCCGCTTCAATGCATTTCTGGCTCTAACGCTAAAAGGAACATCATCAAGACTAATAGATTCGATTTCCGGAAGGAGTTCAGATAGTCTACTACTTTCCGGTGTGGTTTCAATAACTGCCTCTGGCTCCTCTGCGCGTTCGTGGTGTACGACCTTGCCGCTTTGAATGATGCTTTCAATGGCCTTTGTGATCTCTTCTCTGCTCAACACGCCGACATTGCGTAGCTCAAAAATGTCCTTTTGTGACATTTGGATCAATGCTCCGACCGTGTGAATGCCACCACGCCTCAATGCGTTTGTTGCACGAGTTCCAAGTCTAAGGCTTTCAATTGGCGTATCTTGAACATCCGGAAGAATCTCTTTGATTCGTTTCGCTCGTTCCTCAAAGAAACAGATGATATCGTCTGCATGGGCTATTACTCCATTCAATTCTTGGAGAACATCTTCACTGATATTGCGTGTTGCAGATAATTCCATCATATCGCAGTTCAGCAAATCGTTCAGCCTCATCAAGCCTACACGGCCCAAGAAACTTTTGCTCTTGTCCGAAATCTCCAAGTCGTGGATATAAATCGTAATATGCGTTTCTTTCATCTTATACCCCCAAAAGCCTTTTTTGAGAAATAAGAAAAATATCATAAGAGGATCTCTCTCTCAAACCCCTCACATTCGCTTCGATGAGAAATTATATAGAAAGTTTTTCCTCTTGCCCTGATTCAACGCGCTGTCCATGTGTAATTCCTTTACATGAACATAGTTCACGCTGAAATGGTTCGGCTTTTCCATAAATTTATCATTAGCTTATTTACCACTAATCGTTCTGTACAAAACACTGCCTCGTATAAGTACACAATATTCACAATAATTATACCACAAAAACGATTGAATTCTACACTTTTTGCTAATTATCAAAGAAAAAGTGGGAGTGCATCGTTCAAAATGCACCCCCACTGAAATATTATCGCCCCCAACTGTCTCGGCTTTTCTTCTTGTCCTGCTTCTGCTTTGTCTTCTGTTGCTGTTTCTGACGCAGACGTTCACGGATGGAGCGTTCTTCAGCTTCCTCATGGAGCAGGTTTGCCACATCCCGTTTGCTGTCGTACATTATCAGGGGATCGTACTTATTCCCATAAGCAGACTGCACACAGTCAACCGCAGAACGCTCCATTGCAGGACGCAGGGCACACCTTGCGTCCTGCAATTCTTCTGGGTCAAATTCTGCCGTCTGCTCCTTCAAATCAGCATATTGCCGCAAGGCGTCGTTCAGCTCATCCGTGTACTTTTCTTCCTGCTGGGCCAGCTTTTTGAGTGCGGTTTCCAACGTGGAAATATCCTTTTTTACAGTGGCAATACCGGCATCGTCGCTACATTCCAGCGAGTGCAGCAGCATATCTTTCTCGGATTTCAGCTCCTCTACTTCCTCGGTCAGCTCCGTAATACGGCGGGACAGTTCACGCTGTTTCGGGATGAGATAGAAGGGAGTCTCCTTCTTTTCGGCAAGCAAAGACTTGCGTTCCTTGCTCTTGCCCTGAATTTCCTGAACCAACTCGGTATAGCGCACCAGCTTCGGCTGAACCTCGCGGATATACTCTTTCATGCGCTGCTTGCCCCGGCCGATATGCCGCAGCTGATAGTGAAAAACAATCATATTCGCCCGCAGCTTTTCCATCGCCTTGGCAATAGCCGGGATTGTATTCTTTACCGCCTGACCCAGCTTCTTGACCGCTGCTTTCAGTTCCCGCAGCAGCGCATTGTCTGCCTTGATTTGCCGGTTCAGTTCGCAACGGTCAGAGATAATGCCCCTGCGCTCCAACGCCTGCGCTGCCGCACCCTCATGGATGGTAGGAATCTCATCCAGCCCCCGTGCGGCATTGCTGCGGTGGTCAATGCGTTCCTCCCGCCCGGCGCGTTCCAGATAGCGATTGGACGCATCTGCCCATGCCTCCCGCCATGCTGTAAGCTGTTCTTCGCTGTTCCAGCGCTCGGAGATGGGATTTTGCCTGCCGTAGCGGGTGCTTTTGGGATGCTTGTCAGCCCGAACAAGTCCCTGCACCTCGGCATCAGACGGTGTCATATACACCTTCTTTTTGCCGACCTTGTAGGGATATTGCTTCTCCCATCCATCGTTTTTTACTGTCCTGAACTCAGCAGCGGTGAAGCCCTGTTCCTCGCCGTTTTTCATGCAGAGATATTCCTTCTCGGTCTTGTACTGCCACTTGCCTCGTTCATCCAGCGGGCGCACCGTCAGCAGAA
>OHSQ01000886.1_pt1 | contig 12866 bp, 7 predicted proteins | sample 1578661 | NCBI WGS metagenome assembly OHSQ01 (sample SAMEA3879534, study PRJEB24766) | human gut metagenome | biome: human-associated habitat; feature: feces | place: USA | collected 1985/1987 | reverse complement strand
AAAGGACAGCCCCCTTCTCTCTCTGCTCCTGATTGGCGCGGTGGTGCTGGCCGGCATTATTACCTTTATGGGTGCTTTCAGCTTTGGCAAAAAAGGCTATGAGCTGCGCATTAACTATCCTCAGGTAAGCGGACTGATGCCTGGGCATGTTGTGCGCTATGCAGGCGTGCAGGTAGGCACGGTCAAAAAAATCAATGTGGCACCCGATAAGGTAGAGGTTATCACAGAAATCAACGATGATATCAAAATACCGCAGGGAGCAACCTTTACGATTTCTTCCGACGGTATTATGGGCGAAAAATTTGTCAGCGTTATTCCTCCTGCCAAGCAGGGACAGGGTTATGTAGCCGAAGGCAGCACGATTAACGGTGTTGCCGGCGGCGGTATGGACGAATTCTTTGCTTCCTCCGGTGATCTGGTAAAGCGTATGGAAAATATCGCCAACGCCTTTGAAAATGTTTTTGGCGACAAGGAAGTACAGCAGTCCATGAAATCCGGCTTTAAGAATATGAATGATATCGCCGAGAACATGAATACCTTCACGAAGGTAATGGCTGATGTGGCAGTAGCCAACCAACAGGATATTACTTCGATGATTCATCAGATTAATGAGCTGAGCCATCGCATGAACGGCACGGCAGCGCATATCGAAAACATTATGGCCGGTGTGGACAATAACGGCAAGACGGGCCAGAACGTGGCTGCGATTGCCCAAAATATGGCAGACACCAGCCAGCGTATGGAAAATATTGTCGAGGTGCTGGAAACGGTAGCGAAGGACCCGGTAACACAAAAATCGCTGAAGGAAACGCTGGTCAACGTCAAGGAAACGAGCGAGCGTGCCAACAGGATTTTGGGAACCCTCACCGAGGCGAAGGTTTCGACTGATGCCGGCTTTGCTGCCAAGGGCGGCGACTGGCGCGGCAGTTTGGGCGTAACGCTGCATCCTGCGGATGATACCTTCCTTTATATGGGCGGTTATGACATCGGCAATGCCAATAAATTCGATTTTCTCGTAGGCCGTCAGTATGGCAACGCTGCCTTCAGCATGGGTGCGATGCAGGGAGATTTCGGGGTCGGCGCCAGCTATGATTTAGGCAGGGACTTCAGATTGTATTCCCAATTATACGATTTTGATGATCTCAAGGTGCGTCTGGGCGGTGAATTCCGTTTGCATGATAACCTGTCGCTTTACGGCGAAACCATGGATGTGCGCGGTAATAAAGCTAATACTTATATGGGTGTGCGTACTTATTTCTAAAAAATATTTGACAAACAGCCCTAAATAAATATATAATTTTACTACTGACTGATTAGTCAGTTTTGGAAAATGGAGGTTTTTCGGATGAATAGAAATAAATTAACAAAACGTTTCTTGCTTTTATCTGCGGCGCTGACCATGGCACTGGGCCAAAGTGCTTTTGCCGGCGAAACCGTTGCTTTAAACCTGGATGACGCTATGCTGCGTGCTTTCCAGACCAACCCGACTGTAAGCATTGCCCAATACGAGCTGGACAGTGCCCGTGCCAGCTACAACGCTGCCCGCCAGAGCCGCGGTATCAGCATCACTGCTAACCATACTACTCAGCGCGGCGGCTATGATGATGCTCATGAAGCTGCTCCCGGTCTTTGGACCAAGGGAATCGGCAACAATCATGCCAACAGCCTAAGTGCTTCTCTGCCGATTTTTACCGGCGGTAAATTAAGCGGTACTATTAACCAGGCAAAGGCTAACTATCAATACAATGAGGTTGGCGTACAGCGTACCTATAACGAAATGCGTTCTACCGTTACCGACGGTTATTTTAATATGCTGCAGGCAGATAATATCCAAAAGCTCAGCGCGGAATCCGTTACCCGTCTGGAGGACCATCTGAAAAATGTTCAGGCACAGTATGACGTTGGCGTTGTAGCTAAGGTTGACGTGCTGCGCTCTCAGGTTGAGCTGGCCAACGCTAAGCAGACCCTGATTCAGGCTGAAAATGCCTATCAGGTTTCCGAAGCGAACATGAACAAAATCGTCGGGCTGCCGATGGATACCAATCTGAAGCTCGATAATTTGCTTGTTTATAATGCTTATGATAAAAACATGGATGACTGCCTGGCTTATGCTGCCGAGCACCGTCCTGAGCTGATGCAGGCTAAATATAATGTGGATGCTGCCAAGGGTGCTTTGATGGTTGCCCGCAGCGGTCATATGCCGCAGGTTGCTGCCAGCGCTACTCAGCAATGGAGTGACAGCAGTTGGCCCGGTGATGACAACGGCAAATGGGGTGTCGGCGTAAATGTCAGTATGAATGTTTTCGATACCGGCGTAACTCTGTCCAAGATTCATGGTGCCGAGGCTGATTTGAAAAAGGCTGAGGAAACCTACCGCAATACCGTGGACTCTGTAAATCTGGACGTTCGCAGCAATTACCTGGGACTGCGCGAAGCAGAAAAACGCATCAGCACTACTAAGCTGGCTGTAGAGCAGGCTGATGAGGATTACCGTATCGCTCAGCTGCGTTATATGTCCGGCGTTGGCACCAACACTGATGTACTCGATGCTCAGGTTGCGCTGACTCAGGCCAAGACCAACTATACGCATGCTCTGTATGATTACAATACCTCCAAGACAGCACTGGAAACCTCTATCGGCGTGCCGATGGAAAATCCTGTGACTGCCGTAAAGGTGCAGGCTGCCAAAACTGCCGAAGCAGCAAAAACAACTGAAGAAGCTGCCAAATAATTAAGGCTTAATTTAATATTTGATGATACAAGTAAGCTGGTGAGGCGTAGGCCAAGCCAGCTTTTTGTATGTGCAAATTCTCCAAAAGCTGCTGCTAAAGAATTTTCTTCTCAATAAGAGGATGTTTTCTGATGATGTCGAATAAATAAAAGTCGGAGTATATAAAAAAACAGTCTTGTCATATTTTTGTCATAGAATTTTGTTAAACTATTGAATGGTGAAGTGTCATGAAAAAATATCTACAATTTGTTGGAGCGTTAATCATACTGCTTGCGGCAGGCTATATCTTTTTAGTCCATACGGTGATGCCTAAGTATATTAAGCAGGCGATACCGCAAATGCAGCAGCTGGCAACGAAATACATCAACGGCAGTGTTTCTGTCGGCGGCCTGAAATGGGAAGGCGGCCTGACGGCCGAGCTGACGGACGTTGTGGTAAAGGATGCCAAGGGCGAGAAGGTGGCCGAGCTGCCGCGTACTGTGCTTACGCTGCGACCCTGGCTGGCAATGCAGAAGCCTGAGCGTGCGCTGAGCAGGATCGATGTGATGCGCCCTAAAATATATCTCACAATGAATGACAAAAATAAATGGAATATGCAGAATCTGCTGAAGCCGTCGGATTCTGAGGAAACGCCCTTTTACGGTACGCTGGCGGTAGACAAGGGCGAGCTGGTGGTAACTATGCCGCAGGGCAAGTGGCAGTTTGGGGTGGAAGGCAATATCAACGGCGGTGCCAATCCTGATTTTGCCGTGGATTTGTCTGTGACAAGCGGTGCCGATAAGCTGAAGCTGGCCGGCACGATGACTACTAAGGGCGAGGGCCGCATGAAACTGACCGGCGACAAGCTGGCGCTGGCACCATATGCTGCTTTGGCTAAGCAATACGGTAATGTTGATGAGCTGCAGGGCGGCTTAGGCAAGCTTGCTCTGATTTATGTGAATAAGAACGGCAAGCAGCGCTTTAGCGGTGAAGTGAAGCTGGCAGCACTCAGCGGCAAGCTGAGCCTGGCAGGCGAGCAGCACAGCCTGCAGCTTGACGGCCTGGTACGCGCGGATGAAAATCTGGTGAGCGTCAGCAGTCTTGACGCTCTGGTTGATGGGCAGAAGCTGCACCTGGAGGGTGAAGCGGATTTGCGCAACACCGATTCTCCTTCAGGCTTTGGCGTGCTGAGCAGTGATTCCTTGGCCTATAAAGGCTATAAGGCGGAAAAGCTGCGTGTGCCGTTTGATGTATCTAAGGACGTGGTGCAGCTGCATGACGTGAGCGCGCAATACGGCGGCGGTACTGTTACTGCCAATGGTACATATGACATCAAGGAGCAGGTGCTGACGGCAGACGCACAGCTGCAGCAGGTTACGCAGAGCCTGCCCGGCAAACAGCAGGAGCAGGTACATATTAACGGCAAGATGGCTGTTCTGGCCAAGCTGGTGCAGGATAAGCTTACGCTGCATGCCGCTGCCGATACAATGGATATCAGCTGGCGCAGCCTGAAGCTTAACCGCTTGGCTTTTGACGGAAGCTATGACAGCAAGGGCTTAGTTATTGATGACCTCAGCTTTTTTGCCGAAGGCGGCGGTACCTTGGCTGCCAAAGGACGCGTGGCTAAGGATGGTTCTTTGGCTGTTCACGGACGTATGGCCGATTTCCCGATTGATTCCGTACTGGCTGCGGCCGGTCAGGACGGACGCGGACTTTGCTCCACCGGATTTGATGTAGGCGGTACGCTGGATGCTCCCGAGTTTTCCGGTATGGTACAGCTGACGCAGGCAGAATTTATGTCGCAGAAGCTTAATGAAGCGCATGGCATTATCAGCATGAGGGATAATATCCTGGGCTTTAAGGATTTTACCGCACATATGGATCAGGGACAGCATATTCTTAACGGTACGATTAATCTGCAGGGAGCAGAGCCTGTGGCGGACCTTACACTGACAACGAAGAACGTGCGCATTGAGCCGCTGATGGTGCTTGTGGGCAAGCCTGATATAGTTACCGGTAATCTTGATAATGTGATGCAGATAAAAGGCAGTCTCAGCCATCCTTATATTCATGGCGAGGTGCATGCTGCCGACGGCAGTGCCGCCAAGCAGCTGTTTAATAATATCAGCGGTCATTATGCTTATGAGGACGGCCTGCTGAGATTGCAGGATTTTGTAGTCAATGCCTTTTACGGCAGCCTGACCTTGGATGGCACCATGACGGCCGACCGCAGACTGAACTTTGTTATGGATGCCAAGAATGTTGATCTGGAGCATTTGCCGATAAGTGATGATACAGTCGATTTGGGCGGCAAGCTTAATGCTAAGGGACATCTGAGCGGTACGCTCACAGCTCCCTTCTTTGACGGCGAAGTCAGCAGTGAAAAGATAACTGTCAATGGTGAAGCTTTGACGGAGCTGGAAGGAACGCTTGCCAGCAACGGACGTGATAAGAATAAGCTGAATGCTTCCTTTAAGCAGCCTTATCGTGATGATCCAATCAACTATGGCCTGTATAGTGCAGATCTTAATATTAACCTGGTTCAGCACTTTATTGAAGGCAAGGTAGAAAACCTTTGGGGCGATATTGGTGGCCTGCTGCGCATGGCGCGCCAGGATTACGATATCAATGGCCTGATGCAGGGAGAGCTGCTGTTCAGCTACAAAGGCCACGGTGAAGGCGTCAAGATTACAGCTGCAGCCGATAATGTAAAAATTCATGATCTTAATTATGCCCACATGCGTTTTGACGGGCGCATTGATAAGGGCGGCGTACTGCATTTTGACAATGTCAGACTGCAGGAGCAGGACGGCGTAAGCGATAAGGGAATTATTGCCGTCGGCGGTTCTGTTGACTTTAAGAAAAAGCTGCTGGGTGTAGAGGTGGCCGCAGTAAAGGCTAACCCGGCGATTGTAACTGCAGTCATGAAGGACCCGCCGGAAATTAAAGGCGAAACGGATATGCTGGTGCAGGTGCATGGCAGCTTTGACAATCCTCAGGGAACAGCTTCGCTGGAAATTGCCAATGGTTCTGTTGCCGGCGTAAGTGTGGACGAGCTTACCGCAATGCTGGCGCTGGCTGACGACAATATTAAGCTGCAGCAGCTGATTGCGACGAAGGATGCTTATGGCGTCAGTGCTTCCGGTGATATTCCGCTTGATCTGTTCCGTGATAAGAAGCAGCGTCATAACCCTGATGCGCAGATGAACATTGTGATGGACCTGGATAAGGCGCGTTTGGGGATTTTGCCGGCGCTTAGCAAAATGGTAGAATGGGGTGTAGGCGATACACAGGGCAAAATCCGTCTGGCCGGTACGCTGGAGGAGCCGTTGCTTTTCGGTTCTGTTAAAATAGCCGGCGGCAGTGTTAAGGCTAAGTATATCAACACAGTCTTTGATGATATTAATCTGGATGTGCTGTTTAACGGCAATACTGTACAGCTGAAGAACCTGTCTGCTAAGTTAGGCAAGGGCACGCTCAGTGCCGAAGGCAGCTATGCACTGCATACCGATGCTGATACAGCCTACAGCCTGCATATCAAGGCTGATAAGGCGCAGCTGGCATCTAAGATTTTCACCGGTACGATTACTAGTGACGTAACTCTGCAGCCGGAAAAATACCCCGATATGAAAAACCGCAAGGGTAATGCTGCGCCGCCTATGGCGTTCCGCCCGCGGCTTGCTGGCAGTTTGCGCCTGGATGATGTTCTTATTAATATGCCGACAGTGCCCGAGCTGGGTGAGGGCGACAGCAACATAGGCCTCGATATGAAGCTTGTACTGGGCCCGAAGGTACATCTGTACAACAGCTATCTGTATGATATCTGGCTGAAGGGCGGCATTGATATCAAGGGCAGCACAGTATTCCCGATGATTGACGGCACGATTAAGGCTGATAAGGGTACTGTAAAATATCTGCGTACAGACTTTAAGCTGAATCAGGCAGGTCTGGTATGGGTTGATCCCGGCAGCTTCTTGCCGAACGTAAATCTGGACAGCACAGCGCGCTTCAGCCGTTATAATATCTTTATGAAGATTAACGGCCCTGTAAGCGAAATGGATTTACAGCTGACAAGTGATCCGCCGCTGACACAAAATACGATTGTACGTATGCTGACACTGCAGCGCGAAAGTGCAGGCAGTAACGAGGTTACCGGTGATGATATGGCAAATCTGATGACTGTCGGCTTGCAGATGACAGTGCTGGGTGACGTGGAGATGTTTGTCAAACAGACATTGGGACTTGACCAGTTCCGTATCTATACCGGCAAAACACGCTCCGGTATCGGCTTTGAAAGCGCTTACGACCGGAATAAAGAGTTGACGGCAGATGAGAAAAACCAGTATAATGTTTTAGTAAGCAAATATCTTAATGATAATTTTATGCTTGGTTATACAACAAGCTTTGATGCTGTTGACAGAAGCATTTTCGGACAGTACGATATCAGTAAGCACATGAATATCACTTATTCACGCAGCTACGATATGTCGAAGGATCCGAAGGACTGGTATGGCTTGGAATATAAGATTTCGTTCTAAGCAAAGAATATTTTACGAGAGGAGGTGAACAGATGCTGCAAGGATATCTGGAAGAGCTGCGCAAGACTTCGCTGCTGGAGCCGGAAGAAGAGCTGGAGCTTTGGCGGCGTGATGCTGCCGGTGACGAAGCAGCGCATCAGCGCCTGATGACAGCTTACCAGCCGTTGGTTTTCAAAATTGCGTCGAGCTTCAGGCTGCCTGAGGCCGATACAATGGAGCTGATTCAGGAAGGCATGGTGGGGCTGCTGGAAGCGGCGGAAAGCTATGATTATAAGCGTCAGGTAGCCTTCAGCCTGTTTGCCTCATACCGTATCAGAGGAAGCATGGTAGATTATCTGCGGCACAGCACGGATAAGGGCATGCTGTATCTGGACAGTGAACTGTCCAAGGGCTTTACCTTAAGTGATGCTCTGCCGTCGGAACTGGCATCTCCCAGCGAGGTGACGGAACAGCATCTGCTCTGCGAAAAGGTGGCGCAGGCGATGGATCGTTTGCCGCTGAAGGAGCAGCAGGTGCTGCAGGGAATGTATCTGGAGGACAGGCCGGCGCAGGCAGTTGCCGATGCTATTGATGTAAGCCTCGGCCATGTTTACCGCCTGCAGAAGCAGGGTGTGCGCCGTATCCGCGGTATGCTTTCCCGCTTTATACATGAATTTAATAAGGAATAGTATTTAGGCTGATAAATAACGAAAAAAAGCGAAAATGCAAGTTAGCTTTACTAAATCTGTTGTAATCATCTGAAATGACTTGTGAAAACTCAAGGCAGCAGACGATTATATAAGACATAGTTATTAAAAACAATTATGCACAGAAAGGGGTAAAAGCATGACGCAGTCAAGCCGTACATTGTTTCAACGCATCCGCTGCATAAAGAGCAGTCTGGATAAGGCGGAGCAAAGCTTTATGGATAATAAGGATATACGGGGCGAGCTTGATTTGATGCTGGCGGAGGCTGAGCTGAAAAATCTGCGTCGGAAGAAGGACCGTCCCTGGAGCTGGAACCGGCAGGTTCTGGCAGGCTGTGCAGCTGTTTTGCTGGTAGTTGCCGGTTTCGGCGGCTGGTGCTTTGCCAGAAACCATTACCGCGCGAAGGCGCAGGTCGCGTTGCCGCCGCCTGTGGCAGAACCTGTGGTCAAGCCGGAGCAGAAAATGCCGGTGCAGGCTGTGGTGCCCAAGACTGCAGCTATACAGAAACAGCAAGCTAAGGATACACCGGTACAGGAGAAACAAGGCGCTCCCGACCGTGTTACTATATCTAAAGCCGATATGCACAAATTAGTGCAGTCAGCGCGAGTTGAGTTGAGTAACTCTAAATGAAATATGAGGAGGAATATCAATTGAAGAAACAAAAATTATGGCGGCCTCTGACAGTGGGCCTGACAGCAATGATGCTGGCCGCACCTGTCTATGCCCAAGAAATTCAGACACCTGCTATGGGTGCTGATACCTCTGTAACGCAGACTGCACCGTCATCCCATCAGGAGGAAAACAAGCTGGCTCCTTACATTGGCAAGACCATTACCAAGCAGATTATTGAGGGTAATGTTACTGTGCCTGAGGCTGAAATTGCCGCTGCTCTGAAAACCAAACCCGGCATGCAGTTTACCGAAGCAGGCCTGAGCGAGGATTTGAGCGCTATTTATGATCTGGGCTGGTTTTATGACCTGCGTCCAGAATTCAAGACGGTACCTGAAGGCGTACAGGTAATTTACCATGTTATGGAAAACCCTGTATACCAAAAAACAGATGTTGAGGGCAACACTGTACTGAACAAGCAAAGAGTTGCAAGCTTTTTTGACCTGGAGCAGGGCAAAATCGCCAACCTGAAGGATATTAATAAATGCGTACAGAAGCTGGAAGAGGAATACCGTTCCAACGGCTACATCCTGGCGCGTGTTACCGACGTGCATATGGAAAAGGACGGTACTCTGAAGGTTGCTGTCAACGAAGGTATTGTTGAAGGCTTCAAGGTTAAGGGCAACGTAAAAACCAAGGATTATGTTGTTACCCGTGAAATGAAGCTGAAAAAAGGCGAGCCCTTCAATGCCAAGGCTGCCCGCCGCAGCATGCAGCGCGTATATAACCTGGGCTATTTTGAAGACGTTAATATTAAGCTGAACCCGGGCCGTGAGCCTAACGGTGTTGAAGTAGAAATTTCCGTAGTTGAAATGAACACCGGTACCTTCGGTATCGGCGCAGGCTACAGCAATGCCGACGGCTTTGTAGGCATGGTTTCCATCGGCGATAAGAACTTCCGTGGTATTGGTGACAAGATTAACCTGCGCTGGGAGTTCGGCGGCGAGGATAACAAGAACTACGACTTCAGCTATACCCGCCCCTGGCTGGATGATAAAGAAACCAGTGCTACCATTAACCTTTACGATATCACCAACGAATATGCCGACTACAATATTGACGGTGACGAAATTGCCCGCTACGACAAAAAACGTCGCGGTCAGGAAATTACCTTCAGCCGCAGAACCCATAATGAATTTATCAGCAACTACATTACGATTAAAAACCGTGATGATATTTATAAGGGCGAAGCTGACGGCTACGAAGGCGATGAGAATCAATACTACGAGGATAAATTCAATCAAAGTAGTAAATATGAATCCTGGATGCCTAAGACTGCTGCAGAGCGCCGTAAGGAAAACTTTGGTGTTACCCGCAGTATTACCTTCGGCCGCGTATATGATTCCCGCGATAACATCTATGATCCGCATGAAGGCAAGCGCATCGGCTACAGCGTAGAATGGGCCGGCGGCATGGGCGGTGACTTTGACTTCACCAAATGGACCGCTGACTGGCGCTACTACTTCCGTGCAGGCGGCGAAAGCGTTTGGGCACTGAACCTGGGTGCAGGCTATGCCAGCGGCGATATGCCGTTGTCTCAACGCTTCACTATGGGCGGCAGCGACACCCTGCGTGGCTATGAGGATGACCAGTTCCGCGGCAACAGCATGCTGAAGGCAACTCTGGAATACCGCTTCCCGATTGTCAAGAAAGTTCAGGGCGTACTCTTTACCGATAACGGTTATGCATGGGATAAACGCCATGAGGATGAATTTGATATGGGACTGCTCAAGAACAGCTACGGCGTAGGTCTGCGTATCAACTCTCCGCTGGGACCGGTTAAGCTGGACTATGGCTACGGCGAGGATGGTGGCAAGTTCCACTTCAGCTTTGGTGGACAGTTCTGATTTTGCGGAGAATATTTAGGCTATGAAGCTGAATAAGATTCTGTTCTGTGCTGCAATGACAAGCATCTTGCCATTGCAGCATGCTTTTTCTGCACCGGTTAACAGTGTAGAAGTACAAGTTATAGATACAAACGGCGGCACCAGCCAGCTGCTGCTGCAGAAGATGAGCGGCAGCATGCAGGTGGTGGCGGAGCTTACCGATGTTAAGCTGGCTGTAGATGAAACTACACAGGTGAAGCTGTATGCACGTCCCTGGAACAAGGTTATCGAAAAGCCGCTTATCGATTTGCAGTTTTCCGGAGTAGAGCCGCAGACGGCGACGCTGCTGGAGCGGCGCATTCCTGCGCTGCATGCTCAGTTGGAGCAGGCTATCAGCGGTGCATCGGTGGATGCAGGCGATTGGGCCGGCGGCGTACTGCGCAAGCTGGTACGCAGTGAGGTGCAGGCACAGCTGCCGGAATTTAAGCCGGCGGTGGATGTGCTGCAGGAAAACGGACGCACGGTAGTGCAGGTAGTTATCTATCCCGTAGGCCAGCTGGTGCGTAATATCCGCTATGAATTACGCAGCGAGGCTATTCCTAATGTGCTTTTGATGAAGCTGAAGTACAAATATGCCGGCGAATGCGACAAGCTGCGCGGTTTGCCAGTTGCTTATGTGCAAAGGCATCGTCAGGAGTTGGAGCAGCAGCTTTTAGAGAAGCTCATGACTGAGCCGGAGGTTAAAAATTATCAGCTGCGCCCGGAGGTTAAAATTACGCCCGGTGCTGATTTGGGCGTAAATATTATGATTGAATCGGATGATTATAAAATCTGGTTTGAAGGCTACGGTGATATCGGCCGTGATAAGGAAAACCTATCCGGTAAGGCGCATCTTGGTAAAATGATTTCGCCGCGCGATGAAATTTTCGGCGAGGCGGAGGTTATCCTGGATGACGTCCAATGGCGCTTCGGCACAGGTTATACGCATTATTGGGGCAAGAGCGGCTGGAGCTACGTACGGCGGATACCGACAGGCGACAACAATTATCGCCTGGAATACAGCCTGAGTCCTAAATGGCGTTTGCGGGCCGAGCATTTTTCCGGTGATAACCGTAATGAATTTGCGGTGCGCTACCGCATTCATGAGTTCCTCAGCGCGGAATATGTTTACGGCGGCAGTGAATTTTACCTGCGTCTTATAGGAAATCTCTAGCAATTCTTGAAAGAATTAGCGCAGGCTGATATAATAAGATATATTATTGCAACAGATAGTACAAAAACGGATGACGGTAGCTTGCTGCTGTTTTCTGCTGTTGTAGCTTCTGAATTTTTGTATGAGGAAAAGAAGGTAGGGATTTAGATTATGATGCAGAAATTGCGTAACCCTAAAAATGTAAAGCTGATCTCCTTGTTTATTGCAGCTATTTTCGTACTGGGCTGCTTTGCGCTTTCCGTAACGCAGAGTGGTGTAGGCAAGAGTGCTTTTGCCGCTTCCAGCGAATCCGCTATCGGTGTAGTTAACTATCAGATGCTGGTAGCACAAAGCCCGGATCTGAGCAAAGTTAACGAAGCTATGAACAAAGAAATCGAATCTGCCCAAAAGGACTTCAATGAAAAAAGCAAGACCATGAATGAGGCAGAAAAGAGAAAGTATTATACTCAGACTCAGGAACGTCTGGCCAACAAACAAAAAGAGCTGATGGACCCTGTGCTGAAGAAAATCGAAGCCAGCATCAAAAAGATTGCCGACAAAAAAGGTTTGGCAGTTGTAGTAGATAAGAACACTGTTGTTTTCGGCGGTGTAGATATTACCGACGAGGTTGCCAAGTCTATGCAGGCAGGCAAATAACAGCTTCTGCAGCGTTGCTGCTCTGAAGTTGGCAGATTGTCTTGTGTAATGTCAATTTAATCGCGGTATTTACGGATGTACAGCAATGTTATTGGAGGCAGGCATGAAGAAGAACAAGCTGGTAAAAATAAGTGCTATTATTGCAGCTGCTCTGCTGATTTCGGCATGCAGTACCAATGTCCGGGGACCGCAGGAAAAAATTGCTGTTATCAACTGGGAGCAGGCGGTAAGCGCCCATCCTCAGTATGCTAAGCTGGAGCAGGGTGAAAAGATTCTGCAGGATCTGCTTAATAAGCGTAAAGGTCAGGAAGAGCTGGCCAAGGCGCAGCTAAGCAGCCTGAATAAGCTACGCAGTCTGCGGCAGCTCAGCCAGCAAAGCTTTATGGAGGCAGATTTCAATACCCGTATGGTAGAACAGAGGGAGATTGAAAATGCTAAGCTGCAGAAATTCGCAGCTCAGGCCGAGGCTGAAGCAGATGCTCAGCTGGCCGAACGCAAAAAGAATGTTGAAGAAGCCTATAAGCTTAAATTATTTAATCTGCGGGCTATCCTAGAGGCTGTTAAGATGAAGCCTGATGAACGTCAGG
>OHSQ01000882.1_pt1 | contig 12903 bp, 9 predicted proteins | sample 1578661 | NCBI WGS metagenome assembly OHSQ01 (sample SAMEA3879534, study PRJEB24766) | human gut metagenome | biome: human-associated habitat; feature: feces | place: USA | collected 1985/1987 | reverse complement strand
TTTTAAAAATATCAAAGGAAATGTTTAATTTTTTTGAATTTATGTTAAAATAGTTTCAAAAGGAGATTACAATATGGGTGAAACAGAATATTCAGAAGCATTAAAGCTGGGAAAAAAAGAATACAGGGCAAGGATAGCTAAAGGACAGTTTCCTTATCTGCCAGTGCTTGATGAAATCTTATCAGAGGCAGATATTCAGACAGAGCAGAATATGGGGCTGGTCCAGGTGCCTTTGGATTTCGTTGTAGGAACAAGCACCATGGGCAGGACATATTCATTTGCGGCAAATTTTATGCCGATATTGGACTGGGAAACCGAATTTGCAGTGAAGTGGTCTAATCTGTCAGATGCACAGATGAATGAGGGAATCAGAGATCCAATCAAGGCATTTGAGTACATGAACAGGTATTATGTGCTTGAGGGCAATAAGAGGGTCAGTGTACTCAAGTACTTCAACGCCGTTTCGATTCCTGCAATTGTGACCAGAAAGATTCCAAAGCTGTCGGATGATTATGATGTGAGGCTTTATTATGAGTATATGAAGTTCAATGAAATCACGGGGCTTTGCTCGGTGGAGTTTACGAAGCTGGGCAATGCTGATAAGCTTCTTTCGCTTGTTGGAAAAGAGGGCAGATGGGATGATGAGACCAAGGAAAAATTTGCCAAGGTAATGTTTGATTTTTCAAAGGTCTATAATTTCCGCGGTGGTGACAGGCTGGACATTAAGCTGGGTGATGCTATTACAGTATTTATGGAGGTCTTTGGCATGGATGCCATGCTTGAGATGTCTGAGAATGATTACAACAAAAACGTCATCAATACATGGAAGGAGTTTGCAGCAGAAGGGGAAAAGCACAAGATAAATCTGGTGCTGGATCCGAAAAAGGTGCAGACCAAAAAGAGTCTGCTCAATTATCTGATTCCTCAGACACCGAAGAAGCTTAAGGTGGTATTTTTGTATCCGAGAGAGCCAAAGACATCTGCATGGCTGTATTCGCATGAGCTTGGGCGTATGTATCTTGATGAAACCTTTTCTGACAAGCTGGAGACAGAATATGTGGCAGGTGTAGATGAGAACAATGTGGAGCAGGTGCTTGAAGATATCATAAAGTCCGGTGCCGATATAGTTTTTTGTGTGGGACCACAGATGATGCCAAACAGCTTAAAGGTGGCTGTTGAGCATCCGGAGGTTTATATACTCAACTGTTCGCTGAATGCGCCTCATCCTTATATCAGAACATACTATGGACGTATGTATGAGGCAAAGTTTCTCGCAGGAATGATAGCAGGAGCTGTCACAGACAATGAAAGGGTTGCATATATTGCAGACTACCCGATATATGGCATGATTGCCAATATCAACGCGTTTGCTCTGGGAGTTGCAAGTGTGAATCCAAGGGCAAAGGTATATCTGGCATGGTCAAAGACAAAGGATTATGACAGGAATAAATTCCTCACAGAAAATGACCTCCATTATGTATCAGATCAGGATATTATCACTCCGAATGACGCGTCCAGATATTTTGGCCTGTATAAGCTGCAGGATGGACAGGCATTAAACCTTGCCATGCCTATATGGAACTGGGGAGTGTTTTATGAGAAGCTTTTGCAGAGCGTACTTGCAGGCTCCTACAAGGCTGAAGGACAGGAACAGGTTAAGGCACTTAATTACTGGTGGGGCATGTCTGCAGGTGTTATTGACCTGATTTGTTCAAAGCATGTACCTTATGGAGTGAAAAGGCTTGCGGATCATTTAAAGAGCGATATCACAAAGGGTGAGGTTGTGCCGTTCTTTGGACAGATATATAATCAGAAGGGCGAGCTTAAAAACAAAGGTGAGCACGAGATGAAACCGTCTGATATCATGAAAATGGACTGGCTTGTAGATAATGTTGTAGGTAGTATTCCGTCTATGAGTGAGTTTGTTGACAATGCAAAGATGGTGGTTGAACTAAAGGGTGTAGAGGAAAATAAACTGTAATGAAGATACTATTCTTAGCTGATGAAGAGTCGAAAATGTACTGGGAATACTTTAAGAAAGAGGATTTTAAAGGAATTGATATTATTGTATCATGTGGAGACTTAAACCCGAGCTATCTATCCTTTCTGACAACGATGGTTGGAGTCCCTCTTTTGTATGTGCATGGCAATCACGATGACAAATACAATGTAAAGCCGCCGGAAGGCTGCATATGCATTGAGGATGAGATTTACGAATATGAGGGTGTACGGTTTCTTGGCCTGGGAGGCTCAAACCGCTATAAACCGGGAGAAAATCAGTATACTCAGAAGGAGATGACAAAGCGTGTTAAGAAGCTGTGGTGGAAGCTTAAACGTAAAAAAGGCTTTGATGTGCTTGTCACCCATTCGCCGGCAAAGGGACTGCATGATGGTGAGGATACATGTCATACCGGCTTTGATGTGTTTAACAGGCTTATTGAGCAGTATAAGCCAAGGTATTTTGTGCATGGACATGTTCATATGAGTTACGGCAGGCAGTTTGTCAGGCTTGACAAGGTGGGAGAAACTACTGTTATCAATGCGTACGAGAAATATATTGTTGAAATATAGAATATTTCTGCCGGATTAAGAGTTTGTTTGTAGATATTTACCAAATTTAAGAAAATATTTATCACATGGCTATATTTAGGACACAATTAAGTGTTACTATAATATCATCAAAAGGAGCTGTTGTATTTCAACTATGTGTTGGGGTACACTCAGTTCCGACTAAAAATTATTCATGTGCACAGAATTGACGTCGCATATGCTTTTCCTCATATACATTGAATGCCACAGGCTTTATGTCTGTGGCATTCAATATATAAAATAACTATTTCTTTAAATAAGCTGATGACGGGAATTGAACCCGTGACCCCTTCCTTACCAAGGAAGTGCTCTACCTCTGAGCCACATCAGCAACTATCAACTTGCTAAGTTTACTATATACATCAGCATTTGTCAAGCCACTTTGAATTAAAATATAATTTTATGTGAGTCAGAATACAATTTATTGTGAATTATAGTATGCCATAACCTTTGCTACATAGTTCTGAGTTTCTTTAAATGGCGGAATGCCACCATATTTGGCTACGTTGCCGGAGCCTGCATTGTAGGCAGCTAAGGCCAGTGATTTGTCACCATTATACTGGGTGAGCTTTTCACTTATGTACCTGGCGCCACCCATGATATTCTGGTATGGGTCGTAGGCGTTTGTGACACCAAGTGAGGCAGCAGTCTGTGGCATGAGCTGCATGATACCCATGGCACCTGAACGGCTGGTGCACTCTGTGGAGAAGTCAGACTCGCACTTGGCGATAGCCTTAAGGAATTTGGCATCCACACCGTATTTTGAGGCAGCCTCATTAAAAATTGCATCAAGATCGGCAGAGCATGACAAACCGGAAGCTTCAAGCTTTACAGAGCCACTGTTTATTGCTGGAGAACCGGAATAAGCAGCTGTATTATTAACTGCGGCAGAAGGAGAAACTGTATTACGGCAAAGCTCGATATTTATACCATTTTGATCAAAGAGCCTCTGTACAAGCGACATATCAACTGAGCCACCGCTGCTTTGGGCAATCAGTCTGTCAATGGCAACAGCAGCTTCAGCCATTTTTGCATCGTCAAGCACCTGATCAAAATCAGCACCGGTGCTGGTGCTATTGACAGTGGAGCTGCTATTGGAAGGAATGTTATCACCGGTTACAGCAGCCTGACCGGTAGTTATATTATTTTTTGGTGTATTATCAATATACTGAAGTACTTTAATGTTCATTTTCCTGTTTCCCTTTATATCTTAATTTAAATAGTTATATCAGTTTTGAATAGTTATATCAGCTATACTTAAAAAAGTAAAGACATTTACCTAATGAGAAATTATACCATAAAAATTCTTGAAAATATACCCATTTTGTTGTAGCATATGTTTTAGTATACTTTACTATGTAAAAGTTAGGAGATAAACATGAAAAAGACACCATTTGTGACAAAACAACAGGTAGAGGAGATTGTTAAAAAATTCCCTACACCATTTCATTTATATGACGAGGCTGGCATCCGTGCCAACGCGCAGGCTGTAAAGGATGCATTTGCATGGAATCCGGGTTTTAGAGAGTATTTTGCTGTAAAGGCTACCCCAAACCCATATCTGCTCAAGATTTTAAAGGATTATGACATGGGCTGTGACTGCTCATCATACACAGAGCTTATGCTTGCAAAGTCATGCGGCTTCGACGGAGAGCATATCATGTTTTCATCAAATGATACACCGGCAGAGGAATTTGCATATGCAGACAAGCTTGGTGCTATCATCAATCTCGATGATTTCACACATATTGATTTTTTGGAGGAAACAATCGGACATATTCCGGAGACAATAAGCTGCAGATATAATCCGGGTGGAGTGTTCACACTGTCAAACGGTATTATGGACAATCCGGGAGACTCCAAGTATGGAATGACAAAGGAACAGCTTTTTGAGGCATTCAAAATTCTTAAGTCAAAAGGCGCTAAATACTTTGGCGTGCATGCATTCCTGGCAAGCAATACAGTAACCAACGAGTATTATCCACAGCTTGCAAAGGAGCTTTTTGAGTTGGTTGTTGAGCTTAAAAATGAGACCGGCTGCGATATTAGATTTGTAAATCTTTCAGGTGGAGTTGGCGTGGCTTATAAGCCGGATCAGACACCAAACGATATATCAGTTATCGGCGCCGGTGTACATAAGGTGTACGATGAGGTTTTGGTACCGGCAGGAATGGGCGATGTGGCTATTTACACAGAGATGGGACGTTTTATGATGGCTCCGTATGGCTGTCTTGTGACAAAGGCTATCCATGAGAAGCATATCTACAAGGAGTATATAGGAGTAGATGCGTGTGCGGCAAACCTTATGAGACCGGCTATTTACGGCTCATACCATCATATCACAGTGCTCGGCAAGGAGGATGCACCTTGTGACCATACATATGATGTGGTAGGCTCACTCTGTGAGAACTGTGACAAGTTTGCAATTGACAGACAGCTTCCGAAGATTGATATGGGAGACTATCTGGTAATCCATGATACAGGAGCACACGGCTTTTCAATGGGCTACAATTACAACGGACGACTTCGCTCAGCAGAGATATTGCTCGAAAGCAATGGAGAGGCAAAACTCATCAGAAGAGCAGAAACTCCGGCAGACTACTTTGCAACCTTTGACTGCTTTGATGATATTAAAATAACAGAGTAATCTGCTAGCGCACCTTGCAGAGCACGTGTCCGAATTTTATCCATTTGCTCATATCATCAACATTATCGCTGTCGACATAAAAGGTCTCACCGTAATTGTTGATTGGTGTGAGCTCACATGGGTTTTTCTGATGCAGTTTTCTGATGTATGCACGCTTGTTCTGTGCGTTGATAAAGATACCGGTATCGCCGTCGCGGATTGGGTTTCGACTGATTAGAAGTATATCGCCTTTATTATATACAGGATGTAGATGATTGCTTGTGATGCGGATTCCGATGTGAAGGGCATCACCGAAGGCTTTTCTGTAATTTGAAACATCAAGCTTTTCGACATTGTAGGAGTCCAAAATCATGCCGTCGGTCATATTGCCTGTCGGGATGAGGACGGAAATCAGATCCTCCGTATGACAGCTTTCATCCTTGTAGGCAGACAGCGCAAGCTCAGTGTCTATAATCGAGTCTATAAGTATGCGCTGGCTTTTGGAAAGCTTTTTGATGCGCTTTACAAGGTTTATTACATCATCATTGAAGCCTGTTAGTTCGCAGGAAAACCGTCCTGTCAGCTTGTATATCAGGTAAGCGGTGTAGACGTCTATACGAGAGGATTCTCCGTTTGCTATCCGCTTGTAGGTGGAGAGTGACATATCAAGTGCTTTTGCAAACTGTGCCTGGGACATACCAAGCTTTATGCGTTCGCGCTCAATATTTGTCGATATGTTATTTACTATTTCAAGTCGGTTCATTTATGAGCTAATCTCCCTTCTTTTTAAAAAAATAAACTCCAAATTTGGTCAAGTATTGACATGCGCAATACACTATAATGGTTATTGTTGAAACATAAATAAATATATAAGAAACGTCAATTACTGTCAAATTAGAATGTTTGTTATATAAAAAGGGAGGTGTCCTGAAACTTAATTAGTGTAAGCTGAATGCAGCTTACACTTTTTTTATTTAAACAAATGCAGCTTTATTTATAATAAATATCAAAAAACTTTTTTGAAATAAATGTGTCTGAGGCATTGATTAGAGCACAGCTAATTGGTACAATGTTTTATTAGGTGATGAATCAGTATTACGAGGTCTAGATATAAATGAATGATATAGCAATTGATAAAGAACACTTACATTATTTGGAACAGCTGTCGGAGATGTATCCGACAATAGGCAAGGCATCATCTGAGATTATCAATCTGCAGGCTATTTTAAACCTGCCAAAGGGCACAGAGCACTTTGTATCTGATGTGCATGGTGAGTATGAAGCCTTTTCCCATGTGCTGAAAAATGGTTCTGGGGCTGTAAGAAAGAAGATAGATGATGTATTTGGTCTGGCGATGGACAAGGCTGACAAGGCTGCGCTTGCCACACTCATCTACTACCCAAGGGAAAAGATGGAGCTTATTAAGCAGGACGAGCCGGATATGGACTCGTGGTATAAGACGACTCTTTATAAGCTGATAGAGGTGTGCAAGACCGTTTCGTCAAAGTATACGCGCTCCAAGGTGAGAAAAGCTTTGCCGGAGGAGTATGCATATGTTATAGAGGAGCTCATCACAGAAAAGCCGGAGGTGTTAAACAAGGAGGCTTACTACGAGTCAATCATCAATACAACAGTGGAGCTGGGTACTGCGGAGGAGTTTATAGTGGTGCTTTCAGAGCTTATTCAGAGACTTGCTGTTGACCATCTGCATGTGCTTGGTGATATATACGACAGGGGAGCGGGGCCGCATCTGATAATGGACAGGCTGTGCAGATATCACTCGCTGGATATACAGTGGGGCAATCACGATATTATCTGGATGGGGGCAGCCGCAGGAAATCCTGCATGTATTGCAACTGTTGTCAGAAACAGTATCAGATATGGTAATCTGGACGTGGTCGAGGAGGGCTATGGCATAAATATGCTTCCGCTTGCTACGTTTGCACTGAAGGCTTACAAGGATGACCCATGCACCAGATTTGTGTTTAAGGTGGCTCCAAGTGGCGCAGATAATATGGAGAGTGATCTGATAAAGAAGATGCACAAGGCCATTGCCATCATACGTTTCAAGCTGGAGGGACAGCTCATTAAGAAGTGGCCTGAGTATGGCATGAAGGAACGATTGCTTTTGGAACATATTGATTATGAACAGGGCACTATAGATCTTGAGGGCAGAACTTATAAGCTGCTTGATACAAGCTTTCCAACAATTGACCCGGCTGATCCTTACAGGCTGACAGAGGGGGAAGAGGAAGTCATACAGAGGCTCAGGAGCTCGTTTATTCATTGCGAGAAGCTTAAAAACCACGTTGGGCTGCTGCTTAAAAGAGGCAGCATGTACAAGGTATATAATGGCAATCTGCTTTTCCACGGATGCATCCCCATGGAGGAGGATGGAAGCTTCGCAAAGGTAAATATCTACGGTAAAGAGTATAGTGGCAAGGCTTTGTTTGATATACTGGAGACTTACGTCAGAAAGGCTTTTTTCTCGGACGACAGGCTGGAAAGACAAAAGGGCAGCGATATCATGTGGTACATATGGACAGCACCATATTCTCCGCTTTATGGCAGAAATAAGATGGCTACGTTTGAGAGATATTTTATAGATGACGATGATATGAAAATAGAAAAGAAAAACTTTTATTATGAGTATATAAACAAGCCTGAGTGTGCGCAGCGTATACTCGAGGAGTTTGGTTTGCATGATAAAAGAGACCATATCATAAACGGACATGTTCCTGTACACAGATTAAGAGGTGAAAGCCCTGTGAAGTGCGACGGCAGAGTGATAGTCATAGATGGTGGTTTTTCAAAGGCGTACCGCAGGCGGACAGGCATCGCGGGATATACCTTGATTTACAATTCATATGGGCTGACATTGACAGCGCATGAGCCGTTTGAATCACCAGAGACGGCAGTAAGGGATGAGAGGGATATCGTATCAAGGCGTGAGGCTGTAGAGGTACTTGATAAGAGAATACTTGTCGGAGATACGGATGCCGGAATAAAGATGAAGGAAAAGATAGCTGATCTAAAGCATCTCATTGCGGCATATCGTTCGGGTGAGATTGCAGAGCGCGATGATTAGAAAGAGGGGATATGATGTATGTAGTTGATGGGTTTGAGTTTCAGACAAAGGAAGAGGCAAGGCAGGCTAAAAAAGAAAGTGACGGAATACGATATATAAAGGATCAGACTGATATGTCTGACCCGGATACGGTATACAAGCTGTATTTAAGGCTTAACAAGCCGGGGTATTTTTTTACTCCTGTAGGGCTATCGTTTCTTGTTGAACTGCAGGAATATCTGCATACAATCCCATATATCAAGAATGAGGATATCCGTCCGATTTATATTCCTGAGGATAAAAAAGCGGTTGTCGAGGTAAAAAAACAGACGGAAGGCTATAAGAAAAAGTTCCATGTGGCATTGTTTTTTACTATTGTATTATCGGCTGCCATAGCTGTTATGTTTGGCATCACATATGTGAGTGGACACAGTCCGTATGTGGTGGACTACGAGAATGAGCTGATAGACAAGTATGAAAACTGGCAGAAGGAGCTTGAAAAAAGGGAAAAGGCAGTAGAAGAGAGGGAAAAAGCACTGGATGAAAGGCAGGATGCAACAGAGTGGACAAAATAAAGATACTGGTGGTAGATGACGAGAGCAGGATGAGAAAGCTCGTGCATGATTTCCTTGCAAGGGAAGGGTACGAGGTACTTGAGGCCGGAGACGGCGAGGAGGCACTTGATATATTTTATCAGCAGAAGGACATAGCACTGCTGGTGCTCGATATAATGATGCCAAGGATAAATGGTTTGGAGGTATGCCGTGAAATCAGACAGACTTCAAAGGTGCCGATTATTATGCTTACAGCTAAGGGCGATGAGCGTGATGAATTAAACGGCTTTGACATTGGTGCTGATGAGTACATTTCAAAGCCATTTTCTCCAAAGATACTGGTGGCCAGGGTAAATGCTCTCCTTCGCAGGGCGAATAAACTGGGCAAGGAGGCAGTAATAAGCGAGGCCGGTGGTATTGTCATGGACAAGACGGCACACACTGTAGCTATTGATGGCAGGGATATTGAACTTTCGGTAAAGGAATTTGAGCTTTTGGATTACTTTATGAGCAATCAGGGAATTGCGCTTACCAGGGAGCGCATACTTGACAGTGTGTGGAGCTATGATTATTTTGGCGATGCGAGGACTATTGATACACATGTGAAGAAATTAAGAAGCAAGATGGGCGCTAAAGGCGACTATATAAAGACTGTCTGGGGTGTGGGATATAAGTTCGAGATACAGTAGGTGCTAAGCTTAGGACTAATGGATTCGGGATAAGAGGTGTCACCATGAAAAAGAAAAAAACGCTATCCACGCAGCTTACGCTTGTGATTTCATTCATTGTACTTCTGATAGTAGGCATGTTCTGGATGGCTAATAACACACTGCTGGAAAAGTATTATGTATTTAACAAGGAAAAAGAGATGCTTGCTGTATACAAAATGGTGGACCTGGCTGCAAAAAATGACAAACTTTCAGATGATACGTTTGCTGTAGCATTTGAAAAGAAATGCGTTGGCGCCAATATAGATGCGGTTGTGTTCAACAAATACGGTAAGGTCATCATTGAGGGAACCACTGACAATCAGGAAATATTCCAGCTGCTTTTGGAGGCGAGCATGTCGTCATATTCGGCAGACTACAACAACCTGAATATGACAAGGCAGAAGGATAAAAGGCTGGGAACAGAGTATATTATCATAAATAACAGACTGATTGACGGTAACTTTGTATACATGAAGACACCGCTTGAGAGCATTAAGGAGAGCGTGTCCATATCGAACCGCTTTTTTGCAATAGGTGGAGTGGCTGCTATTGTTGTGGGAGTGTTTATGGCATATATTGTTGCTCGCAACATGACCAGGCCGATAAGAAATATGACTGAGCTGTCGACAAGGATGGCGAAGCTTGATTTTGATGCGAAGTACATTGATACGGAAAACAGTGCAAAGGAGCTTTATGTGCTTGGTGAGCATATGAATGAGCTGTCGCAGACACTTGAGCAGACCATCACAAGACTAAAGGTGGCAAACAATGAATTACAGCGTGATATAAAGAAAAAAGAAGAGATTGATGAGATGAGAAAGGAGTTTTTGTCAAATGTGTCACATGAGTTAAAAACTCCGCTTGCTCTGATCTCAGGCTATGCTGAGGGACTCAAAGAGGTCGTAAATGACGATGATGAGAGCCGTAACTTCTACTGTGATGTCATCATGGACGAGACTGACAAGATGAACCGCATGGTTATGAAGCTTTTATCTCTCAATCATCTGGAGGATGGCAGTGATGTGCTTGAGATGACGAGGTTTGATCTGACACCGCTTGTCAGAGGGGTTATAGACTCATCTAAGCTTCTGGCACAGAAAAATGAGGCTGCAATTGAGTTTGACCGCACTGATTCCGTATATGTGAGCGGTGATATATACAAGATTGAAGAGGTTGTGACAAACTATATCAGCAATGCGATAAATCACTGCACAAGAGGTGGTACTATCACTGTATCATACAGCATGTACAGCGACCGTGTGAGGGTCAGCGTGTTTAACACGGGAGAGCCGATACCTGATAAGGATATAGAAAATATATGGAATAAGTTCTATAAGGTGGATAAGGCCAGAACAAGGGAATATGGCGGAAGCGGCATAGGACTGTCTATAGTAAAGGCAATTATGGAACTGCATCACAGAGGGTATGGTGTCATAAATCACAAGGATGGTGTAGAATTCTGGTTTGAACTTGAGTTATTTATTGCAAACAATCAATAAATGTGTTACTATATGTATTATTAGGATAAAAGTCATAGAATAAGAATGGGTTTATTGCAATGATGGGAAGAAATATAAAAATGGCAGCTGTGGCATTTACAGCAATTATAACGTTGACAGGCTGCGGAACAAAATTATATGATATGACTGATGAGGAACAAGGCCTTATCGCTAATTATTCAGCATATGTTGTTGCAAAACACAATATATACCAGCAGGATGGCATGACTAACGCTACGGAGAAACGTGGGGATATGGAGGATGCTGACGACACTGAGAAAGTGGACGAGGCGTCACCTGATAATTCACTTTCGCAGGATAATAAGACATCTGAAGCTGGAAATGATAAGAGCAGCAATTCGCAGAAAGAGCCTTCTGCCACGCAGGAAAAGAAGGTGTCACTTGCCGAGGCAACAGGCTACGGCAGCCTTGAAATTACATATGATGGAGTAAACGAGTCAGATGTGTACAATGAGGGCTCATACTATTCTATAACGGCAGGAAGCGGTAATACTTTTGCGGTTATGAAATTCACTCTTAAAAATCCGACAGACGAGGATATAAATGTTGATATGTTTGGCAATGCCAGGACATATAAAGCCACTTTCCCCGATGGAAAGGAATACACGGCTGAGGGCACATTCCTTACATATTCCCTTAATACTTTTCAGGGAACCGTAAAGGCGCACGATGCGGTTGATGTGGTGCTGCTTTTCAAGATACCTCAGGGTACGGCATGTGACAATATTAAGATGTCGGTTATAAAAGATAACGAAAAAAGTTTGATTGAATTATAAAACATATGATATACTTAGATTACTAAGAGGTGGAGGTTGTATTATGGATACGAACATATTATTGGAGTCAGGAACAAACGAGCTTGAAGTGCTTGAATTCACGTTGGGAGACAATCACTACGGAATCAATGTCGCAAAGATCAGAGAGATTTTGCAATATATGCCGGTCACTCCTGTTCCGAATACTCATCCGAGTGTTGAGGGAATATTTATGCCACGTGACACAATGATTACGGTTATCAATTTAAAGAATTGTCTTAATCTGCCACAGACGGATGAAAAAGGCTTATTTATCATTACGAATTTTAACAAACTCAATGTGGCATTTCATGTAGATCAGGTTATCGGTATACACCGCGTATCGTGGGAGAATATCATAAAGCCTGACGAGACACTGACGGGCGAGCATGGCAGCACTGCTACAGGTGTTATCAAAATGGATGACAGGCTTATAGTTATCCTTGATTTTGAGGCTATAGTTGCTTCTATTAGTCCACAGACAGGACTTAGGGTTAATGATATCGATGAGATGGAGGCAAGAGATAGGAGTGATGCTACAATTCTTATCGCAGAGGATTCGGCTTTATTGTCAAAGCTCATCACCGAGTGCCTTAAGAAGTCGGGATATACCAATCTCATAGTGGAAGAGAATGGTCAGGAGGCCTGGGATGTGATAGAGGCTATGCAGGCAAAGGGCGATATTACAAAGCATCTTGACTGCATTATAACTGATATTGAGATGCCACTCATGGATGGACACAGACTCACAAAGCTTGTAAAATCAGATGCAGAGCTTAGAGATATACCGGTTATCATATTCTCTTCACTGGTAAATGAAGAGATGAGGAAAAAGGGTGAACAGCTTGGAGCAGACGCACAGCTTACAAAGCCTGAAATCGGAAAGCTTGTAGAGGCGATTGACAAGCTGATTGATAAAGCATAATATATTTAGATACAAGGGGTGTGGCTTGTTTAGCTGCACCCTTTAATGGATTATAGATGGAGAATACTAATGAGCGATAAATCGACAGAAAACTATCTGGACAATTTGCTGGATTCAA
>OHSQ01000877.1_pt1 | contig 12979 bp, 11 predicted proteins | sample 1578661 | NCBI WGS metagenome assembly OHSQ01 (sample SAMEA3879534, study PRJEB24766) | human gut metagenome | biome: human-associated habitat; feature: feces | place: USA | collected 1985/1987 | reverse complement strand
TGGCGGTTGCAACTATGGCAATATTCTTTGCAGTGGGATTTGTATTTTTAAGGCTTGCAGACAGATATGATGCACCGAGGCATGAAAATAACTAAAATAAAAAGTAACGAAAGAAGGCTTAAAGCATGATAAACACAGAGGGAACAAAGGTCTGGGCACACAGAGGAGCATCCGGATATGCACCGGAGAACACACTTGAGGCATTCAAGAAGGCAGAAAAGATGAAGGCTGACGGCGTGGAGCTTGATGTGCAGCTCACAAAGGATGGAGAGCTTGTGGTCATACACGATGAGACCGTGGACAGAGTGAGTGGTGAGAAAGGCTTTGTAAAGGACTATACATTAAAGGAACTGAAGCGGCTCAATGTGTCAAAGCACATGCCGTCCTATGACAAGAAGACTCGCATTCCAACACTCGATGAGGTGTTTGACCTGCTCAAAAACACAGAGATGACCATAAATATCGAGCTCAAAAACGGTATCGTACAGTACAAAAATCTGGAGAAAAAGGTACTGGCGCTCGTGGAAGAGTATGATATGCTTGACCGAATCTGGTGCTCATCATTCAATCACGAGTCGATTGTGCGCATGAAAAAGCTTTGCCCTGATATGAGGTGCGGTCTGCTTTTTTCTGATATTATAGTAAATCCGGCAGAGTATGCAAGCGAGCTTCATGTGGATGCGCTTCATCCGGCAACCTACCATATGCAGGATGAAAACTACATTGACAAGGCGCACGGAAGAGGACTTAGAGCTCATGTATGGACTGTAAACGAAAAGCATGAGATGAAGGCACTTGTCAAGGCAGAAGCAGATGCAATTATCACAAATTATCCGGATATTGCTGTTGAAATAGTTAAAAATGCCTAAAAGATATATAAAATGCACACAAAATTAATTTATGTAAAGCTGAGTAAAGAAATGTAAAGTTTTTACCATGATTTTACATAACTGCGTTTTGGACTTTACATTAGCTTGATACTATTAACTTGTTGAATAGTTATTGATTAATTTTAATAATTTATCATGCTAATGGAGAGATTAATTATGTTGAAAAAGAAATTACTAAAGAAAGCGGTCGTCATAGGAATGATGGCAACGATGATAACAGGCTGTTCACAAGAGGTACAAACTACCCATGTGGATGGCCTTAATTCGTTGGGAAAAATTGAGGTTGTTTCGCGAGAAGAGGAATCCGGAACGAGAAATGTCTTTGCAGAAAAGACAGGGATTTTGGATGAGACAACCGGAAAGGATAAGGCTACAGACCAAAGCATTGTAGCAGATAGCAATGAAACAGCATATGAAAAGACCGCAGAGGACAAAAATGCTATCGCATATGTGTCATCGGGTGTGGAGCTTGATGATAACAAGGTAAAGACAGTCACCATATATGGCAACGATCTTACAAGGTCATTTTATTTGGCTTACAAGGGAGAGCTAAACGATGTTGAGGATGACTTTGTGCGTTACATATCAACGCAGGGACAGGAAGTGGTCAGTGAGAAGTATACTGCAGTTGCGAAGCCGGGCTCATTTCTGTCAGACAAGGCCGGCGGAGAGATTAAGATTGGCGGTTCTACATCAGCAACACCACTTGTAAAGGAACTGGCCGACAAATATATGGAGATAAATCCAAATGCTAAAATTACAGTTACAGAGACTGATTCAGGCAACGGACTGACAGGAGCGATGGAGGGAACATATGACATCGGAATGTCATCGCGTGAGCTTAAATCATATGAGAATGAGCTTCTCACGAAGGTTGAGATTGCGAAGGATGAGGTACATGTGATTGTAAATAAGGAAAATCCGATTGAGAGGATTTCGATAGAGCAGCTTGGAGAGATTTACACAGGAAAGTTAACCGAATGGGCACAGCTAAACGGCAAAGCGGAGGATAAGTAGATGAATGAAACGGTAAAAATTATATTTGGCCTGTTGGGAGGCCTGGCAGTATTTATATACGGCATGAACATGATGAGCGAATGCCTGCAGAAGGCAGCAGGAGAGAAGATGAAGGCAATTCTTGCGATGCTCACCAAAAACCCGGTGCTTGGAGTGCTTGCAGGAGCGCTTACTACAGCAGTGCTTCAAAGCAGCAGTGCTACAACAGTCATGGTAATCGGCTTTGTCAGCGCGGGACTTATGAGCTTACCGCAGGCAATTTCAATTATTTTAGGTGCTAACATCGGTACGACGATGACAGCACAGATTATCGCATTTAAGATATCTGACTATATTTATCTGATAATATTTGCAGGCTTCATATTAAGCTTTGTATGTAAAAAGGAAAAAGTAAAAAATATCGGACAGACAATATTTGCATTCGGTCTTTTATTCCTGGGAATTGAGACTATGGGAAGTGTTATGAAGCCGCTTGCTTCAAGCCCATTTTTTGTAGATATGATTGGAAAGGTAGCACATATTCCTGTACTGGGTGTTGCAGTTGGAGCACTCATGACACTTGTGGTGCAGAGTTCAAGTGCAACAATCGCGGTATTGCAGAACTTTGCATCTCAGGCAGGACCTGACGGAGTGACAAGCATCATAGGACTGGCAGGAGCTATCCCGATTCTCCTCGGTGACAATATCGGAACCACAATTACGGCAGTGCTTGCGTCAATCGGACAGTCAAAGGATGCCAGAAGAACAGCCTTTGCACACTGTGTATTCAATATATCCGGAGCAATTTTATTCCTTTTTCTTGTGAAACCATATGCTGCCCTGATACAGTTTATTTCACCAAAGGGAAATGAGGTGGATGTCATCTCAAGACAGATTGCAAATGCACATACAGGCTTTAACCTGACAATGACGCTTATCTGGATACCGCTTATCCCTGTAATGGTAAAGATAGTTATGAAGCTTGTGCCGGAAAAAAACAGCGTTACAGAGATTGCAATGGGTCAGCCAATGTACCTCGATACCAAGCTCATCAGCCAGCCGGTGGCCGCAATGCAGCTTGTTGCAAAGGAAACGCTCAGATGTGCTGATATTGTTGAAGAAATGTTTGTAAATTTGCATGAATGTATTGACAAAAACGGCAAAAATATCGAAAATGAACTTGAAGAGAGTGCACAGACATTACAGAAGCTTTATGTGTCAATAAACGACTATCTGGCTTCCATGTACTCAGAGGGTGTACTGACAGAGGAACAGGCATCACAGAGTGCGGGAGTGCTTTATGTACTGTGCGATATAGATAGAATTGGAATATTATTAAACGAAATAGTCAATACCATATCTGTGGAAAATAAGAGCAAGCACAAATATTCAAAGGATGCATTAAAAGAGCTGAGAAAGGCGATGGCACAGATTCATGAGATATATACTGCTTCAATAAGAGCCATTTCAGGTGATGGAAGCATGGATATTGAGGCCCTTCAGAAACAGAAGGATGAGGTTATGGCGCTTGATGAGAGGCTGCGTAAAAACCATATCACCCGTGTCGGAAAGGGCAAATGTGATTCAAAGCTTACAGCTCAGTACAACGAGATGCTTCACAATATAGACCGAATCGGAAACAGCTGTGTGAATCTCGTGGAGGTCGCCAATGATAATGTGACCATGCAGTCATTTTTCATAGATGATGATGACAACGGAGAGGTACGTATTGCATAGGGAAAGAGTTTTGAAGGAACTTGCGGGGATGCTGGTTGCGGTGGAAAATAAGCTTCATCTGGTAGACAGAAGAAGGCGCCGGGAGGACAAGCTGATAGAGCGTGCAAGACAGCTTGAAATACAGCGGGCACAAAATAAAACAGACCCAAAAGACGCGAACGCGAATGAAACAATATCATATAGAATAGGAGCATATATGCAGATGAAAAAACTGGAAGAAGTTTACACAAACAGGGAGCTGTCATGGTTACAGTTCAACGAGCGAGTATTAAATGAGGCGGGCAATCCAAGAGTACCGCTTGCGGAGAGAATGACCTTTGCATCAATCTACCAGACAAATCTGGATGAGTTTTTCATGGTAAGAGTCGGATCACTCATGATGCAGATGAATTCAAAGGAAAAGATTTTCGAGAACAAGACAAAGATGTCGAGTGAGGAGCAGGTATCGGCAATACTTGACAGAGTATGTGAGCTTGAGAAGAAGAAAGCAAGGATTTACGAGCAGCTTATGGGCGAGCTTGAGCCAAAGGGTGTGCGCATAATCAATTTCAACAAGCTGTCAAAGGATGAGGGAGATTTGCTGGAGGCATATTTTGATGCACACATTGCACCTTTCCTCTCTCCGATGATTATAGGAAAGCAGCAGCCGTTCCCATTCCTTGCCAATAAACAGCTCTATGCGGTAGTGCTTTTAACTACACAGAAGGGGAAGAAAAAGACAGGTATCGTGCCATGCTCAAACAGCGTATTCAAGCGTCTTATCGAGATACCTACAAGACCGGGCACATTTATGCTGTCAGAGGAGCTTATTTTACACTTTGTATCCAAGCTCTATCCAAAGTATGTAATCCGTGAGAAATCAATCATGCGTGTGACACGTAATGCGGATATCGATGCGCAGAGCATGTATGATGAGGATATGGATTATCGTAACATGATGGAGGAGCTCATCAAGAAGAGAGTGCGTCTTGACCCTGTAAGAGTTGAGCTATCAAGAAAAATCAACCGCAAGGCGATTGATGAGCTTTCAAGCTTCCTTGAGATTGGCAAAAAGCACTTCATCAGTGTAAAAACACCGCTTGATATGTCATTTGTATTCCAGCTTCAGCACTATCTGCGCGACAAGCAGGAGCTTTTCTTTGAGAAGCGTGCTCCGCGTGATACACCGGAGCTTTCACTCAAGGAGAGTATAATCGGACAGGTTGAGAAAAAGGATGTGCTTCTTTCATATCCGTTTGAGAGCATGAAGCCGTTTATCAAGATGCTCAACGATGCAGCAGAGGATCCTGATGTGGTTTCTATCAAGATGACACTTTACAGAGTGGCAGACAAGAGCCAGATTATCGATGCCCTTATAGAGGCCGCAGAAAACGGCAAGGAGGTTATCGTACTTGTCGAGCTGCGTGCGAGGTTTGACGAGGCTAACAACATAGAGATGTCGCACCGCCTCGAGGATGCAGGCTGTCAGATACTTTACGGACTCGGTGATTACAAGGTTCATTCCAAGCTCTGCCTTATCACAAAGAAAAAGGGCGATGGCTTTGAGTACATCACTCAGATTGGTACAGGAAACTACAACGAGAAGACCTCGCGTCTATATACAGATTTATCACTCATCACTGCAAATCAGGAGATTGGAGCAGATGCATCAATGGTGTTTATGGCGCTTCAGAGAGGTGAGACTGTTTCGGACGGAGATGTAAAACATCTGCTTGTTGCCCCAAAATGCCTGCAGAATAAGATTGTTGACATGATTGATGAGCAGATTGCCAATAAGAATGCGGGAAAACCGGCATACATCGGAGTTAAGATTAACTCTCTCACTGACAAGGTGCTTATAGACAAGCTTATCGATGCTTCTCAGGCAGGCGTGAAGGTAGAGCTTATTGTCAGAGGAATCTGCTGTGTGAAGCCGCAGGTTGAGGGTGCCACAGAAAACATCACTGTAATAAGTGTTGTAGGAAGATATCTTGAGCATTCACGTATATACAGATTTGGTGTGGGCGATGATGAGAAAATTTACATTGCGTCAGCAGATTTTATGACCAGAAATACAGTAAGACGTGTATACGATGCACATGCTAAGGACAAGATCCGCCATATCTTCGACACAATCATGACAGATGACGAGAAGGGCAAGGAGCTTTGCGCTGATGGTGAGTATATGGATAGAAAGATAAACAGCACACCGATAGATTCGCAGGAGCAGTTCTTTGAGGAAGCATACAAAAATGCCGATAAGAGTGCGGACAATCAGTAAAATGAGGCAATTGCATAAAGATATGACATATTAGTTTCTCTAATTGCAGGCGTTTGTGAATAGCTATAGTTGTCGAATAAAAAAATATAAAAGAGTTGAGGCTTGGATATGGAATATATCTTAAGTTTATTGGAGGAAAGATAGTATAATGGGAAAAAAAGAAGCAAAGACAAATGCAATAAGAATACTGGAAACAATGAAGATTCCATATGAGGCACGCACATACGAGTGCGATGACTTTGTGGATGCAGCTCAGATAGCAGACAAGCTGGGGCTTGACCACGCAGGCATGTACAAGACTATCACGACAGTTGGCAAAAGCGGTGGATACTATGTGTTTGTGGTACCGATAGATGACGAAATTGATTTCAAAAAAGCCGCAAAGGCAGCAGGTGAGAAGTCCATAGAGATGCTGCATCTCAAGGATTTGACAAAGGTTACAGGCTATATAAGGGGCGGCTGTACATCAATCGGCATGAAAAAGCAGTATCCTACATTTATCCATGAGGCAGCTAAGGAGCAGGACAAAATCACGGTCAGCGGAGGCAGGCTTGGACTTCAGATTACGCTGTCACCGGATGATTTGTGCAGGGCTGCAAAGGCAGAGTATGCAGATATTATAAAATAATTAAAATGAAAGTTCTTTTTCCTAGGCTTTTACACGTCAGTGTGTTATAATAAATAAAGCTGGCGATTGCTAAGACAGACGGTTTGGCGAATAAACCTACAATGCAATCGTAATAATAGAACTAAAGCAGAGGAATAATAGAGATGGAAAAAATTATTTTAACAGGAGACAGACCAACAGGAAGACTCCATATAGGACATTACGTGGGCTCACTTCGCAGAAGAGTTGAGCTTCAGAATTCAGGAGAGTATGACAAAATATTTATCATGATTGCCGATGCACAGGCACTCACAGACAATTTTGACAACCCTGAGAAAATCAGACAGAATATCATAGAGGTAGCACTTGATTACCTCTCAGCGGGACTCGACCCGGCAAAGTCTACACTGTTTGTGCAGTCACAGATACCGGAGCTTACTGAGCTTACATTTTTCTACTCAAATCTCGTTACAGTATCGAGACTTCAGAGAAACCCTACAGTAAAGAATGAGATTAAGCTAAGAAATTTCGAGGCAAGTATACCGGTTGGCTTTTTCAATTATCCAATCAGCCAGGCAGCAGATATCACTGCCTTCAAGGCTACAACTGTTCCGGTTGGAGAGGACCAGCTCCCAATGATAGAGCAGACCAGGGAGATTGTCAGAAAGTTTAATTCTATCTATGATGAGGTGCTCGTTGAGCCGGATGTGCTTTTACCTGAGAATGAGGCATGCTGCAGACTTCCGGGTACAGACGGTGGACAGAAGATGAGCAAATCATTAGGCAACTGTATCTATCTGGCAGATACAGAGGCAGATGTAAAGAAGAAAATCATGAGCATGTATACAGATCCGACACATATCCAGATTTCAGATCCGGGACATGTGGAGGGTAATACAGTATTCACATATCTTGATGCTTTCTCTAAGCCGGGACATTTTGAGGAGTATCTGCCGGAGTATGCTAACCTTCAGGAGCTTAAGGATCACTATACAAGGGGCGGTCTTGGCGATGTGAAGATTAAGAAATTCCTCAACAACATCATGCAGGAGGAGCTTTCACCTATCCGCGCAAGAAGAGCAGAGTATGAGAAGGATATTCCGGCTGTATATGAGATACTAAGGAAGGGCAGCGAGACAGCAAGAGAGGCTGCAGCACAGACAATGGCAGAGGTCAAGCGCGCCATGAGGATAAATTACTTTGAGGATGCAGAGCTTATAAAGAGCCAGAGTCAGAAATATGCTGAGAAGTAATATCTTTTATTTCAAAGACAATACGTTAGTGATGTCAAAATATTTTGTGGCATTATGTGTGTCATAAAAGCCACGGGGAGGCACCATGGTCAAGTTTTACAGGACAGATGACAAATTAATACATGAGCTGGATACGCTGCAGGGAGGTACCTGGATACAGATGGTCAATCCTTCTGTAGCAGAGGGACAGATGGTAGCGGATGAACTTAATGTTGATATTGAGGACGTACTTGCAGCACTCGATGAGGAGGAGAGCTCCCGTATAGAGCTGCAGGATGGGTATACGTTGATTCTTGTGGATATACCTTCGATAGAGACTAGGCATGACAAGGAGTCATATACCACAATCCCACTTGGCATTATACTTACAGATGATGAGATAGTGACAGTCTGTACAGAGGATACACCGGTGCTTCAGGTATTTTTAAATAACCGTGTAAAGGAATTTTCCACCAAGAAAAAGATGCGCTTTGTATACCAGATTCTTTACAGGATATCTGTACTGTATCAGAATGATCTGCGCATCATAGACAAGATGCGTACTGAGATTGAGGAGAGAGTCGGAGAGGATACAGAGGAGGACGATTTGATCGCACTTCACGAGCTGGAATCCACACTCGTATACTTTGCCACATCGCTTCGTGCCAATGGAGTTGTGTTAGAGAGACTGACCAGATACAAGCGCCTTGAGCAGTATCCGGAGGATAAGGAGCTTCTCGGAGACGTAATTGTCGAAAATAAACAGGCTATTGAGATGACGGGAATTTACAGGGACATCATAAATGGTACCAGAGAGCTTATGAGCACGGTCATTGACAACAGACTTAACAATGTCATGAAGTCGCTCACAATCATCACACTTATCATGGCTATTCCGACAGTTATCTCAGGAATCTATGGCATGAATGTCAGCTCAAAGTGGGTGCCGCTTGCGACGACAGCACACGGATTTATGATTATAATAGGTGTTATGGTTGTCATATGTGTGCTGATACTGATTTTACTGAAGAAAAAAAGAATATTGTAATATATTGCGTATTCATTAAAAGACCGCAGTATTTCATAGAAAATAATGAAATACTGCGGTTGATTTTATTTTAGAACTGATTAGCAGATACTTTCAAAGCGTCCGCTTGCACCACAAGGCAGCACGAGTCCGTTTGAAGAAACCGGGAGACCAATTTCGCTTGCGGTTACTTTACCATCAAACTTTTTAAGCGCAGTGCTTATCATATAGGTGAGCACTGCAGGCTGTAAGCCAGTCGTATAGGAATTAATAAGGAAGAAAAGCGGCTTGTCGGTAAGGAGCTTTGCACAAAGCTGCACAAGCGGATATACGCTTTCCTCAATTTTCCAAATTTCACCCTTAGGACCTCTGCCGTATGACGGCGGATCCATTATGATGGCGTCGTAATGATTGCCACGGCGGATTTCACGCTCAACAAACTTCACACAGTCATCCACAAGCCATCTGATAGGTGCGTCACCAAGACCGCTGCTTACAGCGTTTTCCTTAGCCCATGTGACCATGCCCTTTGAAGCATCCACATGTGTGACAGCGGCGCCTGCGGCAGCGGCAGCAAGAGTGGCACCTCCGGTGTATGCAAAGAGATTTAATACCTTTACATCACGACCGCTTTTTTTGGCATCATAAATCTTCTTTGAAAACCAGTCCCAATTGGCAGCCTGCTCAGGAAACAGACCGGTGTGCTTGAAGCTGAATGGTTTTAAGTGAAATGTGAGCTCTTTATTAATAGGAAGAGAGTAGTTTATGGTCCACTCCTGCGGCAAATCAAAAAACTCCCACTCACCGCCGCCTTTCTTGCTTCTGTGATAGTGACCGTTAAGCTTTTTCCAGTTCTTATTAGTCTTTGGAGTGTCCCAAATTACCTGAGGATCGGGACGCAGCAAAATATATTTAGACCAGCGCTCAAGCTTTTCACCGCATGAGCAGTCAATAACCTCGTAATCTTTCCATCTATCTGCTAACCACATATGTTTATATTCCTTTCTTATCTGCGTGTAAAAAATAAACTACACGTTGCTTGCATTTAATCGGGTTTCTTCTATAATAATATACGTGCAAAAGTGTAATTTTTCAATGGAATATTATCCGAAATAAAAAAATAAATTTTTTTTGAAAAAAGTATTGCAATTATTGTAAACGTCATGTATAATATCACTTGCTGTGGCATGATAGCTATGAAGTTTGAAGTTACTGTCCGTGAGACAGAGAATTCGGCGGAGCGAATGTCAAGTTAGGAAACTGACGGCAAGTCACTGTACAGAACAGATATGGTCTACAAAATGTAGAAACAACGTGTGAAAGTCCACAGGACACACACGGAGATGTGTACAGTCACCGCTTGTCGTACTGAAGTTAAAAGTGCGAAAAGGAGGCGACTTTTTTTATGGCAAGTCAAGTAATGAGAATTACTCTCAAGGCGTATGATCACGAGTTAGTAGATTCAAGCGCAAAGAAAATCATCGAGACTGTAAAGAAGAATGGATCACAGGTGAGCGGACCGGTACCTCTTCCAACAAAGAAGGAAGTAGTTACAATTCTTAGAGCTACTCACAAGTATAAGGATTCTCGTGAACAGTTCGAGCAGAGAACTCATAAGAGACTTATCGATATCATCAATCCAACACAGAAGACAACAGAGTCTTTATCAAGGATTGAAATGCCAGCTGGTGTTTACATTGATATCAAAATGAAGCAGAAATAAGCTTCAACAATTAATTAGTATATCCCCGAATGGTTTATATAGAAGATACAGTGCGAAAGCATAACGATCTAGTAGGCTGCTCTAGGATGAACGGTTCCGCTACTTGTTCCGGCTAATTCTTCGCGGGCTGGGTTGACAGGCAAGAGGCGTTCCGCTGTAGAAAACAGGAGGTAAAGAAATGAAGAAAGCGATTTTAGCAACAAAAATCGGTATGACACAGATCTTCAATGCAGATGGTGTATTAGTACCTGTAACTGTATTAGAGGCTGGTCCATGTGTTGTAACACAGATCAAAACTGTTGAGAATGACGGTTACAGCGCAGTACAGGTTGGATATGTTGACAAGAAAGAAAAGATTGTCACAAAAGACAACAGTGGAAAGAAGTCCATCGCTCACAGAAACGGTGTGACAAAAGCTGAAAAAGGTCATTTTGACAAAGCAGGCGTATCCGGAAAGAGATATGTAAAAGAATTCAGATTTGAGAACGCTGAAGAGTATACACTTGCTCAGGAAATTAAAGCTGATATCTTTGCAGCAGGAGACAAGATTGATGCAACTGCTGTTTCAAAAGGTAAAGGTTTCCAGGGCGCAATCAAGCGTCACAACCAGAGCAGAGGACCTATGACTCACGGTTCCAAGTTCCATCGTCATGCTGGTTCTAACGGTTCAGCATCTGATCCGAGTAAGGTATTCAAAGGTAAGAAGATGCCAGGACAGATGGGTAACAAGAAGATCACTGTTCAGAATCTTGAAGTAGTAAGAGTTGATGCAGAGAACAATCTCATCCTCGTTAAAGGTTCTGTACCGGGACCAAAGAAATGCCTGGTAACAATCAAAGAGACAGTGAAGGCAAACTAGTCTGACAGCTAAGAAAGGAGGAACATACAGATGGCAAAAGTATCTGTTTACAATATCGAAGGTAAAGAAGTTGATACAATCGAACTGAACGATGCTGTATTCGGTGTTGAAGTTAATGAGCACCTCGTACACATGGCAGTTGTAAATCAGCTTGCAAACAATCGTCAGGGAACACAGAAAGCCAAGACACGTTCTGAAGTTTCCGGTGGCGGAAGAAAACCATGGAGACAGAAAGGAACCGGTCATGCAAGACAGGGTTCAACAAGAGCTCCGCAGTGGACACACGGCGGCGTTGTATTCGCTCCGAAGCCAAGAGATTACAGATTTTCCGTAAATAAGAAGGTAAGAAGACTTGCTATGAAGTCTGCTTTCTCTTCAAAGGTTGCAGCAGAGGAGCTTGTAGTTCTTGACGATCTCAAGCTTGACGCAATCAAGACTAAGGAAGTTGTAAAGGTTCTTACAGCTCTTGAAACAGGCAAGAAGGTTCTTCTCGTTCTTCCGGAGAACAACGACGTTCTTTACAGAAGCGCAAGAAACATTGCCGGTGTTAAGGTTTCAACCGTAAACACATTGAATGTTTATGACATTCTTAATTGTGACACAATGCTCGTTCTCAAGGACAGCGTTGCAAAGATTGAGGAGGTATATGCATGAGTAAAGCAGCACAGGACATAATCCTCCGTCCGATTATCACTGAAGAGAGCATGCTCGGAACAGCCGATAAGAAGTACACCTTCTCGGTTGCCAAGGATGCAAACAAGATTGAGATCGCAGCAGCCGTTGAGGAGCTTTTCGGCGTAAAGGTAGCTAAGGTCAACACCATCAACTGCCTCGGCAAGCTTCGCAGACAGGGCGTTTCCCAGGGCTATACAGCCGCTTGGAAAAAGGCGATCGTTACTCTTACAGAGGATTCAAAGACCATCGAGTTCTTCGATGGCATGATGTAATCTGACATCACAAAACAAACCGTAAAATTCCGGTGGTAATGTATGGAGTTCGACATACTCCGCGAAGCCACTTAAAGGAGTGTGAATCAAATGTCGATCAAAGTCTATAAGCCGACTTCAAATTCACGTAGAAATATGTCGGTTACAGATTATTCAGAGCTTTCAAAGGTTGCTCCCGAAAGAAGCCTCCTTGAGCCGCTCAAGAATAAATCGGGTCGTAACAATTACGGTCGCATCACAGTACGTCATCGCGGCGGCGCAAACCGCAGAAAGTACCGTGTAATCGACTTCAAGCGTTCCAAGTTCGATGTTCCTGCTGAGGTAGTTTCACTCGAATATGACCCGAACCGTTCAGCTCACATCGCTCTCATCAAGTATGAGGACGGCGTAAAGAGCTACATCCTTGCTCCCGCAGGCCTCAAGGTCGGCGACAAGGTTATGGCAGGTCCCGAAGCCGATATCAAGCCGGGCAATGCACTGCCGCTCGTTAATATCCCCACAGGTACCGTTATTCACAACGTTGAGCTTTATCCGGGCCGCGGCGGTCAGCTTGCAAGAGCTGCAGGTAACGCTGCACAGCTTATGGCTAAGGAAGGCGAATATGCTCTCCTCAGACTTCCCTCGGGCGAGCTTCGCAAGGTTCCCGCAAACTGCATGGCAACAGTAGGACAGGTTGGAAACCTTGATCACGAGAACGTTAA
>OHSQ01000873.1_pt1 | contig 13016 bp, 9 predicted proteins | sample 1578661 | NCBI WGS metagenome assembly OHSQ01 (sample SAMEA3879534, study PRJEB24766) | human gut metagenome | biome: human-associated habitat; feature: feces | place: USA | collected 1985/1987 | reverse complement strand
AGTCATGACACAAGAAAAGCTCCTTCCTGTGAGGGAGCTTTGTCTACAGTCTGAGGCGGATGACTTAGGTCATCCGTCTTTCTTTAACAAAAGAAGTTAAGATGTCAAAGGAAAGATTTAAGAAATGAACCCGACAGGCGATAATATAGGTGTTTTGGATGGGGTTATAGAAAGGTGATGTTAGAATGGAATTAAATAGTGCTGATTTTATTCAAATGGACAATGGAATAAAAAAGTATGAAGAAAAATTTGGGAATAGATTGTATCACTATACTTCACTTAATGCATTTCTATGCATGATGAGAACGCGGGAAATATGGATGAGTAGTACTGGTTCAATGAATGACAGAAAAGAAATTACATATTTTATTGAATTATTGGAAAAGGAATTAAAATCGTATTGCAGACAGGATTTTTTTGAAAAGGTATATAATCAAATTCCGTTTAGCTATAAATATGCATTTTGTTTATCAACGGAAAAAGACGATGCGGCTCAATGGGAAAGATATGGGGATTCCGCTATGGGTGTTTGTTTGTCTTTTAATGTTGGAGAATTATATAAATGCCTATATGGATATAATGATATAATGTTCAATGAAGTTTTTTATAATGATTCAATAACAAATGACGCTTACTTTGAAATAGTCAAAAAATATTTTGATAAAGGCAATATAGATATATATTCGTCTGAAGAAGAATTGATAAGGCAGTTGATTTATGCAGGTAATTTACATAAACACAAATCATTTAAAAATGAGCATGAAATAAGAATTACAACAATGGATAATAAATCTCCGTATGGTACAGAATACGCACTAAAAGAAATTGGTAATGTTGTAAAGAAAGTATATATACTTAAACCAGATATTATGGGAAATTCAAAGGGAACCAGTTTAGAAAAAATAATAGATGAAGTAATAGTTGGACCGAGGTCACAGCAGAATATAAATATTTTACGACAATATATATATTCAAATGGATTATATGATTTAGCAGATAGGATAACTATGTCAGAGTGTCCGTTGAGGTGATAGGACCACAAAAAGGTATTACATATGTGAAAACGATATATTTGATTTTGAAGTATAGTTTGAAGAAATATTGTGAACACAAGGGGAGGAATAGTATTGAAGTTTCCAAATTTATCGCAAGCAGAGATTTTAGCAATAAGTAAAGCGTTAGCAGATACAGAGTATGGTTTTACTGGTTCAGAATTAGAGGTGTTGCTCAAACAATATGATTTTGCTGATGAAAATCCGACTATGACAAAATATAAGAGATTATATAATTCCTTTGTGGAAAGATATAATAGAGAAAAGTCATGTAACTCAATATATATGTTTATTCAAAAGTGTATGGATCCAGCAAGGGGGCTTGTAGATGAGGAAAAGTATGCTAAAAGAAGAATGGAAACAAATAAAATTCTGATGCTGAAAGGCATAGAAATTGATGATGGAGGAAACTTTAGAACTGTACAAAAAGCACAAGGGGTATCAGAAGTTACAAGAAGAACAAGAGAACTTAGGCAGAAGTTATATGGATATGGAGCACATCAATATGTTCTTCAATGTTGTAAAGAGGAATTATTGGCAGAGGATTATTTTCATGCAGTACAAGAGGCTGCCAAGAGTTTGTGTGACAGAGTACGTGAGATGACAGGATTACCTGAAGATGGAAATGAATTGATTCAGACAGCGTTTTCAAATAAAAATCCATATATTGCCTTTAATTCGCTAAGAACATCATCAGAACAGAATCAACAAAATGGTCTTAAAGAGATGATACTTGGTATAATACATATGGTTCGTAATGTCACAGCGCATGAATTGAGAATACGTTGGGACATTGATGAAGCTGCTGCAGTGGAAATATTGCAGCAAATATCATTTCTTCATAAATATTTAGATCAATGTATTGTTGTTAAAAAATACATGTGATAGAGAAAGTGAGTAAATATGAGTGAGAATTTAAATGATCTTGAAATGGCAAAAAAGCGTGACTATAAGATTATGATCACAGACGCGGCAATTAACAAAGTGCCACGTGTTCAGTATAAAGAGATACCAGAAACAGAATATGATAATCTTCGTGAACTGGCAAGACAAGTTCTACAAATTTCTAAAGACGAAAATGATTCCAATGAAGTAGCAGTAACATATAGTCTTGAAAGTGCGCAGCTGATAGAAAAAGGCGAACGCTATCTTGGAATTGCACTGGGGGCAGAGCATGATGTTGATCCTTTGAGTGATTCTACATCTCTTGCGGCACCGGAGCAAATCTTTCTGCTGCAGGACAGTCCAGCTTTCAAAAAGCTGCTGTAGCTTTGGGTTAGAATAGATCCTGGCAAGGATTTCCTCCCGGCTTTGGATCATAGGAAAATAAGACTTCAGTAGATTTGTGGTCATAGATAGACCTCCTTTGAATAAAGATGTGAGTTTCCGGATGTCAGGACAACATCAAAAAACAAAAGTGAATAGTTACATCATGCAGACCAGTTTAGAAAACATCCGGCGAAATGCCAAAAGATAAAAATAAAAGAATCAACATGATCTTCCCGGAATCCCGGAAACGGGTGGGAATGAAGTGAGTGTATCATAAATACATTTATTATGCAACCACAAAATAAAGATACAGCAGATACTGTTTCCAGGGATAAGGGCAAAAGAGTATAACAATCACAAAAAAGTATAATGCGAAAAAGAAAAAAACTATAAGGAACAAAAAATCCTCTTATATCTGTGAAACGGATAAAATCCTACAATTATCTTACAAAGAAACAGTTCAAAACGATAAGGGAGGATTATTCATGCAGAGTCAGAAAATTTATGTGGAACCTGAAAAAAAACTGCCTGTCAGCTATGATGTGGATGTGCTGGTATGTGGCGGTGGACCTTCAGGGATCGCAGCGGCAGTCAGCGCTGCCAAAAATGGCGCAGAGGTTCTGTTGATCGAAAGGTTTAACTGCCTTGGCGGACAGGGAACCGTAGGACTTGTCACATCCTTTATGTCCATGTCAGCCTATACCGGAGGCAGACAGGTGATCAAGGGAGTGTTTGAGGAATTTACAAATCTTCTGGAGGAGATGGGAGGCTGTATCAAGCCACCACACCTGGCAGAAGAAAGACCATACTTTTCGGTCAACCGCCATGAGCCGGATACGGCGATCTGCCCGTTTGATCCGGAAATGTATAAGATCGCAGCTGACAGACTGGTAGAAAAATATGGCATAAAGGTATTATTCCATACCTACATCACGGCAGCTATCATGGAAGGAAAGACGATCCGAGGTGTCATCATTGAAAACAAATCCGGCAGACAGGCAGTATATGCAAAACGTGTGATCGACTGTACCGGAGATGGAGATGTCATTGCCTACACAGGAGCGCCATTTGAAACAGGCGTAGGAGAAAAGGATGGAGAAGAAGTAAAGAGTCCGGTATCTACCATGTTCTGTATGGATGGTCTTGCGCCGGATACAGTAACCTGGAAGGTAGATAAGTCCCTTGCCTATGGAGCAGTCAATCTGTTCCCGCTGATGAAGGAAGATGAATTCCGGGCAGAAATGACCAGAGTGACAGGTATCAATCCCTGCTCTGCAGAGGATATCACAAAGGGTGAAATTGCATGCAGAAAGCAGATACTGGAGGTTCTTGACTGGCTTCATCATAATTATAAAGGAACAGAGCATGCAAGACTGACCAAGGTTGCCAATATGATGGGTATGATGGTATCCAGAAGAATCGTGGCAGAGTATAAAGTGACCAGAGATGATATCCTGAATTATACTATATTTGATGATGCGATTTCCATGAATGCCTATGGTGTGGATATCCATAATCCGAATGGAGGAGGCTGTGAATTGTACTGGCTGATTCCCGGACACGCTTACAGCATTCCTTACAGGGCATTACTTCCACTGGAAGTAGAAAATATTATTGCAGCGGGACGCTGCATTGCCCATGATGGAATTGCTGTTATGGCCACCTGCTATGGAACTGGGGAAGCTGCAGGAGCAGCGGCGGCACTGAGCATCAAAGAGGACGTTCCTTTCAGAAAGCTTTCTGTGAAAAAGCTGCAGGATCAGCTGAAGAAGCAGGGCGTATATCTTGGGGATCAGGAACCGGAGAAGCCGGAACCCAGATATATTCATATTTCAACAATATAGAAAAGAGGAAAAAGACTATGAAGAAAAAGATAATTGCACTTATTTTGGCGGCTGTAACAGCAATCTCCCTGATGGGATGCGGAAATACAAACACAAATACACAGGAGGCAGCAGAGACACAGGATCAAACAGCTGCAGAGGGATCAGCAGAAGCAGATACCGGTGCAGAAGAAACGGCAAATGGAGAAAATACCTATCGGTATACCTTTGTTTCACCTCTTGTCAGTCATGAGTATTGGATAGATGTAGAGGAAGGAATTCAGGCAGGTGCCAAGGAGCAGGGCGTGGATGTGGCAGTGCTTGGAGATACCAAGGTTGATGTGGATGCCATGGTGAAATATATTGATACAGCAATCGCATCCAAGGTGGATGGTATCATTACAATGGCACTTTCCCCGGCAGCGATCGGACCGGCCATTGACCGTGCAGTAGATGCGGGAATTCCCGTTGTACTGGTAGATACTGATGCACCAGAAAGCAAGCGGGCAGCTTATGTTGGAACCTCTAACTATGATGCGGGCTATGAGGCTGGTAAGGCAATGATCGAAGCAACCGGTGGTAAGGCAAAGATTGGAATCATCAGAGGCACCATTGGACAGGAAACAGACAACGACCGAATCAAGGGCTTTGAGGATGCAATTAAGGATGAGCCGGATATGGAGATCCTGACAACAGAAGCCTGCAATTCTGATATGCTGACAGGAACCCAGAAGGCGCAGGATATGTTGAAGGCTTATCCGGAGATGACAGCAATCTTCGGCAGTGAAGGAACCGGCGCAGTGGCAGCAGGAAAGGTACTGGAGGAGCAGGGGCTTTCTGGAACAATTACCGTGATTGGATGGGATGATACAGATGAATGCCTTGACTTTATCCGTACAGGTGTAGTAAAGGGAACCATTGTGCAGAAGCCTGATTTTATGGGAAGAAAGGCAGTAGAACTCCTGACCAGGATCAACAATGGAGAAGAACTGACAGAGACAGTTATTGATTCCGGTGTTACTTTTGTGACGGCTGAAAATGTAGATACTTACAAAGATGCCCAGTAATCAGATAAGGTGGTGTGCTTATGAAAAAGAAGATAAGCATGAACGGTCTGATCAAGATCGTTCCGCTGGCAATATTATGTATCGTAACTGGTATGATCAACCCGGTGTTTTTTGCCGGATCCAATCTGATCGATCTGGCAAGATCCGTTTCTTTTCTGCTGATCGTCAGTGTTGGAGTTACTTATGTACTGCTGGGGGCCAGCCTGGATATGTCGATTGGCTCTGTTATGGGGCTTGGGGGCGCAATCTGCGGATTGTGCCTCGTAAACAGCCTTCCTGTCTGGTTCTCCATTCTTATGGGACTTCTGGCATCAGCTGTGGTTGGCATAGTAAATGCGGTATTGATCGTCAATTGCAGGATCCCGGCACTGATTGCCACCTTGGGAACCATGTATGTGGCAAGGGGAATCGTGAATGTACTGACGAAGGGAGAACCGTATTATCCGCTGCCGGATGAATTCAAGGTACTTGGACAGGGAACTCTGGCAGGAATCCCATATTCTGTTTTTATTGCAGTTGCTATTGTACTGATCGCTCATTTCGTGATCAAAAAGACATCATATGGAAGAAGTCTCATGGCAGTTGGTGGAAACAGAGAGGCTTCCAGGGTATCCGGTATTAATGTAAAAAGAGTTCTCTTTTCTGCACATGTACTGGTTTCCCTGCTGGCTGGCTTTGTGGGGATCATCATGGCAGCAAGATTAAGCTCTGCGCAGCCTAATGCAGGAGATGGCTGGGAGATGACAGCTGTTGCCGCTGTTATTATCGGTGGAACAAGTATGTATGGTGGTTATGGATCAGTGCTTGGCACGATTCTTGGCTGCGCACTGATGGAAACTATTTCAAATGCCATGGTACTGCTCCATGTTTCTGTATACTGGCAGAAGATCACCATTGGGATCATTATGGTAGCAGCAGTCGGCATAGATACATTCCGGCTAAAGAAAATTGCATCGAAATAGCGGAAGGAGGGTGAGGGTATGGCTAAAATGGTATTGGAAATGCAGCATATTACCAAGACCTTTCCGGGTGTGAAAGCGCTGGATGATGTTTCTCTGCAGGCATATGAAGGGGAGATCCTTTCTATTGTAGGAGAGAACGGTGCCGGGAAAAGCACACTGATGAAAATCCTAAGTGGTTCCTATTCCTGCGACAGCTATGCAGGTAACATTCTGGTAGAAGGAAAAACGATGCAGTTTCACAACACCAGACAGTCTGAGGAAGCAGGGATTGCCATGATTTATCAAGAGCTGAATATGCATCTTGACCTGAGTGTGGCGGAGAATATTTTCCTTGGAGGCTGGAAGCAGTTTGGAAACGTGATCAAGTGGAATAAGCTATATCAGGCGGCAACAGAGTATCTGGGTCAGCTTCAGCTTGATGTGGAGCCGACAGAAATTTTAAGAAATCTGAATGCCAGCAAACAGCAGCTTGTTTCGATCGCAAGAGCACTTTCCCATAAGCCAAGGATCCTGATCCTGGACGAGCCGACGGCATCCCTGACGGAAACAGAATCAGCAACACTTTTTCAGATCATGCTGAATTTAAAGAAGCAGGGATATACCTGTGTGCTTATTTCCCATAAGCTGGACGAGGTATTCGCTTATTCAGACAGGATCGTTGTCATGCGGGATGGAAAAGTGATCAACAATCATAACAGAGAGGAATTTGACCAGAGCAGGATCATTGCAGAAATGGTGGGAAGAAAAATGGACAATCTGTATCCAAAATGCAAAGTTCCTGTGGGAGAAGTTGTCATGGAGGCCAGAGATTTCTCGGTTCCACATCCGCAGAATGCCAAAAAGAAAATTGTGGAAGACGTCAGTTTCACTGTCAGGAAGGGAGAAATTCTTGGAATCGGCGGTCTGGTAGGAGCCGGCAGAAGTGAGCTGGTGAATGCAGTTTTTGGTATTATCGGGAAACAATCAGGAGCAGTAATGATCGATGGCAGAGAGGTACAGATCAGAAAACCGGAGGATGCGATCCGGGAAGGACTTGCACTTGTAACAGAAGACCGTAAGCTGGACGGATTTGTAGGTGGAATGTCCATAGAAGAGAACATCACACTGGCTTCGTTGAAAGCAATCTGCAGATATGGTATCATTAATCACAAAAAAGAGCAGCTGTCTGCCAGAAAATATTTTGATGAACTGAAGATCAAGGCAGCTGATATGACAGTCCATATGGAAACACTGTCCGGTGGAAATCAGCAGAAGGCAGTTCTCAGCAAATGGCTTATGACCAAACCGAGAGTCCTGATCATGGATGAACCTACCAGGGGAATCGATGTGGGAACTAAGTATGAAATTTATAAGATCATGGTGGAACTGGCAAGACAGGGTATTGCAATTATCATGATATCTTCTGAGCTGCCGGAATTGATTTCAATGTCAGACAGGATCATTGTTCTTTCGGGAGGCAAGGTATCAGGAGAATTGCAGCAGGAAGATGCAAGTCAGGAAAAGGTAATGGAGCTTGCGACCAGAATGGTTGTATAGGATGAATTATGAAAAAACTTTCTCTTAAAGGAAAATTTTCATTCTGTATGTTTGTAGTTATGGCAATCTTTTTTGCAACAGAGGTGATATTGCTTGGTATGCAGTATTATACCAAAGACAGGCTGGGTGACCTGATTGATAAGAGTAACCGGGTCTATGAACTGAAAACAACGTTCAGTGAGGTATTGTCGGCATATAAATATTATTCTGTTTCGCAGAAGGAGGATGACAGAGAAGCAGCAAAAGAGGCACTTGAGAGACTACGGTCCGACAGTGCCTCTTTAAGGCATGTTATTTTTGAAGACAGCTATATCAGAGAAATAGATGATCTCTGCCATATGGCAGACAGCCTGTATGAACAGATCGAACCGGAGATTGCAGCCACTGTGCACGGGACAAGAGAGGAAAGGCTGCAGGCATATGATGAGGCAGCTTATACTGTGGTGCAGCTGATTGAGAAATATTATGATTATGTATATCCGGCTATGGAACAGTATTCCAATGAAGCCCAGAATGAGCTGAACAGGGAAATGAAGGTGATTTCGGGGATCTGCATTTTGGCAGTTATTGTATTTTCTCTTGGAATCCTCGGAATGGTTCTCTGGTTTTCCAGAGATGTGATCAGTCCCATATCGGCACTGTCTTATAAGGCGGCAACCTACCGCTCAGAAAGAGAAGGTTATCAGAAGCAAAATAGGGATGAGGTGGGGCAGTTGACAGAGCTGTTTGAGGAGATGCTTTCCCGTATTGAGGATCAGATGGGACAGATGGAACTGAATATGAAGCTTCAGCTGGAGCTGGAGCAGCAGAGGCTGGAGAAGGTGAAAATGGAAAAGTTGCTGCAGGAAAGCGAGATCAAGGCACTTCAGGCGAGGATCAACCCTCACTTTATGTTTAATACACTGAATAGTATTGCACAGATGGCATATCTGGAGGAAGCACCTTCCACAGAGCAGATGATCGAAGCGGTATCGGATTACTTCCGGTATAATCTGAAGGATATCCATCATGTGGCTACGGTAGCAGATGAAGTAAAAAACTGCAGGGATTATATCTATATCCAGCAGATCCGTTTTGGCAAAAGAATCCGGTTTGACCTGCAGTATGATGAAACAGCGGCAGAAGGAAGGATTCCCGCTCTTACACTTCAGCCTGTTATAGAGAATGCTATCGTCCATGGACTGGCGATCCGGGGCGGGGAAATACTCATACGGATCCACAGAAAAGATGGGAAGATAGATATAACCATCCGGGATAACGGAAGCGGCATGGAAGAAGAAAAGCGGAGACTGATCCAAAGTTATATAGAGGGGACAGACCAGACGGGGATCCATTCTGACAGTATCGGTCTGAAAAATGTGATCGACAGAATGAAGGCATTTTTTAAAGACGGGTTTGCGATGGAAATTATATCCACACCGGAAGAGGGAACGGAGATCAGAATAAGGATCCCGTATGAGGAGAGCTTATGTATCGGGTATTGATTGCTGATGATGAAGAACTGGAGCTTAAGGCAATGCACTTTTTTCTGGAAAGGAATTATCCGGAAGCAGTACTCCTGCCGGATGCACAGGATGGCACCCAGGTAGTAGAAACAGTGACAAAGGAAAATCCTGATTTACTGATCCTGGATATAGAGATGCCGGGTCTGAACGGATTGCAGGCACTTACCATTCTCAGGGAACGGGGATATGAGGGACATTTGATCGTCAAAACAGCGTATGGTAAGTTTACCTATGCAAAGGATGCGCTGCACCTTCATGCGGATGCTTATCTGTTAAAGCCTGTCAGGAAAAGTGAATTAAAGGAACAGATGGATGAGGTCCTTTCAAAGATTGAGGCAGAGAGAAAGCAGGATGCAGGCAGAGGGAAAAGGGGAGAATTTACCAGTGGTTTTATTCTTTCTCTATGCTTTGCCAAAGAAGGCAGCCAGTGCCTTTCTGATGCAGGAAAAATAAAAAGATTATCACAGGAAGCAGCAGGAAAGCTATCTCTTTTCTGTGATTTTACCATTTGTCCAGCAGAAGGAAATGTGCTGCCTATACTGATCTATACCTCATCAGCCATGGATGAAGAGGGATACCGGAAGCTGTCTGGGGATGTGGAAGAGATGATGAGCCAGATCTGTCGGACAGTATTTGGCATGGCTCCGGAAATGAAGGCAGGATTCCTGATCGCAGATATTGAGGAAAGACTTCCAAGGCAGCTCCAGCTGCAGGGACAGGGAGCTGACAAAGCAGGGGAACAGGGCAATGCAGGGGAACAGGGCAATGCAGCGAGTGGCAGCCTGCATCTGCAGAGAGCAGTTCAATATATAGGAGAGCATTATATAGAAAATATATCCCTGGAGGATATCGCAGAACATACAAAACTCAGTACCAGCTATCTGAGCCATCTTTTCAGGCAGGAGCTGCATAAGAATTTCGTGGATTATCTGGCGGAGGTGCGAATGGAGCAGGCCAGGCGGCTGATCGATCAGGGAATCGACAATGTCAATGTGCTGGCAGAAAAGGTGGGATATCAGTACGCATCTTATTTCTGCAGGCAGTTTAAGAAATATACTGGTATGACAGTAGGAGAATATAAGAGAAGAAAATAACAGATGCGTTTTCAGAAAAAGATGTTTCTGCCCGGAAAACCGGATTGCAACAGAAGTTAGTCTATGCTAACATGAAACGGGAAGGAGTGTGGAAACATGACAGCATTGTTGCAGCGGTTTGAAGATATTACGAAAAAGGATATTCTGACAGCAGGAGGCAAAGGAGCCAACCTCGGAGAAATGGTACACGCAGGGATACCGGTACCGGAGGGAGCAGTGCTTACCACAGAGGTCTACAGGCTGTATGTGAAGGAAAATAAAATTGATCTGAAGGCACCGGCAGAGGAAATCCGGAAAGCATTTCTGACAGGCAGCATGCCGAAAGAGCTTCATGTGACACTTCTGGAATATTATATCGGGATCGGAGAGGGAGAACGGATTGCCGTCAGATCCTCTGCCACAGCAGAAGACCTAGAGGATGCCAGCTTTGCAGGACAGCAGGAAACGTATCTGAATGTCAGAGGAGAAGAGGAACTGACAGAGGCTGTAAAACGCTGTTATGCTTCTCTATGGGGGGACAGGGCTGTCAGCTACCGGAGAGAAAAAGGATATGAGGATGAGAACGTCGCACTGGCTGTCGTTATCCAGAAAATGGTGGAAAGTGAGACTGCAGGTGTAGTATTTACCATAAATCCGGCCAGCGGAAAGAAAGAAGAAATGCTGATCAATGCTTCCTACGGACTTGGAGAATCGGTGGTATCTGGCGTCGTAAGTCCGGATGAGCTGGTCTGCGACAGACTGGGAAATGTGATAAAGTGTCAGATCGGAGCCAAGGAAACGCAGGTTGTTTACGGAGAAAAACAGACGGTTACCGTGCCTGTTGCAGAGGGAAAAAGAAGCAGACTTTCTCTTTCTGATGAACAGATCAGGAAGCTGACAGAAACTGCAGCAGAGATTGAAAGACATTATCACAAACCCATGGATATTGAATGGGCGTTTGTGGATCAGAAATTATATATTTTGCAGGCAAGAGCCATTATGGCAGGAGCAGAAGAAAGAAAAGAAGTGGATGAAAGTAAAATGCCGCCTCTTCAGCCGGTCAACCAGAAGATGAAGGCTACCCTGATGTTTCTCATGGAAAAGATGCCGGTGCCTTACCTCCCGCTGGATTATGACTTCTGTATGCCTATAAGCAGACAGAAAGCAGAGATCTTCGCAGAAGGCGGTATGCTGGTGGACAATGACTGCCGTCTGGATGACAATGGTTTTCTGTGCCTGCCGACTGTGAAGTTTAAGGTGAATAAAAATCTTATTCATTTTCCCGGATTAATGAAAGAGATGAAGGATCATCAGGCAAATGTAGAGAGGCTGGAGAAATGCCTTTCCGGGGCAGAACCTGTGATCCGTAAGGCAGCAGGATCTGAGGAAGCTGCAAAAGAACTCCAGCAGACGGCTGCAGAGCTGGATCAAATGAGGAATCTGATCACAGAAACAGCTTATGTCAGATTTAAGTATGCGGTATTTCCGGGATTTATGATGAACAAAAGTCTTGGGAAACTGCTGAAAAAGGTGGACCCGGCGCTGTCTCCCTACAATCTGCTGACGGGGCTTTCCTATAAGACGGCTGAGATGAACAGGCAGATGAAGGAGCTGGCAGAAAAGCTTCTTACCATAGACGGAGCAGCAGAGAAGATCCTTGCCGGCTGCAGCTATGAAGAACTGACGGCAGAAAATAATGAGGTCAGGGAGGAACTGGAAAATTTTCTGCAGGAGAACGGATATAAGTCAGATTTCCCGGATTACTGTTTTACCGCCAAAACATGGCTGGAAGATAAAGAGCGGTTTTTCCAGGTGCTGCGTCCCCTGCTTAAGAATCCGGCAGGAGAGGGAATGTCACAGGAAGAGGGGCTTACTTATTATCAGGAGCTTTTTACGAAAATGACAGCAGGGCTCAGTGACAGGAAAAAGGCAGAGGTCAGACAGCTCTGTGAATATTACCGGACTTATCATGTACAGCGTGAGAGAACCCAGTATCTGTGGGAAGGATGCTTTTATGCCTGCAGAAAGCGTTTGAAAAGGATCGCAGGTATCCTTTCTGTGCCGGAGGAGGATCTGCTTTATCTGCGGTATGAGGAACTGCAGAATGTGATCAGAAATGGAGCTGTTCCAGACAGGGAAAGAGAGATCATTTCCCGCAGGAAAGAATACAGACCGCTGGTAGAAGCCTACTGGTAGAAACAGATGTGGGAGGCCTGCAAAGGGGACGGAGAATCCTTAAAGGGTGTCAGCGGCAGTGCCGGAACCGTAGAAGGAAAGGTCTGCGTGATCACAAGCCCTGCGGAGTTTTACAAGCTGAAAAAGGGCGATATTCTGGTATGTCACTATATCGATCCGGAGTGGACACCGCTGTTTGCCATAGCCGGAGGCGTCATTGCTGATACCGGTGGGGTATTATCCCATGCGGCGATCGTGGTATCATTTGATACGTGCTTCCAGAGATTGTGTTGTCTTGGTGCTGCATAATCACCCATCGTTGTCGGCTTTTTCCTTGTCAGATATCCAGTTTTTGCTTAGATATGAGACAGTTAAACTTATGGTTGTCGTTACGAATTTAGGAAATGTATCATATTTGGTAAAAAATAGTAAATATGATTTTGAAAAAGCAGTTGTTTTGCTTAATGAAGCAATAGACTTAAATAACAAGGCAAAAAATATAAAAGATTTGCAGGAAGCAGCAGATTATTTTCTGAAAAGCTGTTATAATGTAG
>OHSQ01000865.1_pt1 | contig 13087 bp, 12 predicted proteins | sample 1578661 | NCBI WGS metagenome assembly OHSQ01 (sample SAMEA3879534, study PRJEB24766) | human gut metagenome | biome: human-associated habitat; feature: feces | place: USA | collected 1985/1987 | reverse complement strand
CTCGTCACATTTGCTTTTAATATGTTGATAATCAGCCGATTGCAGCGTGATGAGTTGAATTTCCAACTCATCACAGCCAATGAAAATCCGGTTCAAACCAACATCAGAAAAGGCATTTTAAGGATAAACAGACCATAATGTGATGAGTTGAAAATTTAACTCGTCACACTTTATCTTATTGATATCCAGGTGTTTACATGCCGATGTGACGAGTGATGAGTTTTTTATAAACTTTTTTAGATTTTTCCCGTCACATGTCCTTTCCTGATTTTGCTTAATACAGCAAATTTATTAACAGGCTTGAAACATGTAAAAATCTTTATAATCATTCTTTTCATATAACCATTTATTCCGACAACGCTCCTCAACTTATTCCAAAATGCCATCTTTTACATCCTAATATGCCGTGTTTTGCATTGCAAAAAGCCACCTTTTACACTGCGAAAGGTGGCCTTTTGGCATACTGATATATTATTGTTGTGAATAGCAAATACATTTATGCATAAATAAATTTTGTTTTTGTTTATCTGTGATTAATCAGATCAACTAATTTATTGTAATTATTTTCGCCGATATTATTTTTTGTAAGATATTGTTGTCGATAGTTCTTTCCACGTATTAAGCGCGGTTGAAGCATATACCATACGTCAGGATCCAGCAGCTGTTTCCATTTATCTTCAGCACGCAGCATAATGAATTTTATTTCACGACGATGGTATACGAGGTAACGTATAAGTTCTTTCAAAAATATCTGTGATGGTAATAGTTTCCCGTTTTCAAACTGTCCTCCGTATCTTTCAGATGCGTATGCGCAATATTGTATTAATGCAAAGTTTTCATAAAACGTTTCTTTATTTATATTTTTTATGTTTAGCGCATCTAATCTTTTAGTCCAATAATCGTTATCCAATTCTGTTAGGGCTTTTATAATGTCTTTATTATTAGGCATAAAACTATTGACTTTTAGAGTCAAAGTGTCACTTTTGTCTTTTAAAATAGCTTTTCGTATATTGGTATCTAATCTTAAGGCAATGTTTTTATTGCATTCTTCTTTCCATCCTGGATTTAGACTTAAAATAATTATTTTGGCTTTAAGAGGATTGCCTCTCCATGGTTCAGTCGGGATTTCAAGATGATATCTGCAGTCTTTATGCTTTTTCGAATTGTTATATTTGTCTATTATCGGCAAGTCTTTTTTTATTACAAATTTATGTATTTCAGAATACAATAGGTCTGATTTAATGTATTCTTTTGCTAATTCTTTCCAAGGATTTTTTTCTATGATATTTTTTTCTTGCACTTCATGCCATCCGGTAGAATGACAAATTGTGGCTATAATTTCTTCATTGTGGATTAGTGCCTCTTTATTACAGTTACTGATTTTTATTGGATTAATCAATTTTTTATAATATGAAACCTTGTTTGTGTTGTTGAGAAAAAATATCTTATTTGCAATTCTGTGGTAAATAGCTCTACCATTGATTGTAAATTGAGGTTTTCTGATATTATAGCTTCTGTAATTTTTCTGTCGTCGTCATAAATGTGTCCGTCGGTTCCATATCTCAAAATAGAAATGTATTTGGCAATCGTGTGTTTAATTATTTTTTCATTGACTGATGAATTTTTGTTGATATACTCTTTTATAAATTTATATAAGTCTTGGCCATTATCTATGGCTCTGCTTATTTCAGAGAATTTCTTATCTGTACAGATGTCATCAAGTTTATTACCACAAAAATATTGTTCTAATGTCTTTGATAGTTCGTTATTCGTAAACTTTTCTTCTTTCATTTATGTGTTTATCGTTAAATATAAGAAACAGGCCAAAACCTGAAGTCAGATTTTGGCCTGTTATTTGGTCTTTGTTTATATCTTTTACAGCACAAGTTCAACCGGGCAGTGGTCAGAGCCATATATCTCGGTGTGGATGCTTGCCGATTTTATCTTTTCAGTAAGGCGGTTTGACACTAAGAAATAGTCGATACGCCAGCCTGCGTTCTTCTCGCGGGCCTTGAAGCGGTAAGACCACCATGAGTAAATACCTTCCTTGTCGGGATAGAAATAGCGGAAAGTGTCTGTAAAGCCGCTTGCAAGCAGTTTGCTGAACTTATCGCGCTCTTCGTCAGTAAAGCCGGCGTTCTTTCTGTTGGTCTTCGGGTTCTTAAGGTCTATTTCCTTATGAGCCACATTCATGTCGCCGCATACTATCACTGGCTTTACCTTGTCGAGGCGCATGAGATATTCGCGGAAGTCGTCTTCCCATTTCATTCTGTAGTCGAGCCTTCTCAGTCCGTCCTGAGAGTTTGGCGTATATACAGTTATCATGTAGAAGTTTTCCATTTCGAGGGTTATCAGTCGTCCTTCGTGGTCGTGCTCGTCAATGCCCAGTCCGTAGCTTACATTTAATGGCTTATGCTTTGTGAATATGGCTGTGCCTGAATATCCTTTTTTTTCGGCATAGTTCCAGTAAGACTCGTAGCCGTCGAATTTCAAGTTGAGCTGTCCTTCCTGCATTTTGGTTTCCTGAAGGCAGAAGAAGTCGGCGTCAAGCTGTTTGAATATGTCGCTGAAGCCTTTTCCCTCACAGGCCCGCAGTCCGTTTACATTCCATGAAATTAGCTTCATATTGGTGAATGGTTTTATGAGTTAAAAAAAACAGAGGACAGACTTTAATAAAATCTGCCCTCTTTTAGATTACATTTATTGCTATGAAATTTAGAATTTAGCCATCTTTATGGCATCAATTGCACATTCGTCGCCTTTGTTGCCCAACTTACCTCCGCTGCGGTCTTTAGCCTGCTGCAGGTCGTTGGTTGTGAGCAGTCCGTAGATTACCGGGATTTCGCTCTTTGCGTTGAGGCGTGCAATGCCGTAGGTTACACCTTGACAAATGTAGTCGAAGTGAGGAGTCTCACCTCTGATAACGCTTCCGAGTATGATTATTGCGTCATATCCGCCGTTGAGTGTCATCTGGTGAGCGCCGTATATAAGCTCGAAACTTCCAGGAACAGTCTTTACGTGTATGTTCTCGGGCAGAGCTCCGTGTTTCTCGAGCGTTCTTACGGCACCTTCAAGGAGCGCTCCTGTTATTTCCGGATTCCATTCAGCCACGACAATACCGAAACACATATTGCTTGCGTCGGGTATTTTTCCGTAGTCGTAGTCAGAAAGATTGTGCAGTGCAGTAGCCATTATTTAACAGAAACTCTTTCTATATATTTGTCAATATCCTGCGAAACGGCAGAGTTAAGGTATTTCTTCTTAATATCCTGATAGATCTGCAGAGCTTCGCTCTTTTTGCCCTGGCTTTCGAGAATCTCTCCTGCCTGAATAAGGAAGATTGGCGAAATGCTGTTGTTAGTATTGTCTTCAGCTTCGCTGTCTGCCATGCTTGCAGCTTTTTTCAGATATTCAACGGCTTTGTCAAGCTGTTTCACATGAGCGTAAGCATTGCCGAGTGCTGCTACTGCTGACGGGCTGATCATCTGGTCGTCAGATGGAGAAAACTTGTCAAGATATGTAACAGCGTCGTTCCATTTGTCAAGATTGGCATAGCAAAGTCCTGCGTAGAGGTTTGCCAAGTTGCCGGCGTCTGTGCTGCTGTAGTCAGATGCTATATTGACAAATCCGGTGTATCCGGCTCCGTCGCCTTTCAGCGCCTTGTCGTATTGCTGATTAGAGAAATACTCCTGACCTTTAGCCAAAGCGGTGCTTGCCTCTTGTTCTCTCGGGCCTGAAATGTAAGTCTCGTAGCAGATTATACCTGCTACAACGAGGATAATCGCCACGATGGCGACTGAGATTGTTTTCTTATGTCTCAAGAAAACAGCCTCTTTCTGGTTGAGGGCGTCGTTCATTGTGCCCTTCTGTTCATTAAGGTTTGCCATTTATATTTATTTTTATAATTAGCGGTTTATAAAGCGTGGCAAAATTACGTAAATTATCTGGTATTGTGAAATTTATTGCATACTTTTTTTGTTTTTCATTGATAAATCGAGTAACTTTGCATGACAATAGCAGCATTGGGCAATCGTAAATGTGATAATGCTGATGTCTAAATTTTTAATTGTTGCCCTCAAGTCAGTAATTGTCGGTAAATATGTTTTTAAAGAAGATATCCATAATCAATTATAAAAATATTAGCGAGGCGGCTCTTGACTTGTCGCCGAAGATGAATTGTTTTATTGGTCACAACGGCGAAGGCAAGACCAATATGCTTGATGCTGTCTACTATCTTTCGTTCTGCCGCAGTGCTTATACCATGAGCGATGCTAACGTGATACGTCATGGCGAGGATTTTTTTGTGCTTGATGCGGTTTATGATAACGGGTCTGGCGATGAGGATTCTGTGTTCTGTGGTATGAAGCGCGGCTCGAAAAAGCATTTTAAGCGCAATAAGAAGGAATACAAGAAGTTGTCGATGCATCTCGGCATGATACCTCTGATATTTGTTTCGCCGTCGGATACGATTATGATTGAGGGCGGAAGCGAGGAGAGGCGAAGGCTTATGGATGTGGTTATTTCGCAATACGACAATACCTATATTGATGCATTGAACCGCTATAATAAGGCTTTGCAGCAACGAAACACGCTGCTGAAGACCGAAGAAGGCATGGATGTCGATCTTTTGGCGCTGTTGGAGGAGCAGATGGCTTTCTACGGAGAGACAATTTACAATAAGAGAAATGAGTTTATAGCCGAGCTTGCTCCTTTGTTCCAGACTTTTTACAGCCGGATATCACAAGACAAAGAAACTGTATCGCTTGGCTATGTGTCGCATTGTCAGCGCGGTCCGTTGCTTGACGTAATCCGTCGCGACAGGATGAAGGATCTTGCTGTGGGCTATTCGCTTCATGGTGTTCATCGTGATGACTTAGAAATGCTTATCGGGGGCTATCCCATAAAGCGTGAAGGCAGTCAGGGACAGAACAAGACGTTTGTAATAGCCCTGAAACTGGCTCAGTTTTATTTCCTTAAACGTACAGGCTCGAAAACAACTCCGATATTGCTTCTTGATGATATATTTGATAAACTTGACGCCCAAAGGGTGGAGCAGATTGTAAAAATAGTTGCCGGAGACGAGTTTGGGCAGATATTTCTTACAGACACCAATCGTGACCATCTTGACAGAATTTTGAGCAGTTCGTCGCTTGATTACAGACTTTTTTATGTTGAAGGCGGCAATATAATTCCAAAGGAGGATGCCGATGTTTAAGCGTGATGTTCTTACTCTTGCCGACATTCTGCAGAAGTGTCTGAGACAGGACGGACTGGAGACGCCACTGCAACAAAAACGTGTCATCGACTCGTGGGACAAAGTTGTGGGTAAGGTTATAGCAGGTTATACAGGCGAGAAGTTTATAAAGAATCAGACAATGTTTGTTAAGATTCTTAATCCTGCGTTGCGTTCGGATCTTGCAATGATGAGGAATCGGCTTGTCAAGAATCTTAATATGGAAGTTGGTGCAAACGTAATTGTTGACATTAAGTTTTATTGACCTCATTAAGGTATTTGCCCTGATTGCCTTATGCAAATAGGTCTTAATGCCGTTTTTGTGCATATGCAGTCTGCCTTTAATAGTCTGTCGTATATTTTAGACTGTAGTTACGCCTTTGTGTAAATGGTGTCGGCAGAACTACAGTTTAGAGGGAGAGTATATTTGTGGCGTTATCAGTGTTTGTTGGAACTTTCCCTTATTTTTAGAATCATGGGAACAATTTCCTTATAAATCTTTTTATCTCCGCGTATGTTTCTAAGCAGCAGTTCGCATGCTCTTTCGCCCGTAAGATGAGCCTGGTCCATGATGACAGACAACTTTGGAGTAACAAACGCTGATGACTCAGCTTCTGTAAATCCTATTATAGCCACGTCTTTGGGTATTTCCAGTCGGAGAGTCTTAATTGCGTCGAATGCTGCGTAAGTTATGATGTCGTTGAATGCCAGAATAGCATCAGGACGGTCGTCGCGCTGTAACAGTTGAAGTGTTGCATTGCGTGCGCTTTCATAGTCGATGTCTCCGTTTATGACTATAGAGCGGTCAATGCTGATGTTATTTTCGCGCAGGGCTTCAAGATATCCGTGTTTGCGGCGCTTAACCATGTCCAGATGAGTAGGGCCTCCTATGAATGCTATGCGCTTGCTTCCTGTTTCAATAAGATGGCGCGTTGCCTGAAAGGCAGCTTCGTCACCGTTGGATACTACAGATGAAAAAATTTCAGGAAGACATGTTCTTGCAAAGAATACGAGCGGTATGCCCATCTCGTTAATTTCAGTGAAGTGAGAGTAGTCGACAGTGTCTTGTGCAAGGCATGCTATTATACCCTCCACATACATTCCGACAAAGTTGTCAATGGCTTTTTCCTCCCTGATGTGATCTTCATGGCTGTTGGCTGCTACAACGGCATATCCCGCCTTTGTAGCATAGTCCTCAATGCCGTCGAGCACGGCTGCGTAATAGTGTGTTACAAGGTTAGGCACCACGACACCGATGACTTTAGGCTTTTGTTGCCTTAGGCTTTGGGCAAACGGATTAGGACGGTAATTCAGCTTTTTTGCTAGTTCCTGTACGCGGGTTTTCATTTCTTCACCCACTTCATGACTGTTTCTCAGTGCCCTAGACACTGTAGCTATGCTGACTCCCAACTGTTCAGCCATTTCTTTCAAAGATGTTCTACGTGTAGCCATTGGTTAAATCGTTTGACTTGATTTTATGCGAGGTGATATTAAAATGCCTATTGCAAATGTAGTCAAAAAATATAAAATACGCAAACGTTTACGTAACTTTATGGTTAGGTTCTTTTTATTTTGTGTTATAGGGTTAAATTAAAATGGATATTGGATGTATTGATTTAATACTATAAGTATATTGGTGCTTTAAGCTGTATGTGTGTTTTTCTGCTGCCTTTTTGTCGTCTGCTTATTCTTTACATAGTCTGACATACCCTGCGCAAAATAAAATGCTTTTAATATAAAAACAAAAAAATCCGGCAGAAATCTGATTGCAGATTCTGATTAAAAATGTAAAAGCGGACAGATACACATGAAGCACTTGATGTGTATCTGTCCGCTTAATATTGTCTGCCAATGTCTTGGCATGTTTTTCTTTACTGTTACATGGGTAGAAGTTCCTCGCCTTCAAGGTCGCATGAAGTGAAGCCCATCTCTTTAGCTTTTTCCTTATTGAAAGCGAAGTATGTGGCTTTGCCTTCTGTGCATATCTCGCCTTTTGAATTTTCCAGCGTAACTTTTACCGTAACCAAGTTACGTCTTTGTTCGTCGATATGTGCCCGCAGCGTTATCTGTGGCTCTGTAGTCATCACCGGTTTCTTGTATTTAATTTCGAGATGTGTGGTCATTCCGCTGGTTTGCAGTTTTCTGAAAATCACCCATCCGGCAATCTCGTCAATCAGCGTGCACAAGATACCTCCGTGCATGGTGTTGATCCATCCCTGATAGTGAGTTCGGGGATTCCAGAAACTTATGATGTCATCTCCGTCTTCGTAAAACTCCATGTGCACTCCTATAGGATTGTCAGGACAGCAGCCGAAGCAGTCGTATCCTTCTTTCTCTGTCCATGGATTCTTTATCTTTCTCATAGGCAATAGTTATTGAGGGTTTATTTTAAACTTGTTTATGTTCACGTTCTCATTATGTCTTAGAATGTAAGTCTCACCATGAGCCTTACGCCGTTCTTTGTGGCTGTAGGCAGATGATTGTAGTTGAGTCGGTGGACATATTGTATGTGGATAATCTTAAATATGTTGTGTATTCCGGCGATAAGCTCTATGTAAGGGCGTTTGCTGTCCATTATATATGAGCCTTCAGGAAATTCCATCAGCGTGTGATCGCCGGCGTTTGCTGCTAGCGTAGGATTGTTCTTGTCGGTAAGAGTTCCCCACAGACACTTAATTTCGAGCCATTCGCGCCATTTCAGCTTTTTGAGCAGCGGTATGCGGTTGAACAGTTTTCCGTTCATGTCCCACGAAACGTCAAGGCTTGCGTATCTGTCGTTGAGGAATTCCATATTGTTTATCAAGTTGAATGTTTCGTCATTGATGATATACGACAGGTTTGCCGCCGGCATTATCAGAAGTGGATACGGAACTTTGTTCCATTGTATGCCGCCCTTTGCCAGAATGTCAATCTTTCCCCAGCTGTTCAACCACAGACGCTTGTATATGCTTGCCTCTGTAAAGTTATAGTTATAGTCGCCTCCGAGAACACCTTTGATACCGGTAGTGTGTGACAATGTAAACACAGGAGCATCGAGGTTTACAGGCAGACGGCGCTGCTTGGTGTTGATAAACGTTTCGCCTGGTGCATATCGGAATTCAATTCGTGCCTCTGTTGTTCTGAATTTGCCCGGTCCGTTCATTGCGTCCTCATTTCCGACCATAGACAAAGGCTTAAACAGAAGGTTGCCGCAGGCTTCATTTTCTTCGGTTTTAAGACTTATCGTTGTCCTGAAACCCCATTCCTCTTCGCGTTCAAACGACAGCTGCTGGCGGTTGTAGAACATCATCTTGTCTACCGTTGTCCACTTCAGTGCGGTAAACACATTATCCTTGTCGGTGTGCATAAACTTGTCTGAAGGTGAGCAAACGTCGTAAGTAGACGTAAATGTGAGCGTGCGTTTTGGAAACTCTCGCGGCAGATACTCTTTCTTGTTGAACGAGTAGGTCAGTTCACCCTTGTAATAGTCCTTACGGCTGTCCCATCCGCGGGCATAATATCCCGAGAGAAACCAGTGAGGGTTAAGGTTGGCCGTTGTCTGCGCGCTTATACGTGTGCGTACACCGTCAATGAAGTTAGAGCTTATCAATGTGTTTATAGGTCCGATGTCTACCTTGCTCGGATGGTTCTGGCTTCCCGTTTCCACAAAGTTCTCAATAAAAGCCTTTACGCCGAATATAATATATTTGAAGGCTTTCTGCTGACTCAGGTTATTGATAAATGCATCCATTGAACTTTCGCTCTTTGTAAGTTCAACGCTTCGGTATTTGTCCCAGAACGTCTCGTCGCGCATCCTGGCATTTGCCTCATGCAGCACTTTTGTCTTGCCTTTGAACAGCTTGTCGGGCAGTTCGTCAAAGGCATAGTCGCTCATTCTTGTTGTACGTATGACAATAGCTTTAGACAGGAATTTTGCTATCGACATTTCTACAAACATATCGTCGGTTGTCAATGCCCATTCTCCTTCCGGCAGTCGTGTGTATTCCTGAATTATCTGAAGATTGTCAACAAAGTTTACGTCGCTCTTTTTGGGCAGCGTAAGGTTGCATCGCTTTACGTGCAGGGTTGAGTCGGCAAGAATCCACAATTCGCCCCTGAATCCGAAGTCCTGCTGATTGTTGGGTAGAAATTGAAGGTGGAAGCACTTGTCTCTGTCAACATAAACCGTGTCAACTATATAATAGCGGTAAAACGCTATGGCGTCTTTACCTATAGGACTGGTGAATGGATATTGCAGAAGTCGTATTTGGTCGTCATACAGGTCGACGTCGGTAAAAACATCTTTTAGTACGCTGTTGAGTATGTCGCCGGTCTCTATCAGGTCGTTCACGCCTGATGAATTTTGTCCCATTATTATCGATTTCTCCGTCTTAGGGTCTTTTCTGTATATATTTTGTGTAACAGTTTCATCGACCGACAAAGGCAGAATCAGCTTGTTGTTGTACGGACATGTTTCAATCTGATTCAGCAGCCATTTCTTGTTCTTCAGTTTTTCGTTTTCGAGTTCCGACGGTTTAATGTCGTTAATGGCAAGCGTTATTTTCTGATATTTGTTAAACTGATAATAGTCGTGATTTGCGAGGTCTGTGCGTTTCTTTGCCGCAATGACACGCTTCATCAGTTCAACTGCCGGATTGTTCTTTCGGCTGTACTTGCTTCGCTTCGACTTCACCGTCACTCCTTTAAGCTGCTTGGTGTCAGTCTTGAGTGTTATTCTCATTTCTGAAGGTGTATTTGGACCTATCAGAATTGTAAGTTCCTGATATCCAACGGCGCTGAACGTTAATTTTTCACCGTTAAGACGCTTTACTGAGAAACGTCCGTTGACATTTCCCGATGTTGCAATTCTTTCTTTCTTATATTGTACGCTAGGAAAGGGGATGGTGTCTCCTGTGGCTTCTTCAACAACAACACCTGTTATTGTCTGTGCGCCTGCGACCTGTGACAGTACTAAAAGAAATAATATCAGAATTTTTTTCATTATGTGATTTTTCTGTTGTTATGAACCGTTGTCGTTTTTATCGTATAAAGGCAGCAATGTCCTTGTTTTACAGAAGCTGACCAAGGTCGGTTATAACCTTGTCGGGTATGGTTTCATCATAATTCTCGTCGGTCCAGCCTTCACCTTTGAACCATATAGCTTTGCATCCTGCTTCCTTTGCAGGTACAATATCCTTATAGAAACTGTCTCCAACCACGGTTACGTCGGCAGGATTAAGCTTTAGGGCCTCTACTCCAAGAGTGAATATGCGCGGATCGGGCTTACGTATGCCGACAACCGCCGACTCAATAATCTGCCGAAACAGTTTGTCGAGTCCGAACTCTTAAGCACGACACCGATGTTGTCGTAGAAATTGCTGACCAGCACCATCGGGTGTCCGGCATTAATCTTGGTCAGCACCTCGCGGCTGTGGCTTGTCTCCTGTCTAACGCCCTCATACAGGTCCTCAAGGATGTCTTTGCGACTTCTCACATATTCATCTTCAGACACGTTCCAGTAACCTTCCGACATGAGATATTCCATTTCAATGCGCAACTTTGTTTCAAGTGTCTTGTAGAAAGTATAGTCCGGCTTGATTATAGGTTGCGAACCGAGGGTGCGCTCGGCGTGGACATACGCTTCACGAAACTGTTCTTCAGTTACGGGAATTTCATGACGGCAATAGGCGTGCCAAAGCACTTTGCCCCAATGGCGGCCGGCTGTATCTATTGTGCCGCCGTAGTCGAAGATAAATCCTTTTGTCATTGAATCTTTTTTGTAATTTTTTTACACAGACATTCATGCTTCTTGTGCATGTAGATGTATAGAACGTTCATCACTGTTATCTCTATGAGCATGTAAACCCACGGGCAGCCGAGCAGGCATGTCACGTAGATACATATAGCGCGGGTGTTGAATGTCAGAATGTTGGTGTATTTCATCAGCGGGCGGCTTCCCTCAAGAAATTCCTCTCTGATGTCGGCCGGAATCTGTGACGCACTTCCGTATTTTTCTTTTATGACCTGCATCATTTTCTGGAATGCAGGAGAACGCTTTTCCTGACTTTTGCAGTAGTTGGTATAGTTGTAATAGAATAGGCGTTCAAGAATAGCACCGCGTTTGGGCAGCGACTTGTATATCTGCAGCTGACTTGCGTATGTGTCGAGTTCGCTTCCCTCTTTGCCTTTAAGAAAAAACAGGTGTATCTGCCGGTAATAGTCGGCAAGCGAACTTTGAGGCGAGTGGCACATAACTCCCGATATTATGGCTATCACCCATATCCAAAGCCCCCAGTGGATGTCGAGTCCCGGTATGAGTTGTCCTGTCATTCGGTAGGCAAGGGCTACATATATGGCAAAGAACCACACATCGCCCGAGAATCCGTCGAGCATTCTTCCTATAAGTGTCTTCTGTCCTGTAAGGCGTGCCAGCTGCCCGTCGGTAGAGTCGCAGAAGTTGGCAAACATCAGCAGCACTATGCCTGCAATGTTGTGCATTATGTCGGTGTATGAAAACATCCATCCAGCTCCTACGCCAAGGAATATCGACAATATTGTTATTGCGTTAGGGTGAACTCCGAGTTTTTTCCACATCAGTGCGAACATCAGTCCTATTGGACGTGTAAAGTGGACGTCGAGCCACTCTTCTGTATCTTGTGATTTCAGTGATGCGTTAAGCATCTCTTTAAAATTGCTCATAAATTTCTTTCTGTTTTTATATCGTTACATCTTTTTGCAGATAACATCTGCCATGGCATCGGCAGCCTCCTCGCGGCATCTCGAAAAGCTGGGCCAGTCGTTAAAGTCTATGATGGCGTATGAACCGTCCTCGCGTATTATGCAGTCGCCTCCGTATATGTCGATGTCTATCAGTTTTGCTGTCTTTTCGGCATCAGCCTTCAGCTTGGCCAGAATCATAGCCGAGATTTCAGGAGCCGTGTAAATGCGGCCGTCAATCTCAACGCCTGCGTCGCCATTGGCAGCTTCCTTAATGGTATAGGGAGCGCTTTCCATCCACCTCTTCACTTCGGGAGAGTCGAACTTACGGCCCATCAGACGTTTGATGGCAAAAATCGTACGCTTCGGGTTGGTCACAGCCTGACGCTTTGCCACCTGACCGACCATACGCTCGCCGGTCTTGGAAAATGCAACAACAGAGGGGGTAGTACGGTTGCCTTCGGCGTTGGCGATGACAACAGGCTCGCCGCCTTCCAGAACAGCAACACAGGAATTGGTAGTACCAAGGTCGATACCGATAATCTTAGACATAATGTTTTCCTCCTAATATATTAAAGCTAAATTGTTTATGAATTTAATTTGCCACCTGCACCATGGCGAACCGGACGATCTTATCGCCCATTTTGAAGCCCTTCTGGAACACCTGGGTGATGACGTTTTCGTCATGCTCCTCGCTGTCCAGATGCATCACGGCGTTGTGCAGATTCGGGTCGAAGGTGTCGCCCACCTCGCCGAAAACCTCCACGCCGAGACCATTCAGGATCTTCAGCAGCTCCGTCATGGTCAGCTCCACGCCCTTTTTGTAGGCGGCGTCTTCCGTGGGCTGGTTCAGCGCGCGCTCCAGATTGTCGTAGATGGGAAGCATCTTCGTTACGGCGTCGGCCTTGCCGTTGCCGTAGGACTGCTCCTTTTCCTTCGTGGTGCGCTTGCGGAAATTATCATATTCCGCTGCCAGACGCAGCCGGGCTTCATGCTCGGAATTGTATTTTTCCTCCCAGGGGCTAATCTCCTTCTGCTTCGGTTCCTCGGGAGTCTTCTCCTTCGGGGTTTCCTCCACAGGTTCCTGAGGTGTTTCCTCCGGGGGCTGCTTCTTTACTTCTTCTTTTTCCTTAGAAAGGAGGTGATCCAGCCGCACCT
>OHSQ01000864.1_pt1 | contig 13098 bp, 9 predicted proteins | sample 1578661 | NCBI WGS metagenome assembly OHSQ01 (sample SAMEA3879534, study PRJEB24766) | human gut metagenome | biome: human-associated habitat; feature: feces | place: USA | collected 1985/1987 | reverse complement strand
TTGCGGGATGAGTCCCTGTAGGCATTTCATATCGAGAAGCTTCAGTAGATCATCGTGCTCTAGGTAGTCGATCTCACTCAGCAAGGCGTGGAGGAAGAGCCCATTGCGCACGGCATCTTGCGCCTGATAGGAGACGCTCTGTGAGCGACGTACGCGTAGCTGGGCTAGCGCTCCTGTCTGCTCTCTGCCAGGTATGCTGACGAGCCGTGAGGCGTCGCTGGAGTCTGTCGTAGGCTTAGGCGGTGCTGCGGTAGGATCGGTCTGATAGTAAAAAATCCTCTGCTTGATCTCCGTAGCCTCTGTCGGTGAGACTTTAAGCTCCGAGCATTGGAGATCGATCGTCTCCAGTGACAATAAATTAGGCTTTTGATCAGGGTCAGGCTTTTGATTAGGTGTGGGCTTTTGGACCTGTGTGACTAGATCAGAGATAAGCCTCTCGAAGTTGATACTCCTACCCGACTGCCCCTTGTTTTCACTGAGTATGAGGTGCATCTCGCTCTTGGCGCGTGTCATCGCAACGTAGAGCGCATTGATGCGGTCTAGGAGAGCAAGCTGCTCCTCGGCAATAATCTCCTCGCGGAAGAGGGTGCTTCGAGCCTCTTTGGTGGGGGAGATAGGGAGTAGAGTGGGGATCTCGACGTTTCCGCCTAAGAGCTTGTGCAGTTCGGCCATTATCTCCTTGTCGCGACACCAGATGGTATCTGTGTGGTCTAGTAGCCTCATCTGGTACTCTAGGAGGCAGACGACGGGAAAGCCGAGTCCCTTTGCCGAGTGTATGGTGAGGAGCTGCAGGGCGTCTTGTGTCTCTAAGCTTAGTCTGGGGGTGTGAGTCTCTAGCCACTCTAAGAAGCCCTGCAGGTCTACGTAGTTGTCCTGGCTGTAGTCCTGGATGGTGTCTAGGAGTGCGTCTATGTAGGGCTGGTCAGCGGAGGTGATGAGGGGACGGACGATCTCTACGATCAGTAAGGTTAGCTCGTAGAGCGAGGCACTCAGTCCCTCCTGGTAACAGCGTGCGAGGTCTAAGGCTGGTGAGCCACTGAGGTCACGAGCTAGCTCGGCATAGTGCGTTACGGCTAGTCGGTGCTCGAAGCTCTTGCTGTAAAGCTCCTCACTGGCTCCCGCATTGACTAGGACGCTCTGCATGATCTCTACGATGAGACGGTAGAGCGGGTTGGCATCGAGTGAGAGCATCTCACGGGATACGAAGGCGAGCGGCTGTAGGTGCTGGTTCTTGTCCTTGTCGTTTTCGAGCTCTTTGTTGTACTGAATGATAGTCTGAGCGATCCGCTGGAGGGTGTCGTTATTTGGCGTTAGGATGGCGATGTCCGAGAGCTTATAGCCACGCTCTCGTATCGAGGGGATGATATGGTAGAGGAGGTAGTCGATCTTTGTCTGGAGCGGGTCGGATGGAGTCGTCTCGGTGGAGTCATCCTCTTTCGTTGGCTGTGTTGTTGGCGGCGGTGTCTCGGGCATCTTCTCCCATTGATGTATGAAGACGCCGCCGACCTTGGTTATGTTTGACTTGGGCACATCTTGGTGTACCTCTTCGGGCTTGTAGACCTCTTCGATTAGGTTGGGACTCTCTAGCTTGAGCTCGGAGGCGTAGGGTAGGAGCGAGAAAAAGCGATTGTTGAAGGAGACGATCGCTGGGGCGCTACGCCAGTTGTTCGGTAGGTTTCGTGTCTTCTGGTCCTTGGGGAAGTCTTTGCTAAGGTCGTTTTGTAGAAGCATCGGGTCGCTATTGCGAAAGCGGTAGATGCTCTGCTTGACATCTCCCACGATGAAGAGCTCGCCAGAACTACTCAGTGCCTCCTCAAGGAGTGGAACGAAGTTCTTGTACTGAAAGCGGCTGGTATCCTGAAACTCATCGATCATATGATGCCTTAGCTTAGTGCCTAGCCGCTCATAGATAAAAGCGGTGCTCCCCTCGCCACTCACGAGGGTACGTATGAGTCGCTTGGCATCGTCTAGGAGCGTGATGCCTAGCTCTTCAGAGACTTTGTTGACATTCGTCTGTATCTCTGCGAGGAGCTGTAGCTCGTATCCGTTTTTGATTGCAGTACGTAGGGTAAAGAGATCCGTATAGAGACGGAGTATCGTATGAAAGATGTCGATCAGCTGGGAGCCTTCGATGGAGTCTTCAAGGCCCTTGGTGTAGCGATTGTCGAGAGCTTCGGTGACTTTGAGATTTTGCAGGTACTTATCCCAGGTGGTAGCGGTTATATAGGAGTTTGTAGCACCGACCGTCGGCTCATTCTTTGTCGTATCCGTGAGCCTCGTCAGTGGCGAGTTCTTGCCACCTGGTAGCTTGGTCTCCTCGGAGACGAGCTTTCGGGCTTTTTCCACCTGCTCCTTGATCTGATCCTGCACCTCCTTGATTTGCTTCTCGACAGCACTGACGAAGTCGTTGTAAGTCTGAGGATCAAAGAGCGTCTTCCCCTCGAAGGCTTGCTCCTGCACCTGCTCGTTGTATAGCTGCTTGGCAAAGAGCTTCAAGCTCTTTCGCAGGGCGTAGATAGACTTCTCCTGGCGATTGACCAGAAAGCTCTTGATAGCTTTCTGAGCGATGGCGGAGGGCTGCTCAAAGAGTCGCTCCACGGCTAGACTTAGTATCTGATCGGTGGAGAGCTCGATGCGCGTCGAGGGACGCTGCTTGAGCTCGATCGCTAGCGCATGGATGATGTCTTGGAAGAAGGAGTCGATCGTCTTGACGCGTAGTCCGCCATAGTCGAAGAGTATGGCCTGGAGTGCCGTGCGTGCATCTGCGGATAGCTGAGCGTCACTGTTATAATCACCCTTAAAGCTGTTGTAGAAAGGCGACTCTTGAGGCTTTGTCGCCAATGTGTAGAGCTCCTTGAAGAATCGCTCCTTGAGCTCTCGGGTGGCTAGGTTGGTAAAGGTGACTGCCTGCACCTCCTGGTAGCTAGTCCTAGGCACCTCCAGGACATGGCGCAGGAAAGCTTCCGTCATGGTGTGGGTCTTGCCTGCTCCTGCCGAAGATTTGTAGATATGGAGTCGCTTTTGGTTCGTATTCATAGCACTATTGTGGAGACTCTTGCTGCTCCCCACGATGTAAGTTGCTGAGGAGTCCCTCATAGAGCTTGCGGTACTCTGACTCTAGGTAAAGTTGCACCCCTAGGGTCATCAGCGTCATGACGACGCCTGTCACTACTAGATACCAAAGCTCCCATCGAAAAGCTAGGGTGAGGACGAGAAGGATCCAGCGATTGTAGTTGCTGAGCAGACCTAGCGTGACATAGACGTTACGCTTATACTGAGGCATCTGCTGAACAAACTGAGCTGGCACGCCACTCTGATGCGCATGCCGATAGAGCAGCGACTGCAGACGATAATGCCACGGGAGGACGAGTTCCCAGAGCGTGAGCAAGCGACAGAGCGCCCGCCTGATCCGTACACTCTCTGGCGCCTTAGGACTAATCGCCTGATATCCTTGTTGGTATCGGTAGGCGAAGAGCGGTGCGTAGTGCTGTGCCTCTACTTGTGTAGACATACTGCGCTGGTAGTACCTGACGAAGTACTCGATGAGTAGCTGATAGAGGTAAAGTACGATGACGCTAAGCGCTAGTAGTGCGTACCACCAGCCAGACACGCCCGCAGCGCCCGCCTCCTGTGGCGGGTAGGTGCTGATACGTGTCGGCAAGGAGATGAGGAGAGCTAGCTGTATGACGATCGGGGTAGCCGTGTACCATACGACGACCTGCTTGCCGAGTGTCGAGATCGTACGTCTCTTGACACGTTGTCGCTCTATCGACCAGGCGGTCTCGTTGAGTATCAGAGCCAGCAGTATGACTACCGTGCCGATGATGCCACTCCATAGAGAGACGGGATCGATCAGGGTGAAAGCTGCGACGATGCCCATGAGCATCGCCAGCATAGACATGTAGTGAGCCTCGGCAAAGTCTGTACGCACCAGCACTTCATGGGCTATGCGATCTGTCATAGGTCTGATCCCTTTGCAAGCTATGAGTCCGTTGATGCGCTCCATATCCTTCGTCGCTCTTTGCATTTACTCGTTATCTCCTCGTCTGTTCTTATAGAGCTTAGGCAGTACATTACTACGAGCCTCATCGTCTGCTATGCGATGGCGGTAGAGGTCGATAGCCATATAGATAGACTCCATAAGCGCCTGCTCGTTGGCGATGCCCTGCATCACGATGTCGTAGCCCGTGCCGTGGTCTGGCGAGGTGCGTATGATGGGTAGTCCCGCCGTTACGTTGACCCCGTCGTGTAGGTGTAGGAGCTTGAAGGGTGCTAAGCCCTGATCGTGGTACATAGCCAAGACCGCATCATACTGCTGATAAGCTCCCGAACCCCAAAAGCCATCGGCTGAGAAAGGTCCAAACGCATAGATCCCCATCTCACGCTGCGCAATGGCAATAGATGGTGCGATGACCTCAAGCTCCTCGGAGCCGATCAGTCCGTTGTCCCCAGCGTGTGGATTGAGCCCGAGGACTGCTATGCGAGGCGAAGAGATCAAGAAGTCACGTCGCAACGTCTCGTCTAGGATCTCCAAAGTCTTGAGCACCCGCCTCTGAGTGATCACTTGAGAGACTTGACAGATCGGATCGTGCGTCGAGACCAAAGCGACCCGCAGACCCGAAGGCGCTGCGAGGATCATCAGCGGCTCTTTGCCCTGTCCGCAAGCCACGCCCAGATAGGCGGTGTGCCCCTTGTAGGGAAAGCGGTCTTGTGGCATAGCCGACTTATTGATCGGACAGGTGACCAGCACATCGATAGCACCACGGTTTATGTCGCTCGTAGCTCGCTCTAGGGCAGCTAGAGCAGCTATTCCCGCCGCCTCGGTCACCAAGCCAGGCGTCACATCGATCTCATCGCCCACCACGTCGATCACGTTGACCACGTTGGGCTCAGCCTCCTTAGCGTCAGTGATCAGATGCCACGACGCACGCTCCATCTGTAGTGCCTTGCTGTAGTAAGCAGCGATACGTGGAGATCCATATATAATAGGTGTAAAGAGGTCGGTCACGCCATGACGATTGAAGAGCTTGAGCAGTAGCTCATAGCTCGTCCCGTTGATGTCGCCGTGGGTTATCCCGACTACAATTCTTCTGTCAGTCATAAAAACGTTCAATAGGTTGTATAGGCCGTCCAGCGTGCCTGTGCTACTTGATCAGCAGTCCACTGCTCGATCGTGTCAGCTCTTACGGAGAAGAGTGCTGCCTCGACCTGCTGCATCACATCACGCTTAGCCTCATTAGGGTGGTAGACAAAAGCCTCAGCGACGACCAGCTCGTCTCCGCTAGGAGTCACAAAAGCGTGCTGTACGAATGGTCCGCCCATAGCTCCTCCGCCACGTAGCTCCCATAGTCCACGTAGCTCGGTACGCATCGGCTGCCCCTCGATGGCGACTTGTCGTGTCATCAAGATATGAGGAGCTGTGACCGCATGGCTCCCTTCGACAGGACCTGGCACATTAGTTGCAAGAACCGAATCGCGTAGGGCTACAAGGTAAGGCACCGTCAGCGCCTCGCCATGGTAAGGCACCTTGTAGAGCAGCATGTCGGTGCGTCTACGCATCGTATTGTTGGAGAGCCAGAGACAATTCTCGCCCACCTTGTAGGAGACGATGTCTTCGGGTGCATTAAGGTGGTAGCCGATATGCTTCACGGCTAGTTGGTCAGCCGTGCGGCTAAAGTTCTTCACCAAGTTACTCGCTTGTACCGCCAGCTCGTGGCGTACGAATAGGTTGAGCACAGCTCGTCCACGATCTGCTATGAGGGAGCAGACCGAGTCAGGCGAAGGGCTTTGTATCGTCACCACGATCTGCCCGTGTGCCCACTGGTCGTAAGCGAACTTGACACTGTTCTGAGTATATCGTCCCGCATCGATGTCGACAATCAGTATGTTGCGTACATAGCGGAGGAAGGTGTCGAAGTCCTTCGGATCAACCGTTGTCACGTCCATCTGCTCCTCGACCTGAGGCATAGCGGGTACATAGCTTCGCAGCATCTCCTTGACAGCCGTGCCGACAGAGTCTGCTAGGTAGTCACGATCCATAACGAGCATCACCTCGTTTGGCTTGCCACTAGCCTGAGTAAAGGTGCTACCGCCACCCCCCGAGCAACTACTCGTAGCGAGTAGCGCTAGTAGTGCCACGAGGAGTGACGTAAGTCGGTGTAAGGGTCTCATAAGTCTGTAGCGTTATAGCGGGTAGATCACTCAGCGCTTCCCTTGCGCTTGCTGTAGCTCTCCTGTCTCTCTTTGACCTCTTGATACTTATCCTGGATGCTCTTATTCTCCGGATACTGCTCCCGCATCGTCTCGAGGAGCGGCAGCACGATCGGAAAGTTGTAGTATCTCGTCTTCAAGATATGATCCACGAGGAGTAGCAGACGGTGTATGGTGCCGGGCGAAGCGATGCCACTGGCGGTGTAGCCCTTCTCGTTTGACCCTTTGCAAAAGATCACTTCGTCCGTTACGCTGAGATCTTCGTCGGTCAGTGCATTAAAGGGGAACCAGTAGTTGGTCTTCTCCTCATCAAAAGCCTCTATAAAGCCGTATTTCTTCATATTCTCCCGCATCTTGATCGTTCCAGCGGGGCGTACTAAGAGCAGGTCTTCGGCAGGTATAACGCTCCGATCCTCATTAGCCTCTATCTCGTCTAGGATCTCGCTCAGGGAAGGCTTGTCGGCAGAGTTGCGAGGGTATCGGTTTAGCCCCGCTTTCTGTTGCTTAGAGGCGTGTGACTTGAGCTGATTCTTGTTAGGTAGTGGGATGCGGTCGCCTGGCTTGTACATGTAGGGCTTGTCTTTGTCTATTGCGCCTTCGAGAGGAGCGAGCAGACTCTCTATCGCCTCCTCATCGGATTGTGTTGTCTCGGTGCTCGCTTCAGGCTGAAGTATCTCCTCTTCGATAGTCTCTGTCTCTTTGCTTGCAGTCCTCTCTCTTCTATTGTAAACCGTAAAGGACTCGATCAGCTCCTCACGGATATAATGCTGGTCACCACGACGACTCTCGAGGACTATGTAGTCGCCACAAACTGCTTGAAAGGTACCTCTGAAGGATCTATCCCTCGATACGATAAGAACACTCTGACCTGGTGTCAGCCAACTTGCAAAATCATTTTTCATAATCAATCTGTCTATATGGATATGTAAACTATACGTCACGGGCAGTCTGCCTGGCTCGTACCTTGATGCAACAGATCTCCCGTGAGGATACACAAAGATAGTGAAATCTTTGACTCCTTTGCAATGTTGCGCTATAGTATTAAGAAGCTTTGTGGCGCAGACGGCGCAAGATCGGGGCAAACGCCTTGACTAGTTGCTCGCGCCAGACGATATAACCAGCGAGTGCGACTAAGACCACGGTGCTGAGTAGCAGACGCAGCCACATCGTAGTCACCGCTCCGTAGATCCACAAAACGAGCCCCACGGCGATGGCACCCACGATGAAATAACCTGCCGTCGCTCTCAATTGGTACGGCACGGGGTAGTACTTGCGCCCTAGGAAATAGGAGATGAGTACCAGTAGGAGATTGCTCACCACCGAGGCGTAGGCACACGCCATGAAGCCCCAGTGCGGTGCGCCCCACACGATGATCGCCACCGTCAGCAGACAGCCAGCCGTGGAGATGATACCACCCCAATAGGTACGGTCGGTCAGCTTGTACCAAAGCGATAGATTGTAGTAAATGCCGAAGAGTACCTCCCCAAGCATCACGAATGGCACGACCCGTAGTCCGTCGTAGTAGGCGGGACTGATCAGCACCTTGAGCAGGTCGAGGTAGCACATCACAGCGACATAGATAAAGATCGCCGAGAGCAGGTAGTAGTGCATCGCCTTCGCATAGGTGATGCGTCGCTCTTGCTCTGCTGCAGCCTCTTCCTCTGCCGAGAGCTTGCCCTCCTTACCTCGCTGGAAGATAAAAGGCTCGTAAGCAAAGCGGAAGGCTTGTGTAAACATGACGATGACGACCGCTATCTTGTACCCCGCACTGTAGATGCCGAGCTGCGTATTGGCAAAGGTCTGATCCTCAAAGAGCATCGGGAAGATGATCTTGTCTGCCATCTTGTTGAAGTTGCCCGCTATGCCGAGCAAAACCATCGGTAGCGAGTAGTGGAGCATACGACGAAGCAGCTCCCAGTCGAAGCGTCCTCCGCCCCGAGCCAGCTTCATAATGGGGATCAAGACTAGTAGGAGAACAATATTGGCGATCATGTTCGAGAGGAAGATATACTCGACCCCTAGCCCTGGTTCGTACCACCAGTCGACCACTCCAGGCGCCACCCTCTGAAGCCAAGGACAGACCAGTAGGAAGAAGAGGTTGAGACCCACCGTCAGGAGTACGTAGCCTATCTTGATCAAGCCATATCGCAAGGCCTGATTGGTGTAGCGCAGATAAGCAAAGGGGATACTGGTGAAGGCATCGATCGCCACGATCACGATCAGCATCGCCACGGGGCGCAGCATATCGGCATACCCGAGAGCTGCTCCGATCGGCTTGACAAAGAGCAAACCCAAGATGAGGAAGAGGAGCGAACTGGTGCCTAGCGTACGCAAACTATTGGCATACACCTTGCGCCCGTCACCCTCACGACTGAAGCGGAAGAAGCCCGTCTCCATCCCATACGTCAGGAGGATCAGGAGCAGGGCTACCCACGCATACAGATTGGTCACGATACCATAGTCAGCAGGCGAGGGTAGCTGATACACATAGAGCGGGAAGAGTGCCCAGCTGAGGAAGCGACTGAGCATAGTCGTCGCTCCGTAGATGACCGTATCCTTAAAGAGACTCTTGATGCGGCTACTCATGGTTCTGTCAACTGCGTTTCCTGCAAAGCATTACACTTCGTATAGATCTCCTTCTTGGGTTGCAAAGCTATTGGGAAAGACCTCTTGCGCCTCACCAAGCAACCTCGATAGGTCGTCATAGCGACCTGAGTAGTGCCCCAAGAGCAGTCGACCCACCTCGGCCGCCTCGGCCACCTCAGCGGCTTGTCGTGCTGTCGAGTGTCCGTAAGCCGCAGCACGGTCACGAAACTCATCGCTGTAAGTGCTCTCGTGGTAGAGGAGGTTCACACCTCGTATCTGCTCTACCAGATGCCACGCCGGGAGCGTGTCTGAGAGATAAGCGTAGGAGCGAGATGGGCGCCCTGGCTTCGTTAGCTCACGATTGGGGATGATGCGCCCGCCACCTGAAGGTACGTAGTCTAGCCCCATTTGTAGGGCATGCATAGCTGTGTGAGGGATTTGATAAAAGTCGGTAGCCACAGGATCTATCCGTCTCGGCATACAGTGCTCACGACAGAGGAAGCCGATGGCGCTCGTGCGGTGCCGCAGCGGCAACGTGTCGACCTGCAGCCAAGGGTCGGAGTAGACAGCTCGGGAGACCTCGTCACTCGTAGCTACGACCACAGAAAGCTCGTAGCTACGCTCCTCGATGTGATGCTCCTCGATGTAGCGTATGTAGTCAGCCACCTCAGCCGTCGTCACGATGGTGAGCGGCTTGGTGCGCCCTACGTGTGCCATCGAGGTGAGCAGCCCCGGTAGTCCGAAGCAGTGATCCCCATGAGCATGAGAGATAAAGAGCGCCTCCAGCTGCGTGATCTTATAGCCCTCCAGGATCAACGAGTGCTGCGCCCCTTCGCCAGCATCTATGAGGTAATGATGCCCAGCGACGGTCAGTACTTGTGCTGAGGGAAGGTGGTGCCGTGTGGGACGCGCAGAGCCACAGCCGAGGATCTTGACTTGCATCTCAAGCTTAGTGTAAAAAACGGGTCTACTGTTATGACTGCTCCTCTTCCTCTTGATTGTAGCGGTAGAAGCCCACGCCTGCCTTGCGACCGAGCTGTCCAGCACGTACCTTCCTACGTAGTAGTGGGTGCGGACGATACTTGCTATCCATAAACTCAGCGAAGAGTCCCTCCAAGATCTCCAGACAAGTGTCTAGTCCGATCCAGTCTGCCAGCTCTAGCGGTCCCATCGGGTGACTAGCTCCGATGCGCATCGCACGGTCTATATCTTCGATAGAGCCGATGCCTTGAGCCAGCTCGGTGATCGCCTCGTTGATCATTGGTATGAGCATACGATTGACGATGTAGCCTGGCGAGTCCTCGACGTAGACCGTATCCTTGCCCATCGCATCGCACAGCTCCTGTATCTGCTCTAGCGTCTCTTGCGAAGTGTGCTGTGACGAAACGATCTCGACAAGGTCAATGAGTGGTACGGGGTTGAAGAAGTGCATCCCCGCCACAAGCGACGGACGCTGTGTAGCGTTGCCTAGCTCCGTGATGCTGATCGACGAAGTGATCGAAGCTATGATCGTGCCCTCGCTGAGGACAGCATCAAGGTCGCGGTAAAGGTCTTTGTGCTCCTCTAGAGTGCCACTGGTCGCCTCTATGACGAGGTTGGCGGAGACGATGTCAGCATTGTCCACAGTCACCTTGATGCGGCTGAGCAACTCCTGCTGCTCCTCTTTGCTCCAATCGAAAAGCTCGCCACACTCCGCCAGCGACTGCTCCAGAAGCGGGATAGCTTGCTTCTGACGCTCCAAAGAGCGTGCCTGTATGACGGTAGGTATATGATGCATGGCCAGACAGATGGCTATGCTACGACCCATAGAGCCAGCGCCTATGACAGCTACCTTCTTATCGTAGCGAACCGCAGCGACATCGCACTGGGTAGAAGTATCGTTTGTCATTTCTTTATAGTCTCTTTTGTAGGATCAAAGGTACGAAAAAGAGATTAGAGACTAGAGGTTAGAGATTAGATCCTAGTAGCACTAGTGCCACTAGTAACACTAGAGCCACTAGAAACAGTTGTACTATAAAAACGACAATAGAGCGGCATTTGCCACTCTACTATCGTTTTAAGCTATTGTTTTAGCTTCTCTGTCGGGGTACCAGGATTCGAACCTGGGACCCCCTGCTCCCAAAGCAGGTGCGCTAACCGGACTGCGCTACACCCCGAAGATTCCGATCGGTACATCGTGGGGAAGAACCCCCCCCCTTCGTTCCGTTCGTGGTGCAAAGATACGACATTTAATTGAATAAACAAGTACTCCTGCTGCCAAGTTTTCGAAATGTTGAGGGAAACAGCAGTTGCTGGGGATAGTTTGGCGATTATTTGGGAAGCGTTTGGCATCCGTTTGAGTGAAAGCGACCAGCAACTTCAGCTACTCAACTGGTAGGACGGCATCTCCTGCGTCTAGCACATAGGTGAGGTGGTACGGCGCTGTCGTGATGCTATGAAGGAGGTAGCCCGTGAGGAGGGTGGGGGGGGCGTCCCCTTCGTCGGCATAGATGGTGTAACGGGCGATCGAGTCACCCCCCTCGTCACTATACAGGCTCGCAGAGACGGAGCCTTCGGGTGGTGAGATGATGTAGTTGGTCGCTAGGTGGCGCTTGACCTTTGGTGGGTAGGCTTTGTAAGCAGCCTCCTTGAGTCCCCACACCGTGTAGAGCCACTCGCGATCTGCCTGTGGCTCCTCGGCTGCGAGCAGATGATGATAGTGAGCTAGCTCAGCGGGAGACATAAACCGCGGAGCTATCTGTGGCAACTTATCACTAGCGATCTGTAGGTCTACGCCGATGCTGCACTGCCCCTCGCAGAGGACGAGGGCAACGTAGCTACCGCTGTGGGAGATGGAGATAGTATAATCACGATCAGGCGAGACAAGGTGGGGAGCACCCGTGGGGAGGTGCATCAATTGCCAAGCCGTCTCTCCAGGAGCGATCTCATCCAGGAGCTGCTGCGTCAGCGAGCGATAGTTAGATAGGCTCGGAGCGATACCCGAGGGTAGCTCTGCGATGTAGAGTGTCCCCCTTAGCGGGAGGTCAAGCTGTGAGTAGGTCACACCTAAGGCTCTGTCGGACTATCGCACTACGTCTCGGACTGCTCTTTGGGATGCAGACGCATCTTGAGCTGCATGATACGGTGGCGATCCATGCGCGTCACGGTGAAGTCGATGTCCGAGATCGTTATCTGCTGCCCCACCTGAGGGATCTCTTGTAGCACCTCTAGGTATAAGCCCCCGACTGTGTCAACCTCCTCGTAGTGTGGCGCAAAGTACTCAGGCTCCACATCAAGCAGCTTGCAAAGATCTATCAGCGACATACCCCCATCGATCAGGTAGACCCCCTCGGCAAGCCGTACGTAGGGCGGATCCTCATCATCGTACTCATCGACGATCTCCCCGACGATCTCCTCGAGGATGTCCTCGAGCGTGATCAGTCCTGATGTCCCGCCAAACTCGTCGATCACGATCGCCATATGGATACGCTCCTGTTGTAACTCCTCCAGCAGGGTATCGATCTTCTTATTTTCAGGTACGAAGTAAGCTTGCCGGATGATCTTTTGCCAGGGAAAAGTATCCTCCTCGTGCATATGAGGGAGGAGATCCTTCACATAAAGCACCCCTCGGATCGTATCCTGCGACCCATCATAGACTGGCAGTCGTGAGTAGCCCGTATCGACCGCATAGCTCAGCGTCTGATGATAAGCCCAGTGGTAGTTGACGCCGACCATATCGACACGAGGCACCATAATCTCGTCGGCCGTCTTGTGGTAAAACTTGACAATCTCATGGATCATCTCCGTCTCCTTATTGTCCCCCTCAGTAGTCAGCGCGACAGCCTCCGAGAGATCGTCGACAGAGAGCTCGTGCCCCTTTTTCGCATTAGAGCCGAGGAGCTTAGAGGTTTTGATCAACCCTTTGGAGCACCAAGCGATGCCTTTGTAAAGACCAGATACGACAGGAGCCGTCATACGTATGAAGGAGAGCGGGTGGCGCTGAGCGTAGATCTTAGGGATGATCTCGCCAAAGAGTAAGAGCAAGAAGGTGATGAGTACCGTCTGAATGATGAAGCCGGCAGCCGGATTGGCCGAGAAGTCCCAATGCTCCCCCACAAACCACGCACAGAGGATCGTGATCGCCACGTTCACCGCATTATTGCCGATCAGAATGGTGGCTAGTAGTTGCTCCGAGTGCGATAAGAGTCGGAGTAGTCGTGGGTCGTTCGGGTGCTCCTGCTCTTTGATCTGCTGTACCTCTTGCGGGTTGAGCGAAAAGAAAGCCACCTCATTGCTCGACATAAAAGCGGAGCAAAGCAGTAA
>OHSQ01000863.1_pt1 | contig 13099 bp, 11 predicted proteins | sample 1578661 | NCBI WGS metagenome assembly OHSQ01 (sample SAMEA3879534, study PRJEB24766) | human gut metagenome | biome: human-associated habitat; feature: feces | place: USA | collected 1985/1987 | reverse complement strand
CAATATGTAAAAATGAAGAAAAATTTGTTTATAGATGGTTTAATTCTATGAAAGAAGCAGATGAAATATATGTACTTGATACAGGATCTACTGATAATTCTATAAAATTATTAAAAGAAAAAGGAGTACATGTAAAACAAAAGAAAATAAATCCATGGAGATTTGATGTAGCAAGAAATATTTCTTTAGATATGGTTCCAAATGATGCTGATATATGTGTTTGTACTGATTTAGATGAAGTATTTTTAAAAGGATGGAGAGAAAAATTAGAAAGTGTTTGGAGAAAGGATGCAAATAGATGTAGATATACATATAACTGGAGTTTAGATGAAAATGATAATCCTAAAGTATCATTTATATATGAAAAGATTCATAGCAGGAATAATTATAAATGGATTCATCCAGTTCATGAAGTATTAGAGTATGAAAAAGGAAATGAAAATGTTGTAATTAATGAAGATATAGTTTTAAATCATTATCCTGATAGTACTAAATCAAGAAGTTCATATCTTCCGCTTTTAGAGTTATCAGTAAAAGAAAATCCAGAAAATGATAGAAATATGCATTATTTAGGTAGAGAATATATGTATTATGGAAAATGGAATGAAGCAATAGATACACTTATTAAACACTTAAATTTAAAGAGTGCAACATGGAAAGATGAAAGATGTGCATCTATGAGATTTATTGCTAGATGCTACGAAAATTTAAATAGATATGATGAAGCAAAAATGTGGCTTGAAAAGGCAATAAATGAAGCACCATACTTAAGAGATCCATATGTTGAAATGGCACTTTTAGAGTATTCTTTAGGTAATTATGATGAAGTAATAAGTAATTGCCAAAAGGCACTAACTATTAGTGACCATGAAAAAACATATATAAATGAACTACAAATGGAACTATCAACCTCCAACACTTCAAGAAAGAGAAGCTGCCAGAGCCCTCTCCAGAGAGATTGGCATCAGTCCTATTTTATGTAAGCTACTGCAGGAAAGAGGTATCCATTCTGCCGCAGAGGCCAAACGGTTTTTCCGACCTCAGCTTAATGACCTCCATGACCCGTTCCTAATGAACGACATGGACGTGGCAGTGGAACGCCTAAACCTGGCCATGGGACGAAAAGAGCGTATCCTGGTGTATGGAGATTATGACGTGGACGGCACTACGGCTGTCGCCCTTGTTTTCAAATTTCTTCAACAGTTCTACTCGAACATCGATTATTATATCCCCGACCGATATAATGAAGGGTATGGTGTGTCAAAAAAGGGAGTCGACTATGCTTACTCTACCGGAGTAAAACTGGTCATCGTACTGGACTGTGGTATCAAGGCGGTAGAAGAAATCAGTTACGCCAAAGAAAAAGGCATCGATTTCATTATCTGCGACCATCATGTACCCGATGAGGTACTTCCTCCTGCTGCCGCCATTCTGAATGCCAAGCGTCCGGATTCTACGTATCCATACGAACACCTGTCTGGTTGCGGAGTAGGATTCAAGTTTATGCAAGCTTTTGCCCAGAACAACGGCATTGAGTTTCATCAGCTTACTCCCCTGCTCGATTTGGTAGCAGTCAGCATCGCATCCGACATTGTACCTATTATGGGAGAAAACCGTATTTTGGCCTATCACGGACTGCGTCAGCTCAATGCTAATCCCAGCATCGGCCTGAAAGCCATTATTGATGTATGCGGACTGGCTGAAAAAGAAATTACGATGAGTGACATCGTATTCAAGATAGGTCCCCGCATCAATGCTTCGGGAAGAATACAAAACGGAAAGGAAGCGGTCGACTTGCTGATTGAAAAGGATTTTGCGTCTGCATTGAAAAAGAGCAACCGCATCAACAGCTACAACGAAACGCGTAAGGACCTCGACAAGAACATGACAGAAGAGGCCAATAAAATCGTGGATAACCTGTCCGACTTGTCTGAAAGAAGATCTATCGTGATTTTCAATGAGGACTGGCACAAGGGAGTCATCGGAATTGTCGCTTCGCGTCTGACGGAAATCTACTACCGTCCTGCCGTGGTCTTGACACGTACCGAGAACCTGGCTACGGGATCAGCACGTTCTGTTTCCGGCTTCGATGTATACAAAGCCATAGAACATTGCCGTGACCTACTGGAGAATTTTGGCGGGCATACCTATGCGGCCGGTTTATCCATGAAGGTGGAAAATGTGCCGGAATTTACCAGACGGTTTGAAGAATACGTAACCAACCACATTCTTCCGGAGCAGACCAACGCTACCATCCAGATTGATGCACAACTGGACTTCAGAGACATTACTCCGAAGTTTTTCTTCGACCTGAAGAAGTTCAACCCATTTGGTCCAGAGAACCACAAGCCTGTTTTCGCAACCTTGAATGTGTACGATTATGGTACCAGCAAGGTGGTAGGAAGAGACCAGGAACACATCAAACTGGAACTGGTGGACAACAAGTCGAACAACGTCATGAACGGTATCGCTTTCGGACAAAGTTCACAGGTGCGTTACATCAAGACCAAACAGTCGTTCAATATCTGTTATACCATTGAGGAAAATACCCATAAGCGGGGAGAAATCCAACTACAGATAGAAGACATCAAGCCCAGTCGAAGTTAGCGACTCATGACTGACTACCGAAAAATCCTGAAACAATACTGGGGATATGACAATTTCCGAGGCATACAGGAAGACATTATCCGCAGCATAGGCGAAGGCCGGGACACATTGGGACTCATGCCCACAGGAGGTGGTAAATCCATCACCTTTCAAGTGCCCGCCCTCGCCCAAGAAGGGTTATGCCTGGTCATTACCCCTCTGATTGCCCTGATGAAAGACCAGGTGAGAAACCTGCGCGAACGGGGCATCAAAGCAACCGCCATCTATTCCGGCATGACGCGCGAAGAGATTGTCATCGCATTGGAGAACTGCATCTTCGGCAACTACAAATTCCTTTATGTATCTCCGGAAAGACTGGACACCGAAATCTTTCAAATCAAACTCCGCAGCATGCACGTCAGCCTCATCACCGTGGATGAGTCACACTGCATCTCGCAATGGGGATACGACTTCCGCCCTGCTTACCTGAAAATAGCGGATATACGTCAGCTACTCCCGGGAGTTCCCGTCATCGCACTGACGGCCACTGCCACTCCGGAAGTGGTCAGCGACATCCAGCAACGCCTTCAGTTCCGCCAGGAAAATGTGTTCCGCATGAGCTTTGAACGGAAGAACCTGGCCTACGTGGTACGTCATACGGAAGACAAGGAAAGCGAACTGCTCCACATCCTGCAACGCGTCGACGGGTCGGGAATTGTCTATACCCGCAACCGGAAAAAGACGAAAGAGATTTCCCAGTTCCTGAACCGCAACCACATCACAGCCACTTTTTATCATGCCGGACTCAACGACGAGACCAAAGATTCCCGACAAAAAGCCTGGCTGAAAGGAGAATTCCGTGTAATGGTAGCCACCAATGCCTTTGGCATGGGAATTGACAAACCAGACGTACGCGTGGTTATCCATGCCGATGTGCCCGACTCGCCCGAAGCCTACTTTCAGGAAGCCGGACGAGCTGGAAGAGACGGCATGAAAGCCTATGCCGTACTGCTGTTCTGTGCCCGCGATAAAATCACACTCAAACAGCGGGTAAGCGATACATTTCCCGAGAAAAGTTATATCCGAAAAATTTACGAAGACATCAACTTCTATTACCAAATGGCCATGGGAGACGGAAGAGGCTGCACCTTCGCGTTCAATATCGATGAATTCTGCCGTAACTTCAGGCACTTTCCCGTACAGACCGACAGTGCCTTGAAAATCCTGACTCGCGCAGGCTATCTGGAATATACCGATGAGCAAGATAATGCTTCGCGCATCATGTTCACCATCACCAAGGAAGAACTGTACCGCATCCGCGAACAAAGCGAAGACACAGAGAAACTGCTTCGTATCCTACTGAGAACCTACACCGGGCTTTTCACGGACTATGCTTATATCAGTGAAGACAATCTGTCGACCCGTTCGGGACTGAGCAAACAACAAATCTATGAAACCCTGCTCTCGCTGAGCCGGCAGCATATCCTGCATTATATCCCCGCAAAAAAGACACCTTACATTATCTATACGCGCGAAAGACAAGAAACGGAACGCGTTTATTTAAGTAAGGAAGTCTACGAAGACAGAAAAGAAAGCTATGTGCAGCGTATCAACGCCATGATAGAATATGCAGAAAGCGAGAACCGCTGCCGAAGCCGGATGCTGTTACGCTATTTCGGTGAAAAGAACGAGCACAATTGCGGGCAATGTGACGTATGCCTGCAGCAACATCAGTCCGGCCTAAAGTCGGGAGAGTTTGAAGCCATCAGTCAGCAATTGCAAGCATTACTGAAAGAAAATCCGCTTTCGTTGCAAGAGATAAAGGACAAAATGCAAGTACCTGAAAACCACCTGATTAAAGTGGTATCCTACTTAGTTTCCGAGGAAATCATCCGGCAAGAGAACGGTTACCTGAAATTCTAACACACTCATTATAAACCTATTGTTACTTTTCAGTACTTCTTAGGCAGTACTGAAGTACTTCCCCGAAAGTATTCGAGTACTTCCTTGAAAGTACTGGAGTACTCCTTCGGAAGTACTGAGAATTTCCCCCTCCGCTTTCAAATGAAAGCACAGGTTTCTCCCTACAAAATAGTCAAATATTTTACTACTTCAAAAAAAAGGAGCTATATTTGTAGCCGGATAACTAAAAAATCACCTCATAAAATGAAAGAAGGAAACGAGTTCCGGGAACTCATGATACAAATTTTCCGCACTCGCATGGCCTTTCGACGTGCCATGCAACGCACCCTAAAAGATAATAATGCCGGCATCACCTTCGAAATGCTTCAAGTTTTAAGCAGTCTCTGGCATGAACAGGGCATTACCCAACAGGCACTGGCTGAGCGTACTGCCAAAGACAAAGCCTGCCTGACCAACCTGATGAACAACCTGGAAAAGAAGGGATATGTCTACCGGAAAGAGGATACAAACGACCGACGCAACAAGCTGGTGTACCTCACCCCTGAAGGAGAAGCACTTAAAGTCCAGATTCGCCCGATTCTTAATCTGGTATACGCCAACGCAGAAGAAATATTGTCTACCGAACGAACGGCAAAGATATTATCTGAATTAAAAACAGTACAAAATGTCCTTGAAGGTTTCTAACATCATCCGAAAACTGATTTTTACAGGTAGTCTGTTTTGGGCTGTCTCCGCACAGGCACAGCAGGACTCTTTATTCTTGTCGGTCGAACAACTGTTCGAATCGGGCATCAAAAGCAGCCTGCAATTGCAGAGTGACAGCCTGAAAGAAAGAATGGCTCATGAACGGAAATTGTATGCCAAAACCGGCCTGCTTCCTGATTTGGAAATAGGGCTGAAAGGAGGCATCATCGGTCAGCCCGTGGTCTTTCAGAACGGACTTTCCAACCCCACCTACCCTGATACTCCGGACTGGTCGCAGAATTATACGGTCGACTTTAACCAGCCGCTTTATCAGGGAGGAAAAATCCGCCGTTCCATCCAGAAGGCAGACATTGAAACCGAAATAGCCAGACTGCAACGGATGACGAATCAGGCCGACATCAAATTGGGATTACTCAACCAGTACCTGACGCTTTTTACCTTATTCAAACAGCATCTTGTACTTACCCGTAACATCGAAGAATCCGAACGTCGCCTGCAAGATATACGTCAAATGAAGAAAGAGGGACTTATCACCAACAATGACGTATTGCGCAGCGAAATGCAACTGACCAATGACCGGCTGTCTTTGCAGGAAACGGAAAACAGCATTCACATCGTGTCGCAACAACTGAACCTGCTGTTAGGAAACGACCGTAACCCGATTATTACGCCCGACACGACACTGCTTCAGCAAGCTACCCCGCTGGACAGCTACGACGACTACCTCCTGTCAGCCTACGAGCAGGCACCAGACATGCAGCTGCTACGCAAGGAAACCGAACTGGCCCAGAACCAGATAGAGATAGACCGTGCCTCACGCAGGCCGAACATCAACCTGTATGCGTCGAACACCCTGGCCCGCCCCATCACGCGTACCATGACCGACTTATACAACAATAACTGGAATATCGGACTTTCCGTGTCGTATCCGCTCTCTTCCTTATTCAAGAACGGACACAAAATCAAGGAAAGCCAGCTTCAGGTTGCCGTACAGAAAAAAGAAGAAGAGCTGAAAAAACAACAGCTGCAGATGGATATTTACAACGCCATCCTGCGCCACAAGGAAGCCTTACAGGAAGAAGAAGCCTGGGAATTGTCGGTCCGCCAGGCACAGGAAAACTACCGCATCATGCAAAACCGTTACATGAACCAGCTGGCCATACTCACCGACCTGCTGGATGCCAATTCCGTGTTGCTCAATGCCGAGCTACAATTGACCTCTTCGCGCACCAGAATCATTTACACCTACTACCAGCTGCAAAAAGCTTGCGGAAGATTATAACTTCACTAAACTATAAAGAATATGACGCTACAAGATACACACAAGAAACTCCGGAAAAGAAGACTGCAGAACATCCTGCTCAACTTTCTATGTATTCTGATTGCTGGCTCCGGACTGATATGGGTGGCCAATTACTTTTGGAAATACATTCATTATGAAATTACGAACGATGCCTTTATTGACCAGTACGTAAGTCCGCTGAACATCCGTGCCTCCGGCTACATCAAGGAAGTACGCTTCAAAGAACATCAGTATGTACATCAGGGAGATACACTGCTGATACTGGACAACCGTGAGTATCAGATAAAGGTGAAAGAGGCGGAAGCTGCCCTGCTGGACGTGAAAGGCTCCAAAGAGGTACTTCATTCCGGTATAGAGACTTCACAAACCAACATCGCCGTGCAAGATGCCAATATTGCCGAAGCGAAGGCCAAATTATGGCAGCTGGAGCAGGACTACCGCCGTTTTGCCAGACTGCTCAAAGAGGAATCTGTGCCCGAACAGCAATATGAACAGGCCAAAGCGTCTTACGAAGCAGCCCAGGCCCGCTATCAGGCATTGTTAGAACAGCGAAAAGCGGCTCACGGAAACTACCCGACGAACCACCAGCGCAGAAGCAGCCATCTTGAGCAAGGAAGCCAGCCTGGATTTGGCCCGTCTTAATTTGTCATATACCGTACTGACAGCTCCGTATGACGGTTATATGGGACGCCGAACCCTGGAACCCGGTCAATATGTACAGGCTGGGCAAACCATCTCGTATCTGGTTCGGAATACGGATAAATGGGTGACAGCCAATTACAAGGAAACACAGATTATCCATATTTACATCGGACAAGAAGTACGCATCAAGGTAGACGCCCTCCCTGGAAAAGTCTTTCACGGCACTGTAACGGCCATTTCGGAAGCCACCGGCTCCAAATATTCGCTGGTTCCTACCGACAATTCTGCCGGAAACTTTGTCAAAGTACAGCAACGTATCCCCGTAAGAATTGACCTGAAAGACATAACTCCGGAAGAAATGAGCAGTCTGAGAGCCGGAATGATGGTAGAAACTGAAGCCTTACGCAAATGATGACCATGAAACAACTCGACGTCCCCGTACGTCAATGGGTTCCCGACTGGCTGGGGATGATATGTATCTTCTTCATCATCCTTCCCGTAACCATGCTGAACGGTTCCTACACCGGCAGTATGCTCGAAGTATCCAGTACCTTGGGAACCAATACAGAAGACATCACCATGGGATACTATGCCGCTTCTGCCGGAATGGCCATAGCCTACCCCATCGTACCCAAGGTACTTGATGCCCTTTCGTCCAAGTTTCTGCTACTGACTGACCTAAGCATACAGTTCCTGCTCAGCTGGGTATGTGCCCGTTCGCAAAACATTGACTTGGTCATCATCTGCAGTTTCTTTATCGGCTTTCTGAAAGGATTTCTCATGCTTTGGTTCATCCGAAGAGCGACCAAGATTTTCAGTCCGAAAAATGTACGAAGTGAATTCTATTCCTATTTCTACCCGTTAGTATTTGCCGGAGGACAAGTGTCCATGATTGTGACCGCTGAGCTGGCCTATCACTACAACTGGCAATACATGTATTACTTCATGATGATGATGCTCATGACATCCATTCTGATTGTCATCGTCTGTTTCCGTCACAACCGACCGCTTAAACCCATCCGGCTTTCGGAACTGCACATTCGGGAAATGCTTGTCATTGCCACCGGATTACTGATGCTGATGTACGTCATTAACTATGGGAAAGTACTCGACTGGACGTCTTCTTTTAAAATCCGGCTCTATCTGGTTATTGCTCCCATCTTAATCGCTTTCTTCATCTGGAAACAATATCACTCCAAGCAGCCGTATGTAAACCTAGCTCCATTGTACCAGCCAAAAGCCATCGTAGGTTACTTCTACATGATGCTGGTCATGTTTTTCAGTACCTCTACCACCCTGCTGACCAATTATATGACCAGCATTCTGAAGGTGGACAGTACGCACACGTACCAGCTTTACATCTATCTGTTACCTGGATATGTATTGGGAGCTTTCATCTGCTTCTGGTGGTTCCGCTGGCAGCGCTGGCGTTTCCGCTTTCTGATAGCCGGCGGCATGAGTTGCTTTGCAGCCTTTTTCGGAATATTGTATTTCACGGTTTCTCCTGAAAGCACATACGAGATGCTTTTTCTTCCTGTATTCTTAAGAGGATTAGGCATGCTGGTACTCATCATAGCCTTTGCCCTGTTCGCCGTAGAGGAGCTGAATCCTAAATTCCTGCTGGCCAATGCCTTTTTCCTGATTTGCTTCCGTTCGGTACTGGCCCCCATTCTGGCAACCTCTTTTTACAGCAATACCCTCTACCGGCTGGAACAAAAATACATGTACTCCCTGTCCGAAACAATCAGTCAGACCAACCCGCTGGCTGCCAGCCAGTTCAATCAGTCCCTCACACAGCATCTGGCACAAGGGCACGAATATACTGAAGCTACACAAATGGCTACCCAGACACTCTATGCCACTCTACAGCAGCAAAGCCTTCTGCTTTCGCTCAAGCACATATTAGGCTATCTGTTTGTCATCTCACTGGTCATAGCCATTGTTTCACGTTTCATACCGTTCCATAAGACAATTCGCGTGAAATACACCAAAGCAGGCGACGATATGGTATAAAAACAAGGAGACTGTCCGATTCAGCATCACGACAGTCTCCTTATTTATAAACATTTCTCAGAATTCAATAATCAATGATTTACGAGGAGAAATTACCAGATTCTTTGTCAAGTCAATCTTTTTCCCGCTCGAAACATCTCTACCTTCTTTAGAATCCTTAGTTAAGACAGTATAGCACTCACTATCCAGAATTTGTTCTGAACCAGTGCTATTCAGCACAATCATTTCAGTTTTTCCTTCGTGTACATGAGAATACATATATATCCCTCTGTGAGGAATATGATACTTCACTGTTTTGTTTTCTGCCATTTATGTTTAGTTTAATTTTGCGAGCGCAAATATATGTATTTAAAACATATTTCTAAAACATAGCAATGAAGTTTTTCGTTTATTTATGCAATTTTCATGACATAAATCAATTCTCAATATACTTCTACCTTGGCAGCCAGTGACTTACACTTATCACGCAGTGCATCCAAATCACCGTCATTCTTGTCATAGCAAACCACCACTCCCATACGACGATTCAAGCGGGTAGCAGGTTTTCCGAAAATACGGAGATAAGTATTAGGCTGAGAGCAAACAAGTTCCTCTCCTCTATACTGCGGTGCCTTTTGGCTGGAAACAGGAGAAAGAATTACGGCACTAGCTCCGATATGTTCCTGTGTAATACCTGGAATCGGGAGTCCCAACACTGCATATAAATGCAGCTCAAACTCGTTCAAGTTTTGTGTATTGGCCAGTGTAACCATTCCTGTATCGTGTGGACGAGGAGACAACTCAGAGAAATAAACTCCGTTTTCGTGGCTCAGGAAGAATTCTACTCCCCACAAGCCATAGCCCGTCAAAGCACGAGTCACCTTCTCTGCCATTTGCTGAGCCTCAGCCAGATGTTCCGGTGCGATATGAGCCGGCTGGAAACTTTCACGGTAGTCACCACCTTTCTGAACGTGTCCGATAGGAGGACAGAACAAGGTAGGACCATTCTTCTGTGTCACGGTCAGCAGGGTAATCTCACTGTCAAAGTGAATGAACTCTTCTACAATGAGTTCCTTAATATCCCCACGGCTTCCGCTGCATCCGTATTCCCAAGAATACTTTAAGTCTTCCTCACTCTTGGCAACAGACTGTCCCTTACCTGAAGAAGACATCAACGGCTTGATGACACAAGGATAGCCAATCTTTCCGGCAGCTTCCTTCAGTTCTTCATAAGAAGAAGCGTAAAAATACTTTGCCGTCTTCAGTCCCAGTTCCTTCGCTGCCAAATCACGGATAGCCTTACGGTTCATCGTAAAATTCACCGCACGGGCACTTGGTACAACCTGTATACCTTCTTTTTCCAGGTGATAAAGCCGTTCAGTACGAATTGCTTCTATTTCAGGAACAATTATATCCGGACGATATTTTTCTACCACACGGTCCAAAGCTTCTCCATCCAACATACTGAATACCTCGCATGCATCTGCCACCTGCATAGCCGGTGCACCAGCATAAGAGTCACACGCAATTACATACTGTCCCAAACGCTGGGCAGCAATGGTAAATTCCTTTCCGAGTTCCCCGGAACCCAACAAAAGTATTTTTTTAGTCATATTATTATAAGGTTTATGCTTCTTTCTGCAAAGATAATATTTTTCCTCGGACCTTATACTACAGCCGGCAGATTTATCAAGCTTCAGCTTCTGTTTCGGCCAGCTTCTTCAATGACAATACTTCTGCTCCGTCTGCTCCCAAAAGGCTTACGGTTCCGTCTGCCTTGATTTCAAAGCTACGTACTTCATCCAAAGCTTTCAAGATAGAAGACTCCACATCCATGTTCGGGCATGCCATCATGGTAGAAATCATCTGACTGAAACGGAGAGAAGCAGCCTGTCCTTCTTCCTGTGTGAAAGAACCGTTTATCGTATTGCAACTGGCATTACCGTGTACTCTTTTTTCAGCTACATTAAAAACCAATTGCGGCTGTTTTTCCACTTCCCTCACAGGATTACCTTTTACAGAAACAATTTCCCAGGCACCATTCAGGTCGTTTACAGATACTTCTGCCACTTCACGCTTCTGCAACAATATTACCGGTTTACCTTCCGCATCGTTCAGTGCTACATCTTCACCTACTGTTTCATATCCAGCCACTTTATTCAATGCTTCCAGCACATTCTGCTCCAACGTCATATCCGGACACATCATCCGGGTAGCAGCCACCTGACCAAATTTCACTTTTCCGGCATTCAGGGTATCCAACTCAAAGCTTCCCATCAGGCGATTGCATCCAGCATTACCATATAAACGGTGTCCGTCCTTGTCAAAGCCCAAGAATGGTGCATTTTCCGCACTCACCTTTTCTCCGTTCACTTCTACAATATTCCATTCCCCTGTAAAGTCTACTACTGCTACCGAATTCTTTCCGGTTCCACAACTCATCAGTGCGCAAGCCAAAGCTGCAGCTGCAAAATACTTCTTATTCATAACTTGTTTTTCCTTTTTAATCTTAATCACAAATTCACAAACAATCCATTTTTAAGAATTGTTCATTTACAAAAATACGTATATCCCCAGAATACTGCACCATATTTTGAATTATTTTCTATCTTTGCATACTGAACGGTAACGTTTACCGGGCATTTAAAGTTTCAAAGTAATAAATGAGTAAAGTATTGATTATCGGTGCAGGCGGTGTAGGTACCGTTGTTGCACACAAAGTGGCTCAGCATCCGGAAGTCTTTTCTGAAATCATGATTGCCAGCCGCACACAGTCAAAATGCGACGCAATTGTCAAAGCAATTGGTAACCCCAACATCAAGACCGCTAAGGTAGATGCCGACAATGTGGATGAACTTGTGTCTTTATTCAACAGTTTTAAACCCGAAATCGTTATTAACGTAGCACTTCCCTACCAGGATTTAACGATTATGGAAGCGTGTCTTCAGGCGGGAGTGAACTACCTGGATACAGCAAACTACGAGCCTAAAGACGAGGCACACTTTGAATACAGCTGGCAGTGGGCATACAAAAAACGCTTTGAAGATGCCGGACTGACTGCCATTCTGGGCTGCGGATTCGACCCGGGAGTAAGTGGAGTATACACCGCATACGCAGCAAAACATCATTTCGATGAAATCCACTACCTGGACATCGTAGACTGCAATGCCGGAAATCACCACAAGGCTTTCGCTACCAACTTCAATCCGGAAATCAACATCCGCGAAATCACACAGAACGGACGTTATTACGAAAACGGACAATGGGTTACTACCCAGCCGCTGGAATTCCACAAAGACCTGACTTATCCTAACATCGGTCCGCGTGATTCTTATCTTCTGTATCACGAAGAACTGGAATCACTTGTCAAGAATTTCCCGACCATCAAGCGTGCCCGTTTCTGGATGACTTTCGGACAGGAATACCTGACTCACTTGCGTATAATCCAGAACATCGGTATGGCCAGCATCGAACCGATCAACTATAATGGTATGGAAATCGTTCCGCTTCAGTTCCTGAAAGCTGTTCTTCCCAACCCTCAGGATCTCGGCAAGAATTACACAGGCTACACTTCCATCGGTTGCCGCATAGCCGGTAAAGACAAGGAGGGCAAGCCTCTGACTTATTATATCTACAATAATTGCAGCCACCACGAGGCATATCTCGAAACAGGAATGCAGGCTGTCAGCTACACCACCGGCGTTCCGGCTATGGTGGGCGCCATGATGTTCCTGACCGGAAAGTGGGTTAACCCCGGCGTGCGCAATGTCGAGGAATTCGATCCCGATCCTTTCCTCGCCGAACTTGCCAAAGACGGCCTTCCCTGGAACGAGATCGTCAACGGCGATCTTGAGTTCGACGACTGATGGATCTGCGTATTTTTCCCCCCGAGGATCTTCTGCAGGCAACTGTGAAGCTTCCTCTGAGCAAGAGCGTGGCCAACCGCGC
>OHSQ01000854.1_pt1 | contig 13170 bp, 10 predicted proteins | sample 1578661 | NCBI WGS metagenome assembly OHSQ01 (sample SAMEA3879534, study PRJEB24766) | human gut metagenome | biome: human-associated habitat; feature: feces | place: USA | collected 1985/1987 | reverse complement strand
AAAACTACATCGTTTACTACTTTGATATATGTGCCCTTCATGCCGGATGAGCGTGATTCGATAACGCCTGCACTCTCAAACTTGCGAAGGGCATTTACGATTACCGAGCGGGTAATGCCTACTCTGTCGGCTATTCTGCTGGCAACAAGTATACCCTCATTGCCGTCAAGCTCATCAAAGATGTGAAGAATAGCCTCAAGCTCAGAATAAGAAAGTGTATTGATAGCCGAACGGACAATCGCTACCTTTCTCTTTTCCTCTTCATTCTCCTCATTCACGGATCTCATCATCTCAAGCCCAACCACTGTCGTGCCATACTCTGTAAGAATGATATCGTCAATGTCATACTCTCTGTCACTTCTGTACTCAAAAAGAGTTCCAAGCCTCTCGCCGGCTATATCAATCGGTGTGATAATAGCCTTGTACATTCTTGTATCTTCACCAAAGCCAAGTGTCTCGAGGTTTACATTTTCCTTTGTTGAAAGTATGCCAAGAAGTCTTTCATTGAGCTCAGTGTCAATATAGCCTCCAACCTCATCTACTATCAGTTCATGAAGCTCATCCACACCTTTGCAGATACTAGAGCCAAGCACCTTGCCCTTTTTGCTGATTACAAGTATGTCTGAGTCGAGCACCCCGGTGAGCACCTGACATATATCATTGAACACAACCTTTGATGAATTGTTGTTGTGAAGAAGCTTATTAATCTTACGTGTCTTATCTAATAATTGTACTCCCATTAATTGTTATTCCTCTCTTTCGGGCTTTTTATCTGTTACGTAGCCGCACTGCTCATCTGCGCAGGCAATCTTATTTCCCTTTATAATCATATATCCTCCACAACGAGGGCATTTTTCTGCAACTGGTCTGCCCCAGCTCATAAAATCACACTCAGGGTTGTCAATACAGCCATAGTATTTTCTTCCCTTCCTTGTTTTCTTAAGTACAACATCCTTACCGCATTTAGGGCAATTGACGCCGATTTTTTCAAGATAAGGCATAGTGAATCTGCAGTCAGGAAATCCCGGACATGCCAAAAACTTGCCGTGAGGTCCGTATTTTATAACCAGATTGCGTCCGCACTCAGGGCAGATTTCATCTGTCACCTCATCATGTATTGTAACCTTCTCAAGCTCATTTTCAGCCTTGTCGATTGCATCTTTAAGATCAGGATAAAAATTCTCAACAACTGTCTTCCAGTTAACCTTCCCCTCGGCTACCGCATCTAAAAGTGACTCCATATTGGCTGTAAAATGCTCATCGACAATAGTAGGAAATGATTCCTTCATAATAGAATTTACCACCTCTCCTATCTCTGTCACATAGAGATTTTTACTCTCCTTGGTAATATAGCGTCTGGCAAGTATTGTAGATATTGTTGGAGAATAGGTACTCGGACGTCCTATTCCAAGCTCTTCAAGCGTCTTTACCAAAGAAGCCTCTGTGTAGTGTGCCGGGGGCTGGGTAAAATGCTGCTTAGGCAAAAGCTCCTCAACTGTAAGAAGCGATTCTTCTGTCAGAGGATTTTTAAGAACAGGCTGCTTTTCTTTCTTTGCATCGTCTGCGGCAGTATATGCAAGCTCAAAACCATCAAATAACAGTCTTGAGGTAGCAAAGCTGAATACATAATCTCCGACTGAGAGCTTTACTGTAGTAGTCTCGTACTCAGATTTTGCCATACGGCTTGCAGTAAAACGCTTCCAGATAAGCTGATAAAGCCTGAACTGGTCTCTCGACAGCGACTCCTTAATCTCAGAAGGCACTCTGTTTATATCAGTTGGCCTGATTGCCTCATGGGCATCCTGGATATTTTTGCTGCTCTTCTTTGTTCCCTCACCGGTGGAAAGATATTTGTCTCCATAGCTTTTTGAAATAAAATCCTTTGCCATGGCCTCAGCCTCATCTGATACACGCACAGAATCGGTACGCAGGTATGTGATGATACCTACCGTACCCTGTCCCTTTATGTCTACTCCCTCATAGAGCTGCTGAGCTATACGCATTGTCTTTGAAATCGGAAAATTCAAAGCCTTTGAAGCCTCCTGCTGCAAAGTACTGGTCGTAAAAGGAAGCGGAGCTTTATTGCTGCGCTGTCCTTTTTTAATATTTTGCACTTTGCAATCCTTTCCATTTATTTCGTTAAGCACCTTATCCATCTCTTCCTTTGAGGAAATGGCTATCTTGTCGTCACCCCTGCCGTATAGCTTTGCAGTTATTGGCTTCTTCTCACCCTCCACATCAACCGTGGCATCAAGGCTCCAGTACTCCTCAGGGATAAATGCATTGATTTCATCCTCCCTGTCACAGATGATACGAAGCGCAACAGACTGTACTCTTCCCGCACTAAGCCCTCTCTTGACCTTGGCCCAAAGCAGCGGACTGATTTTGTAACCTACTATACGATCCAAAACTCGTCTGGCCTGCTGTGCGTCCACAAGATCCATATCTATTTTTCTTGGATGCTTTAATGATTCCTTGACAGCATTCTTCGTGATCTCATTAAAGCTGATACGGCTGACATCCTTGCCCTCAAGTTTAAGTGCGTGAAGCAGATGCCATGAGATGGCTTCTCCCTCACGGTCGGGATCGGTTGCGAGATATATCTTATCGGCTTTCTTAGCCTCCTTGCGATTTCACCCTTTCCGCGGATTGTGATATATTTTGGTTCAAAATCTCCGTCCACATCTATTCCAAGGCTGCTCTTTGGCAGATCCCTCACATGACCGTTTGATGCCATTACCTCATAGTTCTTTCCCAAGAATTTCTTTATAGTCTTTACTTTTGCAGGCGACTCTACGATAACCAGATATTTAGCCATTATAAACTCCTTATATAGTAATTTGGAATTGTCTCCTTAACAAATCCTTTTTGTATAAGATCTTCTAACACTTCAAATAGTTCCGATAATTCATACGGCACTTTTTGAGACAATGTCCCGATTGCGATAGGACAAAAATCGAGTAAACTATACACCAATGCTTCTTTTTTATCAAGTATATTTTTTCTGAAATCCATCTGTGTGCACTCTGTAACCCCAGTCATTGTAATGTCTGAGACAAATTCATCAATATTATAAATAATGCCTGCACCCTGCTTTATCAGGCTGTTGCAGCCGTAGCTTAAGGTGTCGGTGATACGCCCCGGAATGACATATACGTCCTTTCCCTGCTCCATTGCAAAATCAGCCGTAATCAGTGAACCGCTTCTCTTTTTTGCCTCAACTATAACTACTATATCGGATAACCCGGAAATTATTCTGTTTCTCATCGGAAAAAACATCTTTTGCGGGTCGGTGCCCGGCATAAGCTCGCTGATTATGCCTCCGGAGAGCTTTATTTTATCATACAGAAAGCGGTTCTCTTTCGGATAACAGGTGTCTGCTCCGGAGCCAAGAACTGCATATGTATTTCCACCAGCCTCCAGACACCCCATATGGGCATCTCTGTCTATTCCTCTTGCCATGCCGCTGATTATCTGTATCCCCTGCCTTGAAAGTGCTGTTGCCAGTACCTTTGCCACCTCGCAGCCATATGCGCTTCTGCCCCGTGCTCCGACTATAGCGACACTTTTTCTTGATTTGTCGGGAAGAGCGCCTATGTAAAAAAGACTATACGGCGGATTATGTATATTTCTAAGCTTGTCCGGATAAGCCTCATCCTCCATTGTTACAAAGCCGATATCCTTCTGCTGAAATAATATCCACTCCTTCTCTACGTCATAGGAAGCTCTTGATTCAAGGATTATTTTTCTGTCATCATCTGTGAAAAACAAAATATCAAAAAGCTCATTCTTTGGCATAAAAAACAGCTTTTCTGCCGTTATACTGCAATCATGCAGAAGCTTTTTCTTCGCATTGCTTATATCTGTAAGGCTTGTAAGCCAGTATTTGAACTTCATGATACAGCACCTCCCCAGAACTTCTCATTGATGCTTCTGTAGCATATAGCTTCGTTGAGATGCTTTGTCTTTATGCTTTCACAGCCGTCCAGATCAGCTATTGTACGCGCAACCTTAAGTATCTTGTGGTATGTGCGTGCTGTCAGTCCAAGCTTGTCAAACATATTTTCCATGTAGCTTTTCTCTCGACTGCCGAGGAAACAGTATTTTTCCAGCTTGTCAGTTGATATTTTTGAATTATACGAAAAGCTCTCACCTTTAAACCTTTCTTTTTGAAGCTCGTGGCAGTGCATAACACGCTTTCTTATGTCCGCAGATGATTCATTGGATGTAGTACTGTTTATATCCTCAAAGCTAAGTGGTGACGCCTCCACACATATGTCAATTCTGTCTATTATAGGCTGTGAGACTTTATCAAAATATCTGCGCAGAGTCGGCTCTGAGCAGCGGCACCTTTGCATATCGGGATAATAGCCGCAGCTGCATGGGTTCATCGCACCAAAAAGCAGAAAATTAGCCGGATAAGTCACGTTTCTGCCGGCTCTTGAAAGCCTGATGCAGTGCTCCTCAAGCGGAGCCCTGAGCAGGTCCAACAAGCCGCCCTTAAACTCAGCGAGCTCATCCAAAAACAAAACGCCATTGTGTGCAAGCGATATCTCGCCCGGATTAATTCTCGTTCCTCCGCCGATTAATGCGGCCTGGGTGACGGAATAGTGAGGATTTCTGAATGGTCTGTTGTCTCTTAAGGAGCTGTCATTGTCCAAAAGACCGCAGATGCTGTATATTTTTGACAGCTCAAGCCTCTCATTTTCACTAAGAGGAGGCAGAATGGACGGCATACGCTCTGCTATCATTGTCTTGCCTGCACCGGGAGGTCCGACAAGCAGTATATTGTGCATACCACCCGCAGCCACCTCACATGCTCTTTTAATAAATTTCTGTCCGTTAACATCACAAAAATCGGCGTATTTTTCATCCATTTGCAGCTCATGTGCCATGCCGGTTTTCTGACACGTAAATGCTGTCTCATCAAACTGTGCAATTACATCATTTAAATGGCTTATCCCAAATATTTTTGCACCGCAGACGAGTCTGCCTTCATTTTCATTCTGCTTTGGAATAATAAACTTTCCAATGCCTTTGTTGTACTCATCAAATACAATCGGCAGAATACCGCTGACCGGCAAAATTTCACCGTTTAGATTTAGCTCACCTGCAAGTGTGCAGCCCTTTATGCTATCAGCGTCAATCACCCCCATAGCTGTTAAAATAGCAACAGCTATAGGCAGATCAAAGCCTGTTCCGGTCTTTTTAATATTTGCAGGCGATAGATTTACTGTGATACGCTTGGCAGGCAAAACAATGCCAACGCTGTGCAGCGCTGTTTTAACACGCTCCTTTGCTTCTCTCACCTCTGAGGTAAGATTTCCAACCATATCAAAAACAGGCATACCGGTTGAAATATCAACCTCCACCTGTACCGGAATCGCACTGATTCCATCCAAAACAGCCGTTCTGACTGTACTGTACATATATACTCCTATTCCAATTGGGGTAAATGCATAGACAAATGCACAAAAGACATGGCTCTATGATAACATATTTTTGCCTTTTGTAAACACCTATTCGAGCAGTTTTCGTAATTTTTTCAAACCGGCCTTTTCAATTCTTGAAACATATGACCTCGAAATGCTGAGCGTTTTAGCAATCTGTCTCTGTGTCAGCTCTTTTTCACCGTCAAGGCCAAAGCGTTTCGTAATAATATAATATTCTCTGTCCGATAAAACGCTTCTCATATTTTGCCTTAAAATCTTAAGTGACTCAGATACCTCTATATCCGATACCACATCAGATTGTCCATTCTCAATCACATCCACCAGATGAATCTGGTTTCCCTCCTTGTCAGTGCCTATAGGTTCAAATATGGACACATCACCCCGGCTCTTTTTACAGCTTCTAAAGTGCATCAGAATCTCATTTTCGATGCATCTGATTGCAAAGGTTGCAAAACGATTTCCGTAATCAGCCTTGAATGATGACACTGCTTTTATCAGTCCTATAGTGCCTATGGATATAAGCTCCTCCATCTCATCCTCGCATACTGCATATTTTTTTGTAACATGTGCCACAAGGCGCATATTGTGTAATATAAGCTCATCCTTAGCTTCTTTATCATTTTGAGCCACTTTTTTCAGACATTCCGTCTCACGTTCTAAACTAAGAGGTGATAAAAATGTATTCACATAGCACCCTGTCATTATTTGCTTATAATATATTATGTTCAAATCTGTATTTTGTGATATAATCTTTGCCATGAATAGAAAAATAGACTACAAAATCAATGAAAATGATACAGAAAAAACAGTAGAAGGCTTTTTGAAGGAGCATGGCTACACACATCAGGTGCTTGTCAGGCTGAAGCAGACAGACCATGGCATACTAAGAAACGGTATATGGGCCTATACAAATGAAAGGCTGTGTAAGGATGATTTAATCACAATCCAAATTGTCGAAAACGAATGCTCGGATAATATAGCACCTGTAAATCTGCCTCTTGATATAGCATACGAGGACGATGATATCATCGTAATAAACAAGCCGTTTGATATGCCTGCCCATCCCTCTGCCGGAAACCATGACAACACGCTTGCAAATGCGCTCATGTACTACTATGGCAGTCAGAACAAGCCGTTTGTATACAGATGCATAAACAGGCTGGACAGAGATACAACAGGGCTTACAATTGTCGCAAAGCATGCACTTGCAGGCGGGATACTTGGCAACGCTGTCGCAAAGCGTGCCATACACCGGACATACTACGCCGTCTGCAGTGGGTGTACACCTGCATGCATGCGCATCAGTGCTCCGATTGCAAGAAAGGATGCTTCCACCATAGAGCGGTGTGTTGATTTCAAACGCGGTGAATATGCAGTAACCGACTTTATCAGAATCAAATATAACCCGGATAATAATTTATCGCTTGTCAAGCTAAGACTTCTTACCGGACGCACTCACCAGATACGCGTCCATATGAAGTATATCGGTTTTCCACTGATAGGTGACTTTTTATATAATCCCGACTATACATATATATCCAGACAAGCACTGCACTCAGGGCGTCTTGTTTTCACGCACCCTGTCACAGGACAAAAAATGAACCTCATATCTGATATTCCATCAGACATGAAGTCCCTGTTCTAGTTGGTTTATTTTATCCTTTTCGTATGGGATATGCCCTTTTAAAACCTCTTTTTTTATGTAGCTGTAAGTATATTTTTCTCCCTTTACAGAGAGCATGACAAGCAGATACTCAAGCATTGCTTTTGTATCGGGATGAATCATGTAGTGATCCACGCTTTTTTCATAGTATTCCAGTGCACTTTTGTCGGTGTACTTTTCTTTCTGATAGTTTTTTGAGGCGCTTACACGGTCTATAAACATCTCGCAGACATACCTTATGGGCATTTTCATGCCCTCCATTTTTGTATGTGTTTTATCGTCCCCCGGCTTTGAAACAGCATAGTCAATCCAGTACTCCAGGTGATGCTTATTGCGTCCCTTGTGATGAAGCCACGCAGATGAATAGCCCCTGTCGGCTCTCTCCGCATTATTCGGACTCATATACCCCTTGTAATACCTGCAGCCGACGAGAAACTCAGTCGGTGAATATTTTGACATGTCATGAAGAAGTCCCTGTTTATAAAGCCCTATCCTAAAGCACCCCTGCATGACTAAAATCTTATGATGTGTAATTGTTATAAAATGTCTTATTGCTTTCATATGTCTATCTGCCTATGAGGATGTATACCGACTGCGGTGAGACATCTGCATACTGCTGGTTTTCACACAGCACCGGAGTGTCATAAAACGGTTCTTTGAGCGTAGAATCGCAGACTGCATACCATTTCATTCCTTTCTTTAGCTTAGGAAGAGCTAACTTCTCCCTGGATGAATAAAAATTGTAAGCTACGTATACATAGTCTTTATTCACTTCATTGTAATCCCCACAGTACATCACACCTACACATAGCTTTGTGGCATCACACTCGCCTATCCAGGCATTCTTGCAGTGATAGGACAAATCAGGATACCCAACAGCCTTGTAATCGCTGAATTTAAACGGCTTTGGACAGGAAATAACAGGATGCTCATCCCTGAATTTGATAAGTCTGGTTAAGAACCTGATGTTTTCCCTTCTGCTATGCTCATTTGACCAGTTCACCCAGCCTGTAGGGTTGTCCTGACAGTAAGCATTGTTGTTGCCATCCTGTGAATTACAGATCTCATCACCTGCCATAATCATAGGCACTCCCTGTGCCAAAAACAAAAGAAGCATGGCATCCTTCCACTTAAGTTTTCTTATCTCACGGATAAACCTCTTTCGCGAAGGACCCTCACAACCGTAATTATTGCTGAAATTCCATGAAGGACCATCAGCATTTTTCTCACCATTGGCCTCATTGTGGCGGTCATTGTACATGAATAAATCGCTCAGGGTAAAGCCGTTATTGCTTGATATATAGTTTATAAATCCGACATTCTCCCCCTGCTTTTTCTGCTGGTTTAAAAGCTCATACATATTGCAGTTGATATGGTTTAACATCATACGCGCCGCAAACTGGTACTCCTCCTTGTCAATATAGAGATTTTCATATGTCCTGTTTTGCGGTACAACCGACATATCAAAGCCATCATAGAGTATCTTTGTCCGGCTAAGGAGAGCATCCTGCACAATCGCAGTAACAGGCAGCCTGTCCCCAAGCAGCTTAAAACCATCTACATGAAAGCTCATGACCCAGTATCTGAGCGCATCGAGTATCAGATTGTGGTCAGTTCCGTCCGGAAAATACATCTCTACAATACATTCCATGCCATTTTTGTGCAGCCTTTCAACGAGACGCCTAAGCTCATTGGAGGCATCTGAAGCGTCACTGGCATATGATGCTTTTACGGCAAAATAATTTCCGTAGGTATAGCCCCAGAAATTGACCTTGTCATTTTGCTTGTCGGTGTGCACACTTTGCTCATCCTTTAAGGAATACTTCGGCTTTGCATATTCCGGAATATCGTGCTTTACAGGGATTGTCATTTCTTCAAACTCGTATACAGGCATGAGAAGAATTGAAGTAAAGCCTAATTTCTTGATGTAATTTATTCTGTCAGATACAGCCTCAAAGGTGCCCTTATGCTTTTTGTCCCCTGAAACATCCATGGAAAAACCTCTCACATGCAGCTTATACAGCTTCATCCGGTCCCTGGTTATCTCAGGAAAGCTGTCATATTTCCAGTCAAAATCACTACTGTCTATCCCGCAGGCTATTTCGTAGTCATTGTCACTTCTTGTTTTATCATTCCATTTTTCTCTGCCGAAAATTCTTGTGGCATAGGGATCTATGCACCTTTTTCCATTAATTCTAAAATAATATGCATACTCATTCCCGCAAAAGCCATGAAGTCTCACAGAGTAAAGTGAGCCTGTCGAATACTCGGCAGGTATATCAATCACACAGGCAGTATTTCCCGATTTATCAAGTAAAACAATGCTGCATTCATCCTCTTTTTCTGCTGCAAAGGTGAATACTGCACTATCCCCCTCAATATAAGCACCTGTTTTTAAAAAGTTTCCCTTTGTTAGTCGAAAATTCATGCAACACCATCCAATCAATAATTCTAGTATTTATTTATTATACTAGTTTTGACTTTTTTTGTATAGAATAATTTGATATAATATAATAGTTACTTTAGATTACTATAAAGAAAGAGGTACAATATGGCAGAAAAAGCAACACCTGTTACACCTGATGAGGCAGACGATATCCGCGTAACACTTGATCTGGACAACGGAAGTGTCGAATGCAAGATTATCACCATTTTTGATGCAGATCACAAGGATTACATAGCTCTTCTACCGTTAGACAAAAATGGCAACGAGAATGAGAGTGGCGAAGTGTATCTGTATCGCTATTTCGAGGACGAGGAAGGTCTTCCGAGAATAGAAAACATCGAATCCGACGACGAGTACGAGGCTGCTGCCGACAGATTCGATGAGCTTTTGGATGACGAAATGTTTGATGATATTTAATCATCTCTACTATTATTTTGTCTAGGCTCTTTACTTTCACGGACAAATCTGGAGGCTTGGGCTGATTTATCATTTACCGACTTGACCGAATAAACAGACAAGCTTGTCTTTGCACGGGTCATGCCGACATAAAACAGCCTTCGCTCCTCCTCTATGTCCTTTTCAAGCACAGCCTTTTTATACGGCATTATCCCTTCATTTGCATCAATTATATACACGTTTTCAAATTCAAGCCCCTTTGAGCTGTGAAGGGTTGCAAGTGTCACGGCATTAGGGTCACTTTCTTTCGATAAAGCCATAAGCTTCATCTGCTTTGTATATTCCCTTATATGCTCATACCACTCTTCATATGTAGCAAAGCCCTTGGCTCCTGACTGGATTTCATCCAGTATATCAAACAAATCCTCTTTATTTATATTCCTATACTCGGCATATTCAGCTAAAAAGTCGTCATAGCCAATCCCTCTTCTGATATAGTTTATGCTGGCATATGGATTCATCCGGCTTATAAGCTTCATGTCATACTCAAGCTTTTCTATCCGCTCAGCTATCCACGGCTTCTCATCAAACAGCTTAATCCACTCATCAAATGCCACAGTTGCATCACACAGGCTGTCTCTTGACAGATACCGCTTAGGTCTGTTCATAATCTGCAAAAAATCAGCTCTGTCTCTGCTGCCTCCTGCAATTCTTTGGTATGTAAACAAGTCTCTGGCAATCCAGTGCTCATATATATTAGGTATATTATCCTTGGTTTTGAATGGGATATTATAGCTCATAAGCTGCTCTATAAGCTGTCTTGGCTGGGTATTTGTCCTGAAAAGCACCGCAAAGTCGCTGAATACAGCTCCCGCCTTTATCTTTTTATCTATATCGCGTATAAGAAAGATATTTTCGTCTCTTCTGTTTTCAAAATCAGCAAACGTAACAGGCGCCTTTGACTTGCTTGCCGCAATGATTTTCTTATCAAATCGCTCCCTGTTGTGCGAGATGAGATTCAACGAGGCCTCCACTATATATCTGCCACATCTGTAATTAGTATCTAAAAGGATTCTTTTTGCATTCGGATAGTCCTTCTCAAACCCAAGCATTATCTCAGGCTTTGACCCTCTGAAGCGGTATATTGACTGGTCATCATCTCCTACAATAAACAGATTATTCTGTGGAGCGGCAAGCATTTTTATAATCTCATACTGCAGACGGTTAATATCCTGAAACTCGTCAATCAGTATGTATTTATACTTGTTCTGCCACAATGCCAGTATATCAGGTCTTTCCTTAAACAGCTCATAAGTATACGAGAGCATATCATCAAAATCAATAAGCCTGTTTTCCTTAAGCCTTGTCTCATATTTTTTATATATATCCCTGAATATTTCCTCACCACACACTCCAGAGTAGAAATTTTCTATATCAATGCGGCTGTTTTTAATCAGACTGATTTCAGCAAGTAAATTGCCTATAAACTCATTCTCATCTTTGTATTCAAGGCGGTAGTAGGATAAAATTTCCCTGATAAAGCCGTATCTCACAGACTCATCAGCAATATTGGCACTTGTAAAGCGATATGCATATTTGAGTATTGTAAAAAAGACAGCATGAAAAGTACCAAAAGATACGTTCACCCTCTCGTCTTTCATCAGTGAATTAAAACGCTCCTTCATCTCATTTGCAGCAGCCTTGGTAAAGGTGATAACTAAAATCTCAGAAGGCTTCACATGATGCTTTGTTATTAAATTTTTAGTCCTGTGTGTGATAACTGCGGTCTTACCGGAACCCGGTCCTGCTAAAACAAGCATAGCGCCATCCTTGTGTTCGATGGCGCCAAGCTGGGCTTTGTTAAAATTCATAAAATACCCTTTGTTAATAGATTAGTTATTAGAAAGCTTTTCTATGCCTTTCTTAATTCTGGCTATAGACTCCTCTTTGCCAAACACCTCCATAAGCTCTGTAGCTCCGCCCGGTGTCATCTGCTTGCCTGAAACAGCGGTACGGATTGGCCACATAACATAGCCTATCTTATAGCCCTTTTCTGTAGCATATGCCTTAAGAGTCTCAAAAAGTGCATCATTTGAGAAATCATCACAGCTTTCAAGAATAGGAACCACATCGTTTAATACCTCAAGTGATGTCTCTGGGTTTGTCTTCATCTTCTTGTGAGTATACATTGCAATATCATAATCCGGAAGCTCTTCAAAGAAATCAATATGTTCCTTGATATCAGGGAATATCTCAATACGTGTCTGAACCATTCTTGCTATCTTCTTAAGGTCATAATCCTTTGTGACAACCTCCTTAATGTATGGCAGTGCCATCTCATAGAATTTGTCAAAATCAAGCTTCTTTATATACTCTCCGTTCATCCATTTAAGCTTTGTGAAGTCGAATACAGCAGGTGATTTGCTCATATGATGATAATCAAACTTCTCAACAAGCTCAGGAAGTGACATGATCTCCTGATTGTCTGAAGGACTCCAGCCAAGAAGCGCTACAAAGTTTACAATAGCCTCTGTAAGGAATCCCTGATCCAGTAAATCTTCAAAGGATGAGTGACCACATCTCTTTGAAAGCTTATGATGCTCCTCATCTGTGATAAGCGGACAGTGTACATATACAGGTACATCCCATCCAAATGCCTCATAAAGTCTGTTATACTTAGGGGATGATGAAAGATACTCGTTTCCTCTGACTACATGTGTGATGCCCATCAGGTGATCATCTACTACGTTTGCGAAATTGTATGTAGGATATCCGTCAGATTTGATAAGAATCATATCATCAAGCTCTGCATTATCTACTGTGATATCTCCGTAAATCTCATCCTCGAATGTGGTTGTGCCCTCTGTAGGGTTGTTCTGTCTGATAACATATGGCTTGCCGGCCGCGAGATTTGCCTCAATCTCCTCCTTTGACAGGTGTAAGCAGTGCTTGTCATATATAGAGATTTCCTTTCCTGCAACAGTTGTTTTAAGACTGTCAAGACGCTCCTTGTCACAGAAGCAGTAATATGCCTCTCCCTTGTCAATAAGTTCCTTTGCATACTTCATGTAGATACCCTGTGCCACACGCTCACTCTGCACATATGGACCGCATCCGCCATCCTTGTCAGGTCCCTCATCATGGAAAAGTCCAGTCTCTTCGAGTGTCCTGTTTATAATATCAACAGCACCCTCCACCTGGCGTACCTGATC
>OHSQ01000839.1_pt1 | contig 13326 bp, 11 predicted proteins | sample 1578661 | NCBI WGS metagenome assembly OHSQ01 (sample SAMEA3879534, study PRJEB24766) | human gut metagenome | biome: human-associated habitat; feature: feces | place: USA | collected 1985/1987 | reverse complement strand
ATGCAGCGTTGTAGAGCAATTAAGGGATGCTCAATAACTGTTAAGCAAAAAACGGTCCTCTGCCAATGAAAAGGCAGAGGGCTGAAATTTCATCTAATGTTATATCCCATATCAAGTCTGCGCATCCAATTGAAATGTATCGCTCAAATAAACTTGGGATCAAAGAAAAAGTAAGTCGAGGGAAATTCCCTCGACTTACTTTTTTCGTACCCTGTACCGTCCGGTCTGCCCCATAGGTCACATTGTGTACCTATGAACATGAACCGTTTGATTTGAGCGGTTTTTGCTTTATATTTGCGATTTTTAAAGAGAAAAGGATTGTGCTCGGTTTTTGAACTCTTTAGAAAACCTATACAAAAACTCATACCGACAAGGAAAAGCCGCCCTTTTGAGCGGCTTTTTGCCTTAGTGTGGGTTTAATTTGGCGATTCTTTTTTCCTTCATTTTTTCTACCGCCACTAACATTAAATCTTGCTGATATGGTGTCATTTTCAGGATGGCTTCTTTTAGCTTCTTGCGTATAAGGTCACTTTCATTTTTTCTCATGTTTTCTTTCCTCCCAAAAATCTAATATACGGGATTCGAAAGGAAACACAAAGCAGCCAAGGATGAAGAATAGTAAGGCTGCCGCTCCGCTTTCAAGTGTTCCGCAGACTAGATAAACAACGAAAAGAATAATCGCATTTGTTGCGATAGCACAAAAGACTGTTGCAGCAAATTCTAAGACGACTTTCAGGTATGCTTTCATAAGCGACACGATCTACGCGCCCAACAACTCCACCACCCGGGCGCAGCTTTGGACGATCCTCGCACGGCAGAATGACGCGGACCTGACTGGCGGCAGCATCTGGTACGAAAAGGCACAGAATTGGGTCAAGGACAAGGGCATTTCCGACGGTGCGGACCCCAACGCCGCCATCAACCGCGGCCAGATCGCAACCTTCCTGTATAATCACACGGCTCGACAAGGAGCTCTGTAGAATTACAAGGATGCAGAGGAAGAACGTTTTTATGAGATATTCTTTCAACTGTGCTGCAAGTACGGTTTTGACGTCCACGCTATTCAGTTCTCCATTGGGATTCTTTACAGACTGCTTGCTGACAGAGATGGTGTTATTCCTTGCGTCGAGGTCACTCCAGAGAAGCGCCGTGATCTCACCCTTCCGCAAGCCCGTGACCAGCTCCAGATAGAACATGGGGAGGAGACCTCTTTTGTCGGCGGTATCCAGATAATCCTTAATATGCTCCGGTGGAAGAATCTGCATTTCGATTTTTTGTACCTTCGGCGCGATGCAGTCCTCGGTCGGATTGCGCGGAATCAGGCGATCCTTGACCGCCCACTCGAAAACGCTATGCAGCATGAGAAGCGGACTCCGAACTAAGAATCGTTGGAGAAGGAGAAATGCCTCCTTCTCCGGCGTTTTGTTCTACCACCCGTATTATATTCTTGCAATGCGAAGACCGTTTAGCGTCGGGGCTGTTTTGTGCGCTAAGGTATTGCAGTGCCTCCTCCCCGATGCTCTTTGCGCATTTTTCCTCTTATTGTGTCCTTTTTGCTTCAGCAGAAAGGACGATCTCCCTGCTGCCGACAGTGCCCAGCTCTGTCGGCAGCATTGACCGTTGTGTCGCTGCTGAACCCCAAATCGCTCATTTCCCACTTTCCAATGCGGCAGCGAGGAAACCCTGAAACAGCGGGTGAGGCCGGGTGGGGCGGCTTTTAAATTCGGGGTGATACTGCACACCAACATAGAAGGGCTGGCTGCTCAGCTCCACTGCCTCCACCAATCTCCCGTCAGGGGAGAGCCCGCTTATGGTCATTCCCGCCGCCCGCAAAGCATCTCGATAGTCGTTATTGAACTCATAGCGGTGGCGGTGACGCTCCCAAATCTGTGCGTCTCCATAGCATCGCGCCATGGTCGTTCCCTCGGCGATCACACAGGGATAACTGCCCAGACGGAGGGTACCGCCCTTGTCGATGTCCTCGCCTTGACCAGGCATAAAGTCGATGACCTTATGGCGGCACTCCGGGGCAAATTCACCCGAATCGGCGCCTGTAAGACCGAGTACATGGCGGGCAAATTCGATGACGGCAATCTGCATACCGAGGCAAATGCCCAGATAGGGAATGCGATGCTCCCGGGCATATTGAGCCGCCAGGATCATGCCTTCGATGCCGCGGCTTCCGAAGCCGCCCGGGACAAGAATCCCGTCAAGCTGGGAGAGCAGCTCGTCCTGCGTGTCTGCCGTGACCGTCTCCGAGTCGATCCATTGAATTTCCACCTTTGCACCAAGGGCAAACCCGGCGTGCCGCAAGGCCTCCGCAACAGACAGATAGGCATCGTGAAGCTGCACGTATTTTCCCACAAGGCCGATGCTTACCGACTTGCTGCGGCTCTTGATGGCAGCGACCATCGCCTGCCACTGGCTCAAATCCGGCTCAGGTGTGGATAGCCGCAGTTCTCGGCAGACCACCGCAGACAGATTCGCCCGCTCCAAATAGAGAGGAGCCTCATAAAGAATGGGAAGCGTCAGATTTTCAATGACGCAGTCGGGCTTCACATTGCAGAAACCTGCAATCTTGCGGAAAATACTGGGATCGGTGATGGGTTCATCACAGCGCAGGACGATGATGTCCGGCGTGATGCCCAATCCCTGCAGCTCCTTTACGGAGTGCTGGGTTGGCTTGGACTTATGCTCTCCAGATGCCTTCAGATAGGGGACCAGCGTGACATGAATATACAGGGCGTTTCCGGGCCCCACCTCATGCCCCACCTGCCGAATGGCTTCGATAAAGGGCTGGCTCTCAATATCACCGATGGTTCCGCCAACCTCGGTGATTACGACATCAGCCTCCGTCTTGCTGCCCACATTATAGATAAACCGTTTGATCTCATCTGTGATGTGGGGAATGGTTTGCACGGTGGCCCCCAGATACGCGCCCCGGCGCTCCTTGGAGATAACGTTGGAGTAGACCTTTCCGGTGGTCAGATTGGAATATTGGTTCAGATCCTCGTCAATGAACCGCTCATAGTGCCCCAGATCCAGATCTGTCTCAGCGCCATCCTCGGTAACATAGACCTCACCGTGCTGGTAGGGGCTCATGGTACCGGGGTCCACATTGATATAGGGATCCAGTTTTTGCGCCGCTACCTTCAGTCCCCGGGCCTTCAGCAGTCGCCCCAAAGAGGCTGCGGTGATACCCTTTCCCAACCCGGAAACAACGCCGCCTGTCACAAAAATATACTTTGTCATGTGTTGACCTCCCGTGGAAAACTCAAAAAAGAGAAGGCGTCCATCAGGGGACAAAAGTCCTCTGACGAACGCCTTCGTTCAACGATTCATATTCTACTGCGGCTGACGGCAATTTGTCAACCAGAGTTTTCACAATTCTGCACATTGCGATCCGCGGGATCTTTGTGCTATTGATATGTTTTTATCACAGTTTCCGCCACTTCCCGTTTGGATATGCGCCGGTCCATGGACTGCTTTTCAATATAGTGGTGGGCTTCCGGTTCCGTCATGCCAAGGCACTCAATCAGCAGCCACTTGGCCCGGTTGACCAGTCGGATCTCCTCGATCTTTTCTTCTACGGTAGCCTGTTTGGCTTCCATCTGACGCATGCGCTCTCGGGTGGCGCAAAGGATCCGCAGATTTTGTGCCACCATTTGCATGCTGGTGGGCTTGGACAGTGTGAGCACGCCGTAACTGACGACTCTGGCATAGATATCATCAAACTGATCGTTCCGAACCAACAGCAAAACCCCTGCACCGCTTCCGGTACAGATATCTACGGCCAGACGCATTCCAAAGTCGTCCGGCAAAGGAGCGTTGATCAGCACAATATCAAATGCCGTTTCCGAGATTTTTCGGCGCGCCTCTCCGATGCTGCGTACCACCGTTACCGGCCAGTAATCCGTCACAGGGAGCAGAGGCATGATCTTCTCGGTAAAACTGTCCGTGGCGGTGACAATCAGTACGCTGTATGTCCGTTCCTGAAAGATCATGTTCTCCCCTCCTTTCACCTGATCCAATCAGGGCTCTTTATCGATGACAGTAGGCGGAGATCACGGCTTCCGGGAGATGCTTGCGGATAAATGCGCTTGCTTCGGCCAATGCGGCAGCCTCATACAATGAACCGGGCAGCTTCTTTAGACCATTGAGCACCTCGGCGGGTGCGGTATAGACATTGAAATCCGAGGCGGGACAGAGCTGCAGGTCATGCTCGACCCCGTGCATTCCGGCGTAGATCAGGAGCGCATAGGCAATGTACGGATTTGCCATTGGATCGGCAGAGCGCAGCTCAGCCCGGCGGTATTCGCCCACTGCCGCCGGAATGCGGATCAGCTGGGAACGGTTTTCCGCAGACCACGTCACGTAGAGCGGCGCTTTGTTATGGCCGAGGCGGCGGTAGGATTCCTCACAGGGGTTCATAAACAGGGTCATGTCCCGGATATGCGCCAGAATCCCTGCGATGATACCGGGCAGCGGCTGGGCGACCTCATCGCATTTGACAGAGACGTTGATGTGCATTCCGTTTCCGTCCCGATCCGCCAGCGGCTTAGGAGAGAAACTGGCACAGAGCCCGTTCTGAGCTGCCGCAGTGCGGACCACCGCGTGAAAGGTGACGGCGTTGTCGGCGGCTGTGAGGGGGGCTGAGTAGCGAAAGTCGATTTCGTTCTGCCCCGGACCGCTCTCGTGGTGAGAGCTCTCTGGCTGAATCCCCATCTGCTCCAGCATCAGGCAGATCTCCCGGCGGATCGTCTCTCCCTTGTCATCTGGTACGATGTCCATGTAGCCGGCATGGTCGTAGGGGATTCTGGTAGGCTCACCGCATTCATCAAGGCGAAATAGATAGAACTCCATTTCCGCACCGAACGCAAACTGGAAGCCCCGGGCGCTGGCGTCTGCCACCGCTCGCTTCAGAAGGCTTCGGGTATCCCGTTCAAAAGCCCTGCCGTCCGGGTAGGAAATATCGCAGAACATCTGCATGACCTTGCCCTGCTCCGGCCGCCAGGGAAGCTGGATCAGGGTGGAAGGATCCGGGTGAAGCAGAAGGTCGGAGCGAATCTCGCCACCAAAGCCATCTACCGCCGAGGCATCAAAGGCGATCCCATACGCAAAAGCGCGCTTGAGCTCACTGGGCATGATAGACACATTATGCTGCTTTCCATAGACATTGCAGAAGGCCAGACGGATAAACCTGACATTCTCCTCCTGAACGAACTGGATCACTTCTTCTGGCGTGTACTTCATGTTTTCACCTGCTTCCTTTCATTCAGACCATACGTTTGCCGATCAAACTTTTTCATATCTGGGGCGATCGCGGCAAGGAAATTACCATGAAACAACCGCGATCTTTCACAAAACATGAAATATGATACCACACCTTCTGTCAATTTTCTATCCCGAATTATTCTTTTGATGTGAAATTTTTAGGAGCTCCAAGCGATCTGACCCTTGAACCGATGCGACAAAGCGTTCCTGCTTCGCGGATAAAACGGGGAAAAACACGGATTTGTAAGATCAAAATTGCTAAAAATGATATTTCGACAAAAATGATTTTCAACAAATCGACAATTGACTTTCCGAACTGATGGCTGTATATTTTGCAATGTTAAGAGACATTGGCGTCTCGGAGGCAAAGCCTTCCGCAGCGTCAGCGTCTCTTTTTATTTCTTTGAAAGGAAGACACTACTATGACGACTGTACCAGAAATATTTGGAAGCATGGTCTTTGACAGCCGTGTGATGAAAGCCCGTCTGTCCGGGGAGGTATATCACTCTCTGAAGCACACCATTCAAAAAGGGGCCAAGCTGGACCTGTCGGTAGCCAATGCGGTGGCCGACGCAATGAAGGACTGGGCAGTCGAAAACGGCGTGACCCACTTCACCCACTGGTTCCAGCCCCTGACCGGGATCACGGCGGAAAAGCATGACAGCTTTATCACCCCGGCGCCAGATGGCAGAGTGATTATGGAATTCTCCGGAAAGGAACTGATCCGAGGGGAGCCAGATGCTTCGTCTTTTCCGTCTGGTGGCCTGCGTGCTACCTTTGAGGCACGCGGTTACACCGCCTGGGATCCCACCAGCTATGCCTTCATCAAGGGAAAAACGCTTTGTATCCCTACCGCATTTTGCTCCTATGGCGGGGAGGCGCTGGATAAGAAAACACCCCTTCTGCGCAGCATGGAGGCGCTGAACCGTCAGGCCCTTCGGGTGTTGAAGCTGTTCGGCCATGATGAGGTCAGGCGCGTGGTGCCCGCCGTCGGTGCGGAGCAGGAATATTTTCTGATCGACAGGGCGTTGTACGAGCGGCGCATGGACTTGCGCTACACCGGCAGGACGCTATTCGGCGCCAAGCCCCCCAAGGGTCAGGAACTGGACGACCATTACTTTGGCTCCATCAAGCCGCGCGTGGCCGCGTTCATGGAGGAGCTGAATACCGAGCTGTGGAAGTTGGGAGTCCTTGCCAAAACGGAGCACAATGAGGTGGCGCCTGCCCAGCATGAGCTTGCTCCCATCTATACCACCGTCAACCTGGCGACCGATCAGAATCAGCTGACCATGGAGATCATGCAGCGTGTGGCGGCTAAGCACGGCATGGTATGCCTGCTCCACGAAAAGCCCTTTGCCGGGGTCAACGGCAGCGGCAAACATAACAACTGGTCCCTTTCCACCGATACCGGCGTCAACCTGCTCTCCCCCGGCGAGACCCCCCACGAAAATGCCCAGTTCCTGCTGTTTCTGGCGGCTGTCATTCAGGCGGTGGACGACTATCAGGGGCTGCTGAGAGCTTCTGTCGCAACGGCCGGAAACGACCACCGATTGGGAGCCAATGAAGCGCCTCCCGCCGTGATCTCGATCTTTCTGGGCGATGAGCTGACCGCTGTGCTGAATGCCATTGAGACCGATTCCGCCTACGTCGATGTAGAAAGAAAGAAGATGAAGCTGGGGGTCGATGTGCTGCCCCGTTTTGTCCGGGACACCACGGACCGCAATCGTACCTCTCCCTTTGCCTTCACTGGCAACAAATTCGAATTCCGAATGGTGGGTTCTTCCGATTCCATTGCCTGCGCCAATATCATGCTCAATGCTGCGGTGGCACAGTCCCTGAAACGCTATGCGGATGAACTGGAACAGGCAGAGGACTTCAATACCGCCCTGCATGAGCGAATCAAGCGTACCATCAAGGAGCATAAGAGAATTATCTTTAACGGAAATGGTTACGATGATGCATGGATTCGGGAGGCCACAGAGGAGCGGGGGCTGCTCAATCTGCGTACCACGCCGGACGCGATCCCGGAGCTCTTGAAAGCGAAGAACGTCGAGATGCTGACGGCCCACGGGGTGTACACCGAAGCGGAGCTGCGCTCCCGGTACGAGATCATGCTGGAAAACTACTGCAAAACCGTGTGCATCGAGGCTCAGACCATGAGCGACATGGCGCGAAAGCAGATCCTTCCGGCCGTTGCTCGCTATGCCGCAGACGTGGCCCGGGCTGCCGCCGACAAAAAATCCTTAGATGGCGAAATCAGCTGCGGCTATGAAACAAAGCTCGTCAAAAAGCTGACGGCGGTGACCGAGAGCATCGACGCAAGGGTCGACGCACTGGACAGCACGATTGCCAGATTCAAAACCATTTGCGATGTGACCGAGGGTGCAAACTTTATTCGGGACGAGATGCTCTCCCGAATGACAGTGCTGCGCTCTGCCGCAGACGAAGCAGAGACGCTGACCGCGGAAAGCGCGTGGCCGTTCCCCACTTACGGAGAGCTGCTGTTCAGCGTCAGATGAACAAGATGAAAAAAGGCGGCACCGCGAAAGCGGCGCTTGCCTTGCGAATGATGAAATGATATGATGCAGGAGGTCAATTTATGAAAACTTGTGCCATTGTTGGCATCAACTGGGGCGATGAGGGGAAGGGCCGCATGGTCGATCTGCTCACGCGGGACTATGATATTGTGGTGCGCTATCAGGGCGGCGGGAACGCGGGGCACACCGTCATCAACGAATATGGGAAATTTGCGCTGCATCTGCTTCCATCGGGGATTTTCCGGCCGAATGTGGTCAATATTTTAGGAAATGGCGTTGCGCTGGATATGAAGAGTCTTTGCGGCGAGATGGAAAGCGTTGCTGCAAAGGGCGTGAGCGTGACGCCGGATAACCTGAAGATCAGCGACCGGGCCTCACTGGTGCTGCCGTGGCACATTCTGCTGGATGAACTGGAGGAAGAGCGCCTGAAGGATAAAAAATACGGCTCTACCAAGCAGGGAATCGCCCCCTTCTACTCTGACAAATATCAGAAAAAAACGATTCAGGCCGGCGAGCTCTTCTATCCGGAATACCTGGTTCGCCACCTGGAGGATCTGCTGGAATGGAAGAACCTGACCCTGACCAGGGCCTACGGCGCAAAGCCCTATACCATGGCGCAGCTGTGTGATTATCTGCATACCTATGGGCAGAAGCTAAAGCCCTTCATCTGCGATACCGGCAGCTGGCTGCGCAAGGCGCAGCAGGACGGGAAGAGCATTCTCTTTGAGGCACAGCTGGGGGCTCTGCGGGATCTGGATTACGGCATCTACCCTTACACCACCTCGTCCAACGCGGTGGCGGCTTACGCGCCGGTCGGGTCCGGCCTTCCCTCTGCCAAACTGGATGAAGTGGTTGGCGTGGTGAAAGCCTACTCTACCTGCGTGGGCGAGGGGCCGTTCGTCTGTGAGTGGTTCGGCCCTGAGGCCGACCGGCTGCGGGAGGCCGGCTTTGAGTACGGCGCAAAAACGGGGCGGCCCCGCCGCGTCGGCCCGCTGGATATCGTCGCCACCCGCTACGGCGTACAGACCCAAGGCGCCACGACCATCGCACTGACCAAGCTGGACGTTCTCAGCTATATGGACAAGATCCCTGTCTGCACCAAATATGTAGTCAACGGGGCGGAAACGGATGCGTTTCCCTTCCCCGCGGCGCTGGAAACGGCGAAGCCCGTTACGGAATATCTGGACGGCTGGGGCTGCGACATCTCCGGCGCTCGCACGTGGGAAGAACTTCCCAAGCAGGCGCAGGCTTATGTGGAGTATATCGAAAAGGCCATCGGCTGCCACATCGGATACGTATCCGTCGGAGCGGAGCGAGATGCGTACATCAAGCGGTGAGCGGGCGCATGGCACAGGATCGACAAAGAAAAAATACGACAGCGTTTGCCGCTGAGAAAACCAAATGGAGAAAAGTGTCCATGATGTACGAAAAATATGAATCGCCCCTCTCGTCCCGTTATGCTTCCGAAGAGATGCTGCATCTGTTCTCCCAGGAAAAGCGTATTCGGGTCTGGCGAAAGCTCTGGACTGCGCTGGCTCGGGCGGAGCATGACCTTGGCCTGCCCATTACGGCAGAGCAGGTGGCGGAGCTGGAAGCGCACATCGATGATATTGATTTTGAATGTGCCGCGCAGCGGGAAAAGGAAGTGCGGCATGACGTGATGGCACATGTCTATGCCTACGGAAAAGCGGCGCCCGGCGCTGCGGGTGTGATCCACTTGGGGGCCACGAGCTGCTATGTGACCGACAACGGGGATCTGATCCTTTATCGGGACGGTTTGCGTTATCTCCGCGGAGAACTGCTGGGTGTGCTGAAAAATCTTGCCGTTTTCGCAGAAAAATACAAGTCGCTGCCCACCCTCGGATATACCCACTATCAGCCTGCTCAACTTGTCACTGTGGGGAAACGGGCAACCCTCTGGATGCAGGATTTTCTCTCCGATCTGGAGGAACTGGACCATGTGTTGGCGCATATGAAATTTCTTGGCTGCCGCGGGACCACCGGAACCGAGGCGAGCTTTCTGGACCTCTTTGACGGTGATACCGACAAGATCGACCAGATGAACCGCCAGATCAGTGCGGAATTCGGCTTTGCGCACTGCTTTGACGTCTGTGGGCAGACGTATCCCCGGAAGGTAGACAGCCGTATCTTAAACTGTCTGTCTTCCATGGCCCAGAGTGCCTATCGCATGGCAAATGACATTCGCCTGCTGCAGCACGACCGGCAGCTGGAGGAGCCTTTTGAAAAAGAGCAGATCGGTTCCTCCGCCATGGCATATAAACGAAATCCCATGCGGAGCGAACGAATCTGCTCTTTGGCGCGATATCTTATTTTGGACGCTGCAAATGCCCCCATGACGGCATCTGTTCAATGGCTGGAGCGCACACTCGATGACTCCGCCAACCGCCGCATCTCCATGCCGGAAGGGTTCCTCTGCGCCGACGCGATTCTGCGCCTTTGCAAAAATGTGACCCGCGGGCTTGTAGTAAACGAGAAGATCATCGACAAGGCCGTTCGGGAATACCTGCCTTTTATCGCTACGGAAAACCTGATGATGGAAGCCGTCAAGCGCGGCGGAGACCGGCAGGAGCTGCATGAGGTGATCCGCCGCTGCTCGCATGCGGCTTCCGCAAAAATGAAGGAAGGGGAGCCCTGTGACCTTCTGCATCAGCTGGCGGCAGAGCCGGCCTTTTCCATGAATGAGGAGGATCTTACCGCCCTGCTGAAGCCGGAGGATTATATTGGCCGCTGCCCGGAACAGGTGGATACGTTCCTGCGCAAGGTAAGGCCTGTACTCGAAGGGATACCCGAGGAATCTGCCGACATTGCCTTGTAGGGGAACCTTCTCTTAAAATGTTCCGCCATGCGGGATTATACACAACGCAGGGAGCATCGATCTCTCGGCAGCAGGAATGCTGCGGGGAGTACCGGTAGGGAGGCGTTGTGCGGCTTTGCAAGGTGCAGTTTTGCTGGGTGGGGAACGTTTTACTTCGCCAACGCCTTGCCAAGTGCGCGGCAGGCCTCAAGGGCCGCGTCGTCTGGAGTCTCCGTGCAGATCACACTCTCACACACGAGATTCAGCCCCGCGCTGTCGCAGTCACTCTCCCAAGTGCGCATCCACTCGCCGTCACCCCAGCCGTAGGAGCCGAACAGCGCCACGCGCTTACCGCCGAGGCTGTGCTTGCAGGCATCGAACATCGGCTGGAACTCCATTTCCTCCAGCACCTCGCTGCCCATGGCGGGGCAGCCGAAGGCAATGGCACCGTAGGCGTTCAGATCGCCGGGCTGTACCTGATCCGGTGTGAGCAGCGCAGCCTCTGCGCCCGCGGCGGTCATGCCCTCGGCAACGGCCTGCGCCATCGCCTCCGTATTGCCTGTGCCGCTCCAATAAACAACAGCAGTTTTCATTTTCGTAAATTCCTTTCTTTTTGTGATGTTATATGATCAAACTGCAACGGCAAGCTGCTCCAGCTTCGAGCCGCTTTGCCAGAGTGCGCAGTAGATCTCCGTGCATTTTTGTATTTTGCGAGCAGCGAACGCGCCTTTTCCTCGTTGCCGTAGACCTTCCAGAGCCCCGCGCACTTAAAATCGTTCGCGCGGTGGGCGATGAAGCCCTTCACGTCCTCCGGCGGGTAGCTGAGAAACAGCCCCACCTCGTGCGGAAACTCTCCGCTCTCGCCTCCTTTGAACGTTTATTGGTTAGCATACTCTAACCATATAGCCCTTGAGAAGCCGCCCGAAGGCGGCTCTTCAAAGATCACCGCCTGCCGCCGCGCCCCAATGCCATGGTTCTCAACCAAGTAAGCCTCGGATGCAGACCGGAATTGCTGATGTCATCGCCGCCTTACTTTCTTCCCACCAGCAATGTTGAGCTGCGAAGCATCAAGCGTTTGGCCTCCTTCGGTGTCATGAAGCTGCCGTCGGTCGTGTCGATCAGCTCCACACGCTCATAGCCCATGTCCCTGAGCTTTTGGGCAAATGCCTGCATATCGCCGTATCTACCGGGCGACATCAGGTCGTGGATGGCAAACGTTCCGCCCTTTTTCAGAACCCGCAGCGTTTCCAGCAGAAGCGCCTGCTTGTCTGCCTCTGTGATATTGTGATAGACATAGTTGCTGGTCACCGCGTCGAAGCTCTCGTCGGGGAAATCCAGCTTCACGGCGCTTCCGCGCCGGAACGAAGCGTTTTTCACGCCCTCCGTAGCGGCGTTTTTTTCGCACAGCGACAGACTGAAGGAGGCGTATTCCTTACCCCAGCGGTCAATGCCGACCATTTTCCCCTGGGGATTGCGCTTTGCGCAGGCGATGGTCAGCGCGCCGCTGCCGCAGCCCACATCCAGCCCCACGCCGCCCTCCGGCAGCGTGATATGCTCCGCCGTGCCGTCAATGATCTGCTTTGAGAGCTTGCGCTCGCCGTCATAGGAAAAGCTCCGATAGGCATACACACACCACTCGCTGTACTTTGCACAAACGACAAAGGCGATGCCGAATACCACGCCCAGCACGACGCGCAGCTTTCCGCTCACACCGAGGCCGAATACGCCGAAAACCAGCAGCAGCGCAAGCGACAGCACCGTTCCCGCGATGAGCGAAAACAGCATTCCCTTGGGGATCCAGTTTTTGTAGTCAGGCTTCATATTCAAGACTCCTTTTTTATTGAGTGTGACTTCTCTCATAAACCGCAGCCGCGATGCACCAGATTACGATGGCGGTATTGCTACTGCTCTGGCTCATTACGGACATCCATGTGGCGGCGGGCACCTGCATGGCCTGTGCAATATCGGGAACAGCAACCAGCAGAAGATTCCATGTGACCGGGTGAAAAGCCAGCATCCACCGGGAATACCGTGTCTTGCCCGCAAGCAGCATCACGAAATGGATGCCGAAAGCCAGTATCATCGGAACGTACATCGGCGCAATGGCGAGGAGCATGCCGTCCTGATAGGCGGTGACCGCCGCGATGGCAGCTTCTTCTCCGATGCGCGGGCCCAGATAGGTGGTGAACCACGCCATGGTAGCCACCCAGGTGTGGATAGTCAGCGCCACCGCAACGGTGAAAATTCCGCACAGATACTGAATGATCTTTGTTTTTCTGTACTTTGTATCAATGTCCGCATTCAGCGCTTTTACTACGAAGTAATAGAGAAAGCCGCCGACCGCTCCCAGCCCAACGGTAAGCACAGGCTTCCACAGCCCGTAGGAGCCGGACAGATAATAGGCTCTGTTGAAAAGGCCAGTGTCGGTTTGCTGAAGTGGAATGCACCCCAGCAGCCAGTCCCCGGCAGCCATAAATCCGCATCCGACTGCGCCAAGAATGCACCAGCGAATCAGCGTTTTCGGTTTCTCCGTCTTCATCTTTTTTGCCTCCGATTGCAGTTCATGATTCTGCTTTTCATTTGGGCAATTTCCAACTTCTTAGAAAATCAAATGGACAATACCGCCGACAATTGCCGCTCCCGCAACCCAGATCAGCGCCAGTATGCTTCGCTTTTTCAGCACCTGCCTCCAGGTCTGCA
>OHSQ01000836.1_pt1 | contig 13371 bp, 8 predicted proteins | sample 1578661 | NCBI WGS metagenome assembly OHSQ01 (sample SAMEA3879534, study PRJEB24766) | human gut metagenome | biome: human-associated habitat; feature: feces | place: USA | collected 1985/1987 | reverse complement strand
ATAATATATATTTCCCATATATTGTTTCAAACCCGTTGCTCCAATATGTATATCATCAAATACATATTGCTTTATAGCATCATCACTTAATGAATCATATAAACCAATTCGAAATTCATTTTCCGCTAAAAAAGCAGGATTTTTTACTTTAGCTCTTTTAAGCCCTATTTGACTTTTTACTTCACGAGTAAATTCAACTGAGTCTGTTATCAAACTATGCTCATTTTTTATTGAAATCAATTTTTCTGAAATAAAAGAGTGTAATTCTTCCTTTGCCTTATAAGTTACATTTTCAGCGAAAAATCCCTCTTTTACCAACCCTTCAAAAAATGATTTATCAAATCCTATACATATACCTTTACCATCATCACCATAAGCACGCCACTGGTTTAAATCATCTCGTATATTTGAAAAACAACAAATAAAGCACACATTAGCATATAATTCAGAAAGCCTCGTCATGTATTTTTTCATATAATCATCGCTTTCAATATTTGCTTTTTCTTCATCTGATAAACCGTCATATAAGTTTTTCATTTCTTCCTCAAAAACATCTAAAAAATATTTTTCTTCTGAACTATCATTCATATAATGATAGCCTGACATAAATAAAACTTTGTTCTCCACAATAAGACGAAATGTTTCAAGGCTGCAATAATGATAAACTTGGTTTTCAAAAGGTATTTTTTCTGTGATTTTTATACACATAGCATTTCACCACTTCCTACATTTATAGTTAAATCAAATTCTCTTCACATTCAGCGATCCACCTATCCAATAACTTCACTTAATTCTCAGAACATAGAAGATTTATAACTTAGTCCAACTTCATTACAATCTTTGAAATATTTGTTATTCTTATTATAGCATTTTTCTGTGTGTATGGCAATGGTGCAGTGAAGAAATCACAAAATATATTTCTGATAATTTGCCTTATGCCTACTGCGAGCAGATCGGCAAGGAGATACGGGATATTTCGGACGAGATACCATTTGAGATTCCTGATTCGTGGGAGTGGGTAAGGTTAGGAAGTATCGTTTATAACAGAGGTCAAATGAAGCCTACATCAGACTTCTGCTATGTTGATATTGGTTCGATTGACAATAAAAGACAAAGATTAGGCGATACAGAGAATATCATAACACCCGATAAAGCACCGTCACGAGCAAAGAAAATAATAGATGTTGGCGATATTATCTATTCTACTGTAAGACCATATCTGCATAATATGTGTATCATTGACAGGCAATTTTCTCTACAACCTATTGCAAGCACGGGATTTGCTACAATGACTTGTTACAGCGGTTTACTTAATAAATACTTGTTCTATTATCTACTTGCACCAGATTTTGATAATTATGCTAATGATACTGAAAACTCTAAGGGTGTAGCATATCCTGCAATAAATGATGATAGATTATATAAGGCACTAATTCCTCTGCCACCTCTCTCCGAACAGCACCGCATAGTAGCCAAGATAGAAGAACTCCTCCCATACATCGAAAGATACGGCAAGGCAGAAGAACACATCACTGCCCTCAACACTACCTTCCCCGAAGCACTGAAAAAGTCTATCCTGCAAGAAGCGGTGCAGGGCAAGCTTGTCCCGCAGGATCCTGACGATGAACCTGCAAGCGTTTTGCTGGAACGTATCAGAGTTGAAAAGCAAAAGCTCATCAAAGCCGGCAAGATCAAGAAAAGCAAGCACGAATCGGTCATCGTAACAAGGGATAAAATTCCTTATGAGATCATCGACGGAAAAGAACGGTGTATTGCGGATGAAGTACCGTTTGAGATTCCGGATAGTTGGTGTTGGTGCAGGCTAGGATCAATAATTCAGATTGAATCAGGAAAAGGCTTAACTTCAAAACAAATGATTGAGGGAAGTATACCTGTCTATGGCGGTAACGGAATTACAGGTTATCACAATGCAAGTCTCGTTCATAAAGAAACTGTAGTAATAGGTAGAGTGGGTTATTATTGTGGAAGTGTACATATTACTGAAAAAGAAGCGTGGGTAACTGATAATGCTTTTATTACAACTTATCCCGAAAACTCAATTTATCGAGAATATTTAGTATATACACTAAGATACATGAATCTTGGGCAAAATAATAATGCTACAGCTCAACCTGTAGTTTCAGGCAAAAAGATATATCCTATGCTTTTTCCATTACCCCCTCTTGCCGAACAGCACCGCATAGTCGCAAAAATTGAAGAAATCATGCCCATGATTGAAAGATTAACTCTGAGGTGAGAGTATGAAGCAAGGTGAACAGGAAGCAAAAATGATACTTGTGCGCAAGGGAGTAGCTTTTGATGACAATTATCACGATGACAACTCCCGTCCGTCTATGCCTGATTTCAAGTATCTGGACGAAGAGCGTTATCTTGAAGTCACCCACACACTACATAACAATGCAATCATAACGCATATCAATCGGTTTCATCGAAAAAGCACCGCAGAACAGCTTGAAATCATGGAGAAAGCACGAAATGCTTATGATAGAATCCATGAATACTGTTATCCAAATACAGAGGAAGGAATGGCGCAACACAGATGCGATTTGAAGCTCGTGAAATCGCATATGGGATATGATCCTACAAAATGGGACTTTGCAGAAAAGCTTTCTGAGTTTGATTGCGATTCTCCAATCATCGAATGTTCAACTGAAAACATTCTGCGTGAAGTGCGAGAGAAGGGCGAAAAGCATAAAAGCGGCAATACCGACCTGTTCATCTTCGTCCTGGAAGATGAATTTCGTGTGATGATGGATTTGCTTCACAGCGGACCACAAAACGGCTATTACGGTGCTTTTTTCAAAGCGATTCTGCGTTCGCCCTTTCCTGCTGTGTATGTCTGTGCATGGAACTGGGAGACTCAGACATACGAGATTGATGATCCGCTCATCATGAAGTTTGAGAAAACTGAGAATGGCGGTATGGTTGCAGGGCGAATATAATACCTATTTTTTTAAATCGTATATTCAGTTATAATTATATCGGAAGGAGGTCTTTCGATATGATTGACACATTTAAGGCATATTTGGACAAGACAAATCTGTCCGAAAACTCAAAGTCCGCCTATCTGTTCGCCCTAAGACAGTTCATCGAGCAGTACGGCAGCGTGACCAAGAAGAACCTCACGGCATACAAGGTATGGCTTGTGGATCACTTCAAACCGCAGACGGTAAATCTCCGACTGCGTGGAATGAACTGCTACCTTGAAAGCGTGGGCAAGGAGAAGTGGAAGCTGTCCTTTGTAAAGGTTCAGCAGAAGCCGTTCCTCGAAAATGTTATCAGTGAAGCGGATTACTTGTACTTCAAGAAGCGTCTGAAAGAGGACGGCGAATTGTTCTGGTACTTTGTGGTCCGCTTTCTTGCTGCCACGGGCGCGAGAGTGAGTGAGTTGATCCAGATCAAGGTGGAACACGTCAGACTCGGCTATCTCGACTTGTACTCTAAGGGCGGTAAGCTCCGCCGCATCTACATTCCGAAGTCCTTGCAGGAAGAAGCCCTTGCGTGGCTTGCAGAAAAGAAGCAGGACAGCGGTTTTATCTTCCTCAATCAGCGTGGACAGCGTATCACCACAAGGGGCATTTCGGGCGAATTGAAGAAGTTTGCCGAGAAGTACGGCATTGACACAAAGGTGGTATATCCGCACTCGTTCCGTCATCGCTTTGCCAAGAGCTTTCTTGATCGCTGCAATGATATAGCGTTTCTCGCAGACCTTATGGGACATGAGAGCATTGAAACAACTCGCATTTATCTCCGCAAGACCGCCACGGAACAGCGTGAGATCGTAGACAGTATAATTGACTGGTGATCCATAAACACAACGGGCATACCCTCAGTGACGAGAGTATGCCCGATTTTTATAGCTTGTCGCAGTATTGCATAAGTTCTTCTATATTTGCGACTATTCGTTTTTGCTCAGCGAGAGGTGGAATTGGTACAAGCATATGAGCAAGTGTTTTTCCATTACAATTCGGTTGTGCTGTTGCTATTGTACCATTTCTTAATTGAATCCAATACGGCTCACTTTCCATAAAGAATTTCAAATATTCAGGTGACAGATTATTACTATACCTTGTTCTTATTAAGTAGCCTGCATATATAGCATCTTTTGGCACTTCTTTTACAAGATATGACTTGCCAACAGTTCCTCCTGTTCTTGCAAATAGTATATCATTTTGCTTCAATAAGTATGTTTCAATGCTTTCTTCATCAATATCACAAAAAGGAACGGTATCCCATAAAACTTTATTATCTTGTATATCACTAATACGAACCATTTTTATACGTCCATTTTCTTTTGCAGGAGCATTATATCCATACTGTATTGATTCAGATATAGTTCCCCATCTGCACCAACACCAACTATCCGGAATCTCAAACGGCACTTCATCGGCAATACACCGTTCTTTTCCGTCGATGATCTCATAAGGAATTTTATCCCTTGTAATGATGACGGATTCATTCTTGTTTTTCTTGATTTTTCCCTGTTTTATAAGTTCCTGTTTTTCAGCTCTGATACGCTCTAACAGCACACTTGCAGGCTCATCATCGGGGTTCTGCGGAACGAGCTTGCCCTGCACCGCTTCTTGCAGGATAGACTTTTTCAGGGCTTCGGGGAAGGTGGTGTTGAGGGTTGTGAGGTGTTCTTCTGCCTTGCCGTATCTTTCGATGTATGGGAGGAGTTCTTCTATCTTGGCTACTATGCGGTGTTGTTCGGCAAGCGGTGGGATAGGAATAAATAACTCTTTGATCCTATCAGCTTTCAGTTCCTTTTGCTTTGTTGAGCCTTCGCCGCTTTCTTCAAGATACGGCTGGTACCATTTAAGGATATAATAAATATACTGCGATATACTTTTGCATACCCTTACTATGGTGACGTGAGAATCAGGAACTAAGGGTAAATTGTTTGGATTGTCCCTATCAGAATATAGACCAATTCTACCAAGTGTACCTGTACCAGTAGAATTGACGATAATATCTCTGTCCTGCATATATTCCTCTTGCGGATATTTGCTGATAACACTATCTGAAAGATACTTTGCAAGCGTGATATTGATTCTGCCTGTTTTTACATTACATTTCTGAGCGAATACAAGGACAGAGCCACTATCTGCATAAACAGGCGATTTTCCTCGCTTAATCTCTTTGATGGCTAAATCCGAAAGTCTGCACCACTCCCACGACTCAGGGATCTCAAATGGTATCTCGTCTGAAATATCACGAATTTCCTTGCCGATCTGCTCGCAGTAGGCATAAGGCAAATTATGGGTAGCACCTCTGAATATCTCCGAGGATTTCTTATCCTTTTTGATTTTGCCTGCCTTGATAAGCTCCTGTTTTTCGGCTTTGATACGCTGGAGCAGTATGCTTGCAGGCTCATCGTTGGGATCTTGCGGAACGAGCTTGCCTTGCACCGCCATTTGAAGTATGGAGTTTTTAAGCTGCTGTGCTGTCATGTCAAGTCCTCCATATTGCTGATACCGAGAATGCCCGTGATCTGCTCCAGAATACGGTCAATATCCGCATTCAGGCTTGCACGCTTCTCCTGATACTGCTGGATCAGCTCTCTCGGAGGGAGTATTTCTTCTTCCTCATGAGGGAAACCGCAGAGGTCAATGTTATAATTTCTCTCCGCAAGTTCCTCAGCCGTGTACTTTTTCGCCTTGTCAAAGCCGTCAATGGTGATCTCCTGTCGGTCGCTCCACCACTCAACAGCAGAAGCAAAGTGTTCGAGCTTCATCGGCTTTGTCTTGGAGAAATTCTTGTACCCGTCGGGCATATCCAGACGATAGAACCATGTTTCCTTCGTTGAGCCTGTCCTGTCAAAGAACAGGATATTTGTAGTAATAGAGGTATACGGAGCAAAAACGCTGTGCGGCATACGAATGACAGTGTGCAGATTGAACTCGCTCATCAGCTTCTTTTTGATAGCGACTTTAGCGTTATCCGTACCAAACAGGAAACCGTCAGGGAGAATGACCGCAGCTCTGCCGTTCTGCTTCAGGCGGTACATAATGACCGACATGAACAGGTCAGCAGTCTCACTGCTTGCGAGATCAGACGGAAAATGATTCTTGACTTCCGTTTTCTCGCTGCCGCCGTATGGTGGATTCATCAGAACCACATCAAACTGATCGTCCTCCGTATAGTCAAGAACATCCTTTAACAGCGAATTATCATGATATACTCTCGGTGTGTCAATATCATGGAGCAGAAGGTTTGTGACACAAAGCATATACGGGAACTGCTTCTTTTCAATACCGTAAACCGAGGTATCAAACGCCGCTCTGTCCTCAACAGTCTTTTTCTGCGATTCAAGAGCTTTCAGCCAGCTAATGATAAATCCGCCCGTACCGCAGGCAAAATCAGCCATCTTTTCACCGATTACAGGCTTTATCATCTGTGCCATGAAGTCAGTCACAGCACGGGGCGTGTAAAACTCACCGGCAGAGCCTGCACTTTGCAACTCTTTCAGGATAGACTCATAAATATCGCCAAATGCGTGGCTTTCCTCATAATTGGTAAGGTCAAGCTCATCAATGACGTTGACTACCTGGCGAAGCAGAACACCGTCCTTCATGTAGTTGTTGGTGTCCTCAAATGTTGTCTTGACGATAGCCTTATTGATAGGCGTAGTCTTGGAAACTTGTATGCCTTTCAGCGTGGGAAACAGCGTATTATTGACGAAATCAAGCAGATCATCACCTGTCAAAGCTGTACCCTTGCCGTCATCTACCGCCCAATTACGCCAACGGCAATCTTCGGGGATAATAGACTCATAGGCATCATCATCAAATTCCCAATCTTCTTCCTTTGTGTCGTAAACCTTGAGAAACAGCAGCCAAGCGATCTGCTCAATACGCTGTGCATCACCGTTGATACCTGCATCGTTTCTCATAATATCCCGTAATCTCTTTACGAAATTACTTAAACTGCTCATATTTTAAACCACCTTGTAAATTTCTTCTTCAAGCTCTTTTACAGCTTTTTTATATCCTTCCTTACCACCAAACAACTTAACGATTGCCGCAGGCTTGCCCATACGGATAAAAGGATCAAGCTTTAATACCTGTGTGTCCTCTATCTGATAAATGCCCTCGTTTGAGTACATATCAAGCAGGGCTTCCAGAACTTCTTTCGCAAGACCATTATATTTGCTGATAAAATCACGTTTCTTTACATCGTTTGCACGTTCTTTTCGGGTCAATGGTTTCTTATCAAACGCTATGTGTATTATAAAATCAAAATCGTCTATATCGCCCATACCCTGTGATTCTTTTAAGGCCTGAATATCTATCCCGTGTTCTTTAAACAGCTCTGAAATAGTGCGTTTCTTTTCTTCACTATTCCAGCTTCTGATAAAATGTTCTAGATCGGCAAATTCTCCTAAAATGTTTGTCTTTGTATAATCTATGATATTCTCGTGACGAAGAAGCTTACCATCCGCATCATAAACCGATACCACTTTGTTTATAATTCGTACAGTACAGCCATCTACACCGACATACGGTTTAGGCTGTGGCTCAGGATGTGGTAATGGAGAATCAACAGGGCCGTCAGTATCGATCTTAGGTTCTGGAGAATGATAATTTGAATCAATTTCGACCGGCCCATCCCAGCCTTCATCATAGAACAGCCTTGTCACACCTCTGAAATCCATAACTACAAAGTGCGTCTTGCCCTCTTTTTCACGCAGTCTGGTACCTCTGCCGATGATCTGCTTGAACTCGGTCATAGAGCCGATATTCTCATCAAGCACTATCAGCTTTGTCATTTTGCAGTCAGCACCCGTAGACAGGAGCTTGGAAGTCGTAGCGATAACAGGATAAGGAGAGCCGACAGAGATGAAGTAATCAAGCTTGCTCTTGCCGTACTCGTCCGAGCCTGTGATACGCACCACATAATCAGGATTCTGAGCAACCATATCCTTATTGAAGTTGACAAGAGCCACTCTCATACGCTCCGCAGCATCCTCAGTCGCACAGAATACTATCGTTTTCTGCATACGGTCTGTGCTGATAAGGTAGTTCGTAATTTCAAGGGCAACCTGGTTGATTCTGTCCTGAATGATGATATTGTAGTCATAGTCGGTATTGTTGTATATCCTGTCCTCAATTTCGTTGCCGTAATAATCTCGCTGTCCTTTCAGCGGTCTCCAGCCGTCACTAATGTCTGTTGTGATGCTGATGACCTTAAACGGGGCGAGAAATCCGTCCTCAATGCCATTTTTGAGGGAGTATGTGTAGATCGGTTCGCCAAAATACGAAATGTTAGAAGTATATGTTGTCTCCTTCGGAGTAGCGGTCATACCGATCTGTGTAGCCGAGGAGAAGTAATCCAGTATCCTGCGCCACTTGCTATCCTCTTTGGCGCTGCCTCTGTGACACTCATCTACGATAATAAGGTCAAAGAAATCCTTGTCAAACAGCTCGGAGAAATGCTCCTTATCATCATCACCGATCAACTGCTGATACAGCGAGAAATAGACCTGATGTGAGGTGATAGTGGTTTTGTTATCCTTAGCAACATTGATCTTGTGGATGACCTTTTCAAGCGGAGAGAAATCCTGCTGTATAGACTGATCCACAAGAATATTCCTGTCGGCAAGATACAGTATCTTACGCTTCATACCACTTTTCAGCAGACGGTACACGATCTGGAACGCAGTATAGGTCTTGCCCGTGCCTGTTGCCATGACGAGCAGGAGTCTCATTACACCACGAGCAATAGCATCAACAGTACGGTTTACTGCCACTCGCTGATAATATCTTGGCTCGTAGGTATTCTGGCTTGAATAGTAAGGCTGGCTGATGACTGCAAGCTCATTCCCTGACAGCCCTTGCCCGCCGTTCGCATTTGCCTTGTATCGTTTCATAAGCTCATCAGGTGTAGGGAAATCATCAAGTGCGATTTCACGCTCCATACCTGTCAGCATATCGTGTTCATAGAAAGCATCACCATTGGAGCTGTAAACGAAAGGTACATCCATCATCTGAGCATAAGCTATAGCCTGTTGTAAGCCGAATGATACGCTATGGTTATTGTCCTTAGCCTCAACTATCGCTATGGGAAAACTGCTGCTCCAATACAGAACATAATCGGCAAACTTGGCGCTTTTCTTATCACGATGGACAAAGTTACCGTTCAGACAGATCTTACCGTCGGTGATCCTTGTTTCCATTGTAATTCTGTTTTTATCCCACTTATCAAGAATAGCAGGAGTAATGAATTGAAGCTTTATATCCTCTTCTGACATTTCTTTTTTTGCAAGTATGGTCATTGTCACACCTCCACTTCAGATAAGATAAAATTATAAGAAGATATATATTCACATCACATTATACCACATTTCCCACAAATAGTCAATCATTTAGCTGCGTTTTTTATTGCTTTGTAATAAAAAATGAAGTAAAGTCACTAAATTTAAGGTAAAAAAAGCAGCCTTCCGACTCCTTAAAAAGCCGAAAAGCTGCCATAACAAAATTCAAAAATATCAGCTCAGCGAACTAATATAATACCCTAGTGTACTCTTAGGATTAAGCTCCGAAAGATCAACAGCTACGCCTACCGTCATGCCTAGCCGCTCGCGGTCTGCCTGCGATACGTCGAACTCTATGCCCCACGCGTTGCCGTCTATATTTATCCACGCCGTCGGGCCGAACGTTCCGCCGTCAAGCGTTGCGCCCTCCAGGCTTGGGCAAATGGCTTTCAGCTCGTTGTACGTCATTCCAACCTGCACGCCCTCGGTGATGTATCCGCCCGGCGTGACGTGTATCGCGTACGGGAAATCAAGCGTGCCGATGTTCTGTATGTCCATGGTGTAAAAGCCTATTTTCGTGTTCGGATACACGTCGTCGTTCTCCACGGCGATGATGTTTTCCTGCCCCACTGATATAAAATCCATGCTGAAATCGTCGCCCAGTTCGGCAAAAATATCGTCCGCCGTTTCGTAGATAAGGTCGTTCGCATACACCGTGTCGTCGTAAATGTCATACGGCGCAAGCGTGGTCACGGGCTTAGTCGTGGTCGCCTCGGCGGTCGTTGTGGTGGTAGTTTCCGTCGGCTGAGCGGCGCTGTCAGATTTTTCGTCTGCCGAACTACCGCCAACTTCGATAAGAAAAGTCGCCGAATGTTCGTCACCGTCTGAATCATAATGGCTCTCAGTGATCCTGAAATCGCCCGCATTGTCCACACCAATGCAAGCCTGAGCCTTGCAGGTGCTTCCGATAGGCGCTTCATTTGGGTTTCTCGCAACGTCGCCCGGGTAACTGTAACCCATAACGCCATTGCTGTCTATTATGGTGTCCTCCATGTCAAAGAAAATGCCATTTGCTATGCCGTCCTCGTCCTCGTAACCGATGTTTGTATATTCGTAGTCCACGATATAGACCGCCGCAGGTTTTTCGTCCGCATACTCGTTGCGCTCAGCCGTTTCCGTGACGCCCGTGATGGTAAGCGACCACTGCCCGTCAACTGTCCAAGTTTCGCCAATGGTGTAGTAGTCTTTCTTCTTGCTTTTCCTGCCGCTGCCTGAATCGCTGTCAGAACAAGCGGTGAGCAACAACAGCGCACCCGTGAGGACTATTGCTGTTAGCTTTTTTATGGTCATTTGGTGATACCCCCTATATCTTGATCTCGATAGCGAGCAGTTTCTCTTCAGCTTTCTCGACCTCTTCAAGAACCGTGCTTCTCGTTCTTACAATGTACTTGTCAACCGTTTCATGAAGGTCATTTTTGATATCTTTTGCTCTCTTTATGTTTATCTTTATCTCTGCAAAAAGTTTTTTCATAAGCTCTTTGGTAACGTCCTGATTCATGAATTTCAGTATTTTTCCCGTTGATTCGGCGATCCTTTCCACCTGCTGACTTACTTCTTCTTTAAAAGCCTTTGTTGCGTCAAAAAACATTATCGGGTCGTTCAGCAGCTTTAGCGCGTCCATACCAAAAACGATCGTGTAATACTCTTTTGACAACTGCTGATAATAATTATACGCATCGTTAAACTCGCTATTTAGTTTTCTTACAGAATTTAAAAGGAACACGCTAAATTCATAATTTATCTTCTCCTCAAATTCATCCAGCTTATGACGCTTTCGCAGAACAAAGATTGTACTTGCCACCATATCATGAAGCTTATCGTGCTCGCGGCGAAACATTTCGTTGGCGTGCTCTTTTATTTTATACGGCACTTTTACCTTGTAATTGTTCCACAAGTTGCGGATAATGCAGTTTACTACCTCTTCGCGTCCAAACTTTTTTACCTCGCCAGAAATAAGTTTTTTCTCATAGTTGTTTACAAATATCACCGAGTCAGCCGAAACGCCGCCGTCTTCAACTATGCGCCTTTTCATGCGCTCCGCTCTGTCGTCGTTCTCAGATTTGCAGTGGGTTATCACAACGTTTACGTTGTTTTTCTCAGCTATAAGGTTGTTTATTATGCTTATCTCAAAATCTTCCACTCTGTCAGAGTCGGCGCTAAGGCAGTAGATTATGGTGCTGAACCATTCATTGATAGAGTGCTTGTCGTATTCTGCTACCTTTTCGATTATCTGCTTGTGCCATTCGTCCGCTTTATCGGGTTCAAGACCCCAGCTGTCGCATATCGAAAAAGATATTCGGTCGTTATCTTTCAGCTCGAAAGAATATTCGTGCAGGCCCTCCGCCGTTACGGGCTTTCCCGCACCCGTCTCCGCGACCTCTTCGCCAAATATGTAATTCAGCAGACTGCTTTTGCCAACGCCCGATTTGCCGGCTATCAGTATATTAGTTTTTATCTTGTCGCCTTCCATTATTTCCTTGCTCCTTTTTTCGTATCCTTGAACATATCAACTACAGCTTTTACTATTCTCTCTACAATTTTCTGATCCTTGCCCTTGCTGATCTCTTTCATTACCTTTTTCAGATTTTCAACAGTAAAGTAGTCGGAAATTTTGGTGATCATAAGGTCTTTCGAGCCGCCGTTCTCTATGCAGGCTTTAGTGTATTCCTCGCAGATCTTCGTTATCGCAACGCCGAGGGTAGCCGTAACAGTAGTTGCCACTGAAACATTTACCGTGGCTTTCGCCGCGCCGCCGACAAATGGGATCACCGAAAGCAGCTGAGAAGCCAGCGTTTTTCCTATATAAGAAACGAAGCCCGCTCCGGCTAAATTTTTCACAGCGCCCTTCATATCATTATCTATTCCGTAGCAGCTTAAAATATCCATCGCCATTTTTACCTGTATGCCCATAAGCGGTACCGAATCGGAAAGTGGCACGGGTACAAATGATGTAGCCGTAACAATACCTGCGGCTAAAGCCGCGTATTTCGGTATCTTGTGCTTTATCATCATTTCTGCCATTTGACCCTGCGCTTTTTTGAGCGACGGGATAAAGCTTTCTCTGAGGTAATCGTCAAGATTATGATGTGCCCAGCTGTTTATCTCAGATTTCTGCACATACTCGTCGCCAAGATCGCTGTTAGTAGAATAGGTAAACACCTCAACGCCGTTTATCCTATTGCGTTTTCCGGCATCGCCGACAGCGTCCTTTATCTGAGCGACTTCGTTCTCGTCAAGATTATCCACCTTTGTAATAATAACGCACACGGGGATATTTCTCGCCTGTATGTCTTTTATCAGCCTTTCATCGAGATCCATGAAGCGGTTATTTATGCAGTACCAAACCTCGTGGATGTGCATACCCAAATCCGCAGAATATGTATTTTTGCGTTCGTCGATAAGATCTATTATATTTTTGTAAAAAGCGCTGTTTTCCGGCGTAGACGAGCTTTCTACCTCGTAGCCTTCAGTGTCGAACAGGGTAATGCTCTTTGAATGATACTCGTGTATGCCCCTTGTCTGCGGCTTTCCGCTGCTTCCGACAGGAGCGGCACTATCCTTATCAAACTCGAAGAAGTCGTTTATAAGGCTGCTTTTGCCAACGCCGGTAGCTCCGCACACTATGATATTGATATTTTTTTAAGCATTTTCCTTTACTTCTTCATAGCACTTATCATAGTCAAAGTTTTTTACGTCAAATTTCTTGTTGATGTTTTCGTTCATGTCAAAAAACTCCTTTTCCTTATTGATTTGTCAATTATCAACTATAACTGACATAATAATACGTTTTTGTATGTTAATTATAACACATTCTTTTTCACTTTTGTTAAGCTGGCTGCTTAGTATAACGTTTTCGTAAGATATTTTTTTATTTTAACAAAAAACATGACACAATCCGCTTCTTATACAAATATCGCATTATTTCAAATACTTTACATCATTATATCATATTATTTCACATATTTCAACCCCTTTATAGGAAAAATTCCGACATAATGCATAATGATATAGGATAAAATATTATATATGGGGGG
>OHSQ01000816.1_pt1 | contig 13528 bp, 13 predicted proteins | sample 1578661 | NCBI WGS metagenome assembly OHSQ01 (sample SAMEA3879534, study PRJEB24766) | human gut metagenome | biome: human-associated habitat; feature: feces | place: USA | collected 1985/1987 | reverse complement strand
CTGTGTCGGCCCCATGCAGGGCGCTCGCTCCCTCGGTGGGAGGTCTTGGCGGTCTGGGCAGTTCGGACGGTCATTCTGTTCTCAAGGTCCTATAATGAAAGATATTTCAGAGGGCTTTCGCGGGAAGCTCTTAATATGTTCGCTGCTGGGGAGTTAATATGTTCTCTTTCTGTCTATAGGATAGCACACGGAAAGTCTATGTGCCGTATATCCAGAAAGCCGGATTTTTGAACCAAAATGCAAAAAATCCAGTCCTCTGGAAAAAACCTGCTGAAGATGCTATACTGGGCAAAAAGGTCGGAGGTGCGAAAATGGAAACGAAACTGACGATTGGTGAACGACTGAAAGACCTGCGAGTAGAGCGGGATATGAACCAGAAGGACGTGGAAAATCAGGCAGGTATCCCCACCAGCACGCTTTCGACCTACGAGAACGACACGGTGGGCAATGTAAATGTGGCGGCAATCATCAAGCTGGCCGAGTTTTACGATGTGCAGCCAGAATACCTGCTCTGCCTGACCGATAACAAAAAACGCCCAGACGTAAGCATTCAGGACTTGCATCTGAGCGATGGTACGGTGGATATTCTGTTGAAGGACAAGGCACTGAACCACCGGCTGCTTTGTGAACTGGTAGAGCATCCGGGTTTCCGGCAGCTTATGATGGACCTTGAGATATACGTCAACGGTCTGGTGAGCGACCGCATCCGGGATGCCAACGCCATGTTGGAGGCTATGCGACAGTTGATCTGTGAGAAGTACGATGCGGAAACCGATGTGGAAATGCGTACCCTGCAGGTGGGGCAGCTCGTAGAGGACGAATACTTTGGCCGTACGATCTATGAAGAGCTGTCTGCGATCCTGAAGGATATTCGCACCGCCCATATTACAGACGACACCACATCGGACGGTTCTGCCATCGAGCGGGTACGGCAATCCATCGAAAGCGCAAAATCCTTCGAGGGTTCCGCAGAGGAACAGCAGCTTCGGGCACTGTGCAAACAGGTCGGCAAGGACTTCGATTCCCTGAACAAAGCGGACTTAGCAGCCACCATGCGTATTCTGCGGGAACTGACCCCTACGACTACACAGCAGGGGCGTGCCGTGCGAAAGAGCATGGACAAACAACTGCGCGGAAAAACGCACCGGAAACGGTAAAGTGGAATCGTGTCAAATTGACACAATTCCTCCCGGGAAGGAAAAACGCTGCTGCGGCAGGACGGGAGAACGTACACCATTGGTTCCTCTGCAAGCCTGCGCTGGGTGGGCGGAGACTGTCAATAGCGACGCCCATCTGCACATCCTTCTGCCGCAGAACAGGTGCTTGCCGGAGCCTCTCGCAGCCCCTTTTCCGCGTCAGCCGGAACCAAGGTGTAACACACTAGACTTTGCAAGCAAAGTCGTGTGCCAAAGGGGGGCTGCGGCCCCTTTGGAAACCCAAGAGAAACGCCCATCAACTGCACTGCTCGTCCTCGGCCAGTGCGCTGATCCGCTTGCCCATGGCCTTGACCAGCGGAACGACGAGCGCATTCCCCATGGTGAAATAGCGCAGTCGTTCCGGCATCCCGGCTGTCCAATCATCCGGGAAGCCGTTGAGCCGTTCGCATTCGATGGGCGTTAGCGTACGCAGACGTTGGGTCCGTGGGTCTGCGACTACATGGGTGCTGCGTGATACAGAGCCTTCGCTGGTGAGCATCGTGCGGGCAGGAAGGTCGGAACGATCGGGGAACGCCATGGAGCCTTCCGAAAAGAAATAAGTAGAACCGTTCCTGCGGCGGGTCTCTTACTTTGCGCCCTTGAGATACCGCCAGCGATCGATATCGGCAGCAGAAAGGAAATATCGCTCTGCAAGTGGGGCGGTCTCCAACACGGAGCAGAGCGGCTTATATGGGAATTGAAGGGGGATGCTCTCGACGGAATAGAAGCGACCGTTGACCATGAGCCCGGAGGCGTAGAAGTGGCAGGATTGTGCGGCAGACAGATCCTTCAGGTCGAGGTAACGAAACTCATCGAGCCATCCCTCGCTGTATTTCCGTTCAAAGCCATACAAGGGGAAGATGGGAGCAAAGAAGCCGTCCTGCAGGAGCAACTGATGGGCACCCTTCAGACCCTCCACACAGATGAGGTCTGCCGCTTTTCGGAACAGAGCGGTGTTGTTTCGGAAGGCAAAGAGAAAGGTTCGCCGCCTACGCTGCGCTTCGCCATAGTCGGCGGCGTTTATCACCCGCCATTCAACGGCATAGCCTGCTTCATAGAAGCACCGCAGGATGATGGAAAAGTCACGCCCTTTTTGCCATGCCGGAGATTTGATGAGTCGGTCTACGTTTTCCAAAAGGACATAGCGAGGCCTGTGTGTCCGTAGGATAGCGTTGATCTCCCACCAAAGAACGCCCTTCTTCCCTTCTATCCCTCGTGCGCCCTTTTTGGCGATGGAATAATCCTGACAGGGAAAGCCGCCGACCAAAAGGTCGTGTGGAGGGATGTTTTCTTTGGCGGTCACAATGTCCTGACAAACGTGTTCTGGGCGATGACCGAAATGCCGTTCGTAGCACTCGAAAGCAAATTGGGAACGCATGGATGGTTCCCACTGATTCGCCCAGACAGTTTGAAAGCAGGAGGAAGCCTGCTCCAGCCCAAGGCGAAAGCCGCCGACCCCGGCGAAAAGCTCAACAACACGGATCTGCTCCATGATAGGGCACCTCTTGATTGTGGCGAAAAAAGCATAAAAACCAAGGCCGACTGTGCAGCCTTGGTTTTTCGTTATAAGATATCCAGTAATTGCTTGCCCATCTGGGTGATGAGCGGAACGACAAGGGCATTGCCCATGATGAAGTAACGCTGACGCTTCGGCATCCCGGTGTCGGTCCAGCCCGTCGGAAAACCGTTCATGCGCTCGCACTCCTCCGGCAGCAGGATGCGTAACTTCCCTGTTTTGGGGTCGGTGATCGCATGGGAGCTGCGGTTCTTGGTGCCCTCACTGGTGAGCATCGTACGACCGGGACGGTCAAGAGGGTCTGGGAACGCAATGGGACCTTCGGAAAAGGTGTAGGAGTAGCCGGTCTTGGAAGTGCGCTCGATGGTCTTGGCACCCTTCATGTACTTCCACTTTTCCAGATCCTCATCCTCGATGAAGAAGCTCTTGTCGATATCGCCGTTGACAACGATATCGCCGAGTAGCATCGGCTCCTTGCCGTTCGGGATGACTTCCAGAGAGAAGATCTTACCGTTGCACAGCACGCCGCTGTTGTAGAAAGCGGCTCTGAAACGGTTCGTTACGTCAACGGTGTCGGTGTATTCATTGAAATCGACGGTGGTCACTTTCTTGGGGTCTGCGACCTCAGAATGCACCGGGAACGCATGGGCAAAGAAGCCCTCCTGCATCAGCCAGACACGACCGTCCTTTGTGTCCTCGGAGAAACACGAGGTCATACGCTCATACTGTTTGGTGGTGTTCTTGAATGCAAAGATGAAGGTGCGCCGTCTGCGCTGGACGCAGCCATAGTCTGCGGCATTGATCACACGCCATTCGATGCCATAGCCTTCTTCCTGCAAGCACTTCAGGATGATGCCGAAATCACGGCCCCGCTGGGATGCGGGAGATTTCAGCAGGCGGTCTACATTCTCCAGCAGAACGTAGTTGGGATGGTTCTTCTGGACGATCTGATAGATGGACCACCAGAGGACGCCCTTTTTGCCCTCGATGCCTTTAGCACCGGTGCTGGCAACAGAGTAGTCCTGACAGGGAAATCCGCCCACCAGAAGATCGTGCGGCGGCACTTGATCGATCACGGTGGCGATATCTGCATTCACACAGTGGGAATCCTCGCCAAAATTTTTGTCGTAGCACTTATAAGCCCATTGACCAGCTTGGCCGGGTTCCCATTGGTTTGCCCAAATCGTCTTAAATCTTTCGGAACAACGCTCTAATCCAACGCGGAAACCGCCGACGCCGGCAAATAGCTCCACAACACGAATATCGCTATTTGCTGACACTTTCATAACACCCCGTTCTGTGGTATACTTAAATCTAAGTATACACTTTTTTGAGAAAAAGATCAACCACTTTTTGCGATTTTGACCGTTTTCTCACCATTATTATAGCAAAAACCTACCGAGGGATCAACCCCTAAAATTGGAGGGTAAGTCATGGAGCAGCGGAAGTACAAAACGAAGGCGGAAGTCCTCGCCCGTGGACAGGAAGCAGTCGGCAAAACGCTGGGCGAGATCGACAAGACTGGGCGCATCGCAACAGGCAAGGGTGCCATCGGTACCGTTGTGGAGGAAAGCTGGTTTGGGTATAAGCCCAATAGCAACCCGGCTCCCGATTTTGAGGAAGCAGGCGTCGAATTGAAGGTGACACCCTATCGGCAGACCCCTCGTGGCATTCAGGCCAAGGAACGGTTGGTCTGCGATATGCTGAACTATGATGAAGAATACTACAAGACCTTCGAGACCAGTGCATTCTGGATGAAGTGTGCTTGTATGCTGCTGATGTCCTATGAGCACCGGGATGGGGTGCCCAAGGTCAACTTTACGATTGACAAGGCAGTGTTGTTCCAGTTCCCGGACGAGGATCTGGAGGTCATCCGCAATGACTGGAAGATTCTGATAGACAAGATCAAGGCAGGACAGGCACACCTGATCAGTGAGGGTGATACCATGTATCTGGCAGCGTGTCCGAAAGGCCGCAACTCGCAGGATACCCGGTCGCAGCCATTCAGCCCTATCCCGGCCATGAAGCGGGCGTACTCGCTGAAGTCCAGCTACATGACGCAGATCCTACGGCGGTACATCTTCGGGGACGAACCCTGTGAGAAGATCATCAAAGACCCGGCAGCGTTAAGAACGACCAGCTTTGAGGACTGGTTTATCGCAAAAGTCCGGCCTTATGTGGGTATGAGCAGGATGGAACTTAAGGCGCGGCTGGGCGTGGAAACGAATGCCAAGAACCTCAACGAGCTTTTAGTGGCGGCGATGCTTGGCGTGAAAGGGCATCTGTCGAACACAGAGGAATTTCAAAAGGCAGGCATCCAACTCAAGACCATTGCCATTGAACCGAATGGCAGTATAAAAGAGAGCATGTCCTTCCCTGTGATGAACTTCTGTGCAATGATGAACGAAACATGGGAAGAGTCTGCGCTCTATGACCTTCTTGCACCGACCAAATTCCTGTTCATCATCTTCCAAAAGTCGAGGGACGGCGAGTGCTACTTCCAGAGGGTGAAATTCTGGAATATCCCGGCAGAGGATCTGGAAGAGGTGCATCATGTGTGGCAGCGTACGGTCGATACTCTGCGGGAGGGCGTTCATATCTGGAAAGACGCCAGCGGGCGGAATCGCAATAACTTGCCTAAGGCATCGGAAAGTCGTGTAGCTCACGTTCGTCCTCATGGAAAGGACAGCATGGACACGGCTCCCCTGCCCACTGGCGGCACGATGACGAAGCAGTGCTTCTGGCTGAACAATTCGTATGTTGCGGAGCAGATAAAGGAATAAAAGACGAGGAGGAAACATCTGTGAGATTCAGAACGTACTCCCATAGATTTGCAGATGCTATTATCGAGCACGATGAACAGTTGAATCGTAGATATAATGAGTTTGTTGGCGCATTGGCTAGCATCACAGACGAGGAACTTATTGCGGATTTTGAACAAAGAAGAGATGCACATTTGCGGCGCAATAGTAATTTTAAGTCGATGACACCAAGTATCAATGCAATATTAAAGGCAAAAATGCAGCAGATTCCGGGATGGCAGTGTGAGGTCGATATTTTCAATGACCAGACAGGTGCTATTGGAAATACAGAATGGCGGCTAGACTTTGCCTGCGATGATGCACTTTGCGTCGAAGTGGCATTTAACCATGGTGAGGCGATTGCGTGGAATCTGATAAAGCCTGTTCTTTCCTGTGAACTGAACCATGTTCAAAAAGCGGTTCAGGGAAAGGTGGGAATCTATGTGTGTGCAACTGATGCCATGAAAGTGGCAGCTAATATAGATTCCGCCAGTGGCTCATTTGAAAAGGTACTAAGATATCTACCGCCTATGATGAATCAGCTTACTGTTCCTATGATGATAATTGGACTCGAACCGTTTGATACATTCTATGTTAGTAGAGAAAAACAAGTTGTAAGGCTTCCTGTTCGAGCAGAGTTGTTCACATGAAACATCCAAAATCATATGATACGACCCCGGAAACATCCAGACGGATGGCTCATGTCCATCTGAAGCAAGGCAAGGCGGAAGTCCTTTTGGCAAAGCGTCTGTGGCATCTGGGATTTCGATATAGGCTGAACGATAAGCGGCTCCCCGGCTCTCCCGATATCGCCATCCTAAAATATAATATCGCCATCTTCGTGGATGGTGAGTTTTGGCATGGGCAGAACTGGGAAGAACGAAAATCAAGACTAAAGCGCAATCGGGAATACTGGATAGCAAAAATCGAGGAGAATATCGCGCGAGATATTCGGGATGACAAGGATTTAAGGGCGAAAGATTGGTATCCGATTCACTTCTGGGAAAAAGAGATACTGAAGGATACAGATGAATGCATTGAAACAATACAAGAGCTAGCAGAGCAACAGATTGAAAGATCCATAGATTGCCGAAATGAGTAAACTTTATTTCGATTTTCAAAAATCTATTATAACTTTGCTGACCACAAATATTGAAGAGACACTTAGGAGGAGCACAGGTCATGGCAAGAGCCGATTTGCTTTGTGAATTAATCAAATATGGATTATTAAATAATCCAACAAATTTCAGAAAAGCAGCTGAAGCATTATGTGCAGATGAACGTGCAAAACAGCATACAGTTTTAGCAAACAAGATAGAGGATTTGTTGAAGACATCTCATGAATCTATTACTAAAGATATCACAAATCCATCGATGTTGCGTGGGACGGTTAACGAACAAAATTTATTTGTTGAAAAGATACCACAAAAACGTTTGGATCACTTGATTCTTCCAGATACGGTTCGCTCTGTATGCCAAGACTTGATTTCTGAGCAAAATCGTGCAGATTTACTACGTTCTTATGGTATAGAGCCGCGTAACAGGTTACTTTTGATTGGCCCACCGGGTAATGGTAAAACATCTTTGGCCGAAGCGATAGCTGAATCTTTGATGATTCCGTTGCTCACAGTTCGGTATGAAAGTATAATTGGCTCTTATTTGGGTGAAACAGCATCCAGGTTGTCCAAATTATTCGAATATGCCAAAACAAGGGAATGTGTTTTATTTTTTGATGAATTCGAAACTCTAGGAAAAGAGCGTGGAGATATTCACGAGACAGGCGAAATCAAAAGAGTTGTAAGTTCGCTTTTGCTACAAATTGATGCACTGCCTAGTTACGTTATTGCTATTGCCGCAACAAACCATGATACATTGTTGGACAAAGCTGCATGGCGTAGATTTCAAATCAAACTAGAAATACCCCGGCCTAGTCGTCGAAATCTGGAAGAATATTATAGATTTTTTGAAAGGGAACATGAATTCAGCTTTGGTCTACAAGCAAGTACGTTAGCTAAAAAAACATTAGGGATAAGCTATGCAGAGGCTGAGGAATTCGCACTCTCTGTTTATCGCCAGTATATTCTTTCTTTGCCAAATGAGAATAGCAAGATTATAACAGAAAAAGTTATCCGGGATTGGCAATCGCAGGTAATTGTACCGCATGATATGGAGAAAGGAGTTGCAGATAAATGCCGGACCGACCTTTGATATTATTTCCTACACCGGAAAGAGCAGACAGGGAAAGCAAAACCTCTGTAGTCATAAGAACAAATTTTCCTTCAGTCAACAGACAATTTAGTCGTTTGCAGCCGACTTTTAATGTTTTAAGAACGGCTTTTGAACAAAAAGCTGTGGCTATTCAACAATCTCCGGTTGGGATTAACCCTGATTTTGCTTTGGTTTTTGAAATCATTGGGACAGCTGATAGCTTTTATACGGCGGTGCAACATGTCGAAGGACTGGAATGGATTTTTGATAAAGAGTCGGAACCTTTTACAGCAGATGAAGACTTTTATTATATTGACGAGCAGGGTCAAGCATCTGACGAAGCTCTCAACGGAAAATTGTATTGTGTAATGTCTAATCAGCAAGCAATGATGCAGATGATTTCCCTTTGGAACCGTTATCAAAATGGGGATGACAACGTATTTCAACGTGGATTTGCAGGACTCAGAGATGTTTTTACGCATATAAAAAATATCAGAAAGTGGGGAGCACAGGACAGAATTTCTGAAACTCATGCAGTGGAATATTGGCGAGAGAATCTTGACTTGGATGGCGATTCTCCCGTTCCATTTGAAATAGAGTTATTCTTCCGTGCGAAGGAAGAAGCGAGAAGAATCGCTTCTAATACCATAAATCAGAAAATCAATGCCCTAGGGGGACGAGTACTCCATGAATGCATTTTAAGTGAAATAGCATATCATGCTATGCTGGTTGAACTTCCCAGAGTGGCAATAGAAAACTTGGTTAATCAATATGAAGATATTGAATTATCCCAAGTAGATGATATTATGTTTTTTAGACCAACCTGCCAGTCTGTGTTCGTTTCTAAAACCGATTCGGAACCATGTACTGTGCAAGTGCCTGCACCAGAAATGAGAAATGTTGCTCCAGTCATCGCGGTTTTCGATGGTATGCCTATTCAAAATCATCCTCTACTCCGAAATAGAATCATTGTGGATGATCCAGATGAGTATGCAATCAAATACGAAAGCAAATACCGCATTCATGGTACATCTATGACATCACTTGTAATATACGGAGATCTTAATCGAAATGATTCTCCTATTACATCGCCTGTCTATGTAAGGCCCATTTTGCGACCAAAGCTAATCGGTCCTGACTCTGTACAAGAGTGTGTACCGGATGACGAACTGTTTGTCGATATTCTTCATCGAGCAGTTAAGCGGATGATGGAAGGGGAAAATGGTGAAAGTGCCACGGCACCAAACACAAAGGTTATTAATTTGTCAATTGGCGATCCAGTCCGGCAACTCTCAACGATAATGAGTCCAACTGCACGACTGATAGATTACCTTGCATATAAATATAAAATTCTGTTTATTATTAGCGCTGGAAACCATGATGAAATCCTCAAGTACGTTGGCCAATCTTTTTCTGATTTCAAAGCTCTTAGCATTTTGGATAGAAACAATATTTTCGGTAAAGCAATAAAAGAGAATCAGCGAAATCTTAAAGTGCTTGCTCCGGCTGAAAGTTTAAATGGATTGACAATAGGTGCTTTATATGATGATTTTACTAACGGAACAGAATCTGGCAGGTTCATTTGGGCAGTCGAAAAAGGAATGCCTTCACCCATATCTGCATACGGAAAAGGATACCGTTTAACAGTCAAACCCGATTTGTTTTATTATGGTGGAAGAAAATTTGTGCGAGAAAAATTCGATGGAACTCTTGAGTGGGTGTTATCAAGACATGAACCTGGATGCAAGGTGGCAGCTCCATATGATGGCAGTTCAGGACAAGCTTATTCGTTTGGAACTAGTGACGCAGCGGCTCAAATAACTCATGAAGCGGCAAAATGTTATGATGTATTAGAGCAAGTTTTTCTTAGCGAAACGGGTGGACCTGTTCCCAATGACTATAAAGCAATCCTTTTAAAAGCGATGCTTACACACGGGGCATCTTGGGAAACTATCGCAGATAAGGTTACGGCTGCCACAGGTGATTCTGTAAAGAAGTTGTGCAAGTGGCTTGGTAACGGAATCCCCAACATTGAAAAAGTTATTGAGTGCACAAAAGAACGTATAACACTTATTGGATTAGGAAAGCTAAAAAAAGAAAAAGGCGATATTTTTAGACTTCCACTGCCGGTAGATTTTTCTACGCGCTTACTCAAACGTAAACTGACAGTTACATTAGCGTATCTTTCTCCGATTGCAGCTAACAAGCAGGCATATCGGTCCGCACAACTTTGGTTTACCATAGATGATGGAGAAAAAGGGCTTGTCCCTAATCGCCAAAATACAGAATGGCAAACTGTTCGAAAAGGAACTCTACAACATGAAATCTTTATGGGTGAGAATCCTATTGTTTGGGATGATGATAATCTTGTCATAAAGGTGAATTGCAAACGAGAAGCGGGTAATTTTAGAGAAGCGATACCATATTGTCTGTTTGTAAGTTTTGAAGTAGCAGAAGGTTTTGACGTAGACCTATATACTGAGGTGACAGCTAAAATACGTCAGCGAGTACAAGTTCCAAATAATTAAAAAGCGAGAGCGTCACTCTTGGCTCAAACCGAAGGTGACGCTCCCACTCTGTTAGGGAGAAGTGTTAATTTTCCATCCTGCCATGCGCACACCCCAGCGACAGATAACGCTCCATCTCCCCTCTCAGCACCATCTGTGCGTACTCCAAGGGCTTGTTGTAGAGCAGCCAGTCCAGCTCTGCCCGCTGTCAACGGCGATGCAGTCGATGGCAAGGGTGGTGCCATCCTCGAACCGGGCTTCCACCCGGTTAGTGTCCATGTTGTAGCGGCAGGTAAGCAATTTTGTCATAGTAGTATCCTCCAAGACTTGATTTTTGGTGTGTAGTCACTCGAACCAATGCCGTCAAGTCGTTGTCGGATGAAGTGGTTTTTAGTTTGTCCGGGAGTAAGTGCACGGTTTCTGCACGGTTTTTGCACGGTTTCAAAACGTGCAAAGGGTGCAAATCGTTGCAAAATCGGACAAAGGGTGCAGAAACTCGAAGCTCAAAACCTGCGATATATCGCGAAGAAATGACGTTAAAACGTAACTTCCAAAAATTGAGGGAATCGCCCGGCGTGCGCTACGAATCAGTAGGCCGGGGGTTCGAGTCCCTTCCATCGCACCAAATAATGAAAATCCGAACCTTTTCTCGATAGGAGAAGGGTTCGGATTTTTTGTGTTCTTTGGAAAGCAAAATGCCGCGGTTGCGCAGCAATGAAAGCCCCAGTGGGGCTTTTGAGCGACCGAACGGTCTTGCGTTAGCAAGATGGAGGGGCCTCCGCCCCGACAAGTGACCATAAAAGAAAAATACCGCCCACGCAGCGCAGCGATGGATTTTGTCGGGTGAAGTAAGCGGCAAAATGAATCGGGTGTGTTGCGGGAAGGTAAGTTCTTTCGTGGACTTTTCCTCACGGAAGTGGTGGGTCTCACGGTGATAACCAACCACTTTCTGTGCCTGTGTTCAAAATGAACACGACCACATTTTGTGGGTGGTTTCAAACCAATCCACAAAGACGGTGGGATTTACAGGAAAAATACCACTGTATGTGAAATTCGTCAAGAGGGTTTTGGAAAATCCCTATTCTCACACTCATCCACCCTATCATGTGGGGAACCACGGGCATGATCTTGTGATCATGCGTTCTCCCAAAATGCTGACCCCAAATGAATACGATGTGTTTTTCAGCTTTCTGGAAAACACGGTGATGAAAAACGCATACTGACAGTAAAACCGCTCCGAGCGTTCTGCCCGGAGCGGTTTTGCGTCAGCAGTATTTATGCAGAACGGTCATAGACGGAGGGAGAAGTCATGCGTCCTTGCACAGCTTGGTCAATTCTTCGATGGCGGCATCCTCGTCCGGGCCATCGGCGGCGATGGTCACGGTCTCGCCGCACTTCACGGCCAGACCCATTACGGCAAAGATCTTCTTCATGTCGGCGACTTTGCCGTTCTTAGTCATAGTGACTTTGCTCTCAAAGCCTTTGGCAGCTTTGCTCAGGATACCGGCGGGACGGGCGTGCAGACCTTCTTTGTCCTGAATGGTGATATCGATGCTCTTCATAAAAAATCTCTCCTTTTTGGAATCGTTATTGTAAGTGCTCCAGCACATAGTTCATATCGGAAGTGGTCTTGAGCTGTTCCAGCGCATCCTCGTCTTCCAAAATCTCGCAGACATTGCCCAGCAGGTCGAGATGGTCGTTGCCGACACCGGCAATGCCGAACACGAGGTAGGCTTTTTCATCGCCGAAGTCCACGCCCTGCGGATATTGCAGCAGGACAACGCCGGACTTTTTAACGGTGCCCTTCTTCTGGCTGGTGCCGTGGGGAATGGCTACGCCCATGCCCATGTAGGTGCTCACCAGCTTTTCGCGCTCCACCATGGCATCGGCGTAACTGTCATCCACATAGCCGCGCTTTGCCAGCAGCGCACCGGCGGCACGGATGGCGGCTTTCATGGGTTCTTCTACGGCGGCATCCAGCACCGCAAAGCCCTCGGTCTTACTGGCAAGCGTCTCCACCTGTGCCGCAAGGGCGGCGGGGTCGTCCAGTGCAAAGGGGGTATCTGCAAGACCAGCGCACCGGGCGATGTGGGTGGTGATATCAATGCCTGCCCGCTGCAATGCGGCAAGCACGATGCTGCCGCCCGCCACCAAAGCAGCGGTCACCCGGCCGGAAAAATGCCCGCCGCCCCGGGCGTCCTGAAAGCCGTGGTACTTGGCGTAGGCGGTAAAGTCCGCGTGGCCGGGGCGCAGCAGGTCGGCGGTCTTGGCGTAGTCGCCGCTGCGGGTGTTCTGGTTTTCGATCATCAGGGCAATGGCGGTGCCGGTGGTGTGGCCGTTCACCACACCGGACAGCAGCTGCACCGCATCTGCCTCCACCCGGGGGGTGGAAAGGCCGTCGCCCCGGGCACGGCGCTTATCCATGCAGGCGGCGAGAAAAGCCTCGTCCACCGGCACACCGGCGGCCATGCCGTCCAGCACCGCGCCCACGGCGCGGCCGTGGCTCTCGCCGAAGATGGTCAGCGAAAGGTCGCTGCCAAAGGTATTTTTCATGGGTCAGTCCTCCATGCCCAGCAGCGGGCGCAGCCCCTCCACAGGGATGGTCTCGGCGCGCCAGCAGCCAAGGCCGGGCACCTTGATGATTGTGATCTGTCCGTCCTGTGCTTTTTTGTCGTGCAGCATCTCGGCCAGCACCTTTTCCTTATCGTAGGCGGTGCGGGTGGGCAGGCCTAAGCGGCGGTACACGCCGCGCACCCGCTTTTGCAGCGCCTTGGATTCGATCATGGGCAGCATGCCCAGCGCCACGCACTCGCCGTGGAACAGGCCGGTGGTGCGGCGTCCCTTGATGCCCTTCACGGCCTCGATGCCGTGGCCGATGGTGTGGCCGAAGTTCAGGGCTTTGCGCATCCCCTGCTCGGTCTCGTCCTGCTCCACGATGCTCTTTTTAAAGCGCAGGCTGCGGCAGATGATGTCGCCGATGCGGTCGTCCACGTCCTCTTTTTCAAAGATGGAGAACAGCTCCGGGTCGGCCAGAAGCCCGGCCTTGACCGCCTCGGCCAGACCGTTGATGAAGTGGCGGCGGGGCAGGGTGGACAGGGTGTCCGGGTCCACGATGACCAGCTTGGGCTGCCAGAAGGCACCCACGATGTTCTTGGTGTCGCCCAGATCCACGGCGGTCTTGCCGCCGATGGAGGAATCGATCATGGAAAGGGTGGTGGTGGGGCAGTTGATAAAATCGATGCCGCGCATATAGATGGAAGCGGCAAAACCGGCAAGGTCGCCCACCACGCCGCCGCCCCG
>OHSQ01000813.1_pt1 | contig 13561 bp, 7 predicted proteins | sample 1578661 | NCBI WGS metagenome assembly OHSQ01 (sample SAMEA3879534, study PRJEB24766) | human gut metagenome | biome: human-associated habitat; feature: feces | place: USA | collected 1985/1987 | reverse complement strand
GTCATTAAAAGTAAAAACAACTAATGGTAGTTGGGTTTATATTCCTGGTACCAAAGGTAGGGATGGAGATGAGCACGTTTATATAGGTGCTGAAGCTCCTTCAGATAAATCTATGATATGGTTTCAAACCACTACAGCTAGAGATTCTGGAGTAAGAAGGTTTGATCTCAACTCAAATGATTGGGTATTATTACCCGGTACTCAAGGAATAGGTATTGCTTCTGCGATAGTTAATGAGGATGGAAATCTTATTTTAACATTAGATGATATTGCTGCTACTACTATTGATACTGGATATATAAAGGGACCTCCAGGAGCAGAAGTACAACTTAGAAGTAATGGATCTTATCTACAGTGGAAGTATGATAATGAGGCAGATTGGAAAGATCTGATAGCTTTAGAGGAAATTATTAAAGATTATTTACCTCTGAGTGGTGGAACCCTGACTGGAGATTTGAATTTATCTTATACTACTAATTCAGATTCTTCTAAGCTATCCGTATTCGATGCTAATAAAGCTAGTTATTATAACATAGCTTCTTATACTGGAACTTTAAATTTAGGTGATGCATCTAAACTAACTATTATTAGATCTCAGAATTTCCTAAGAAGAGAAACAGGTTACACCAAATACAAGATATATGATGAAGGTACATTCATAGCTGATACAGATTATGCTACTCCAGCTTTTGTAACAGCTGAAACAGCTAAGTATCTTCCATTAACAGGTGGACTAATGGCAGGTCCTATACTGATACATAATTCTGGAGATTCTTTGGATACTATATTGGCCTATTCTGATGGAGTTAGTATATTAAGTACTGCCTTTAATTCTGAAACATCTTATAGAGGAATTCAACTTGGTGGGGACTCTACTTCAATTATTGCTTTCAATGATAATGGTGAAAGTAGGTTACAACATACTTCGGGAAGTCAGTTTGGATACATATTATCGTCGATTTATTTTAAACCAGGAATAGATTATGTAGAACCATCTTCAGTTATTAACTCAATATTAACTGATTATACAGCTGAAACTTCAGCTAAAGATATTACTAGCACTGATTCTATTAAGACTGCCTTACAGAAGGTTGGGTTCTACACTAAAGCTGGACTATATACTAAGGCAGAGATTGATAATTTAATCTCTAGTGTATTAACTTACGCAGGTTCAGTAAATTCTTTTGCAGACTTACCTACCACTGGTGTTAAAGTAGGAGATGTTTACAATATTGCAACAGAATTTGATTTAGGTGGTAGCCATTATCCAGCAGGAACTAATGTAGCTGCTGAGGCTATAAATGATAATAACATTACTTGGGATCCTTTAGGAGGATCCTTTAATTTAACTAAAGCATCTGTTGAAGCAGTTCTAACAGGTAATATCACTAGTCATACACACAGTTATTTACCTTTAACTGGTGGTTCTCTAACAGGAAATTTATCAACAACTGGAATTATTACATCTACAAGTCGATTAATTGTTAGAGACGCAAGTTATCCTCAAATAATATTTAGACATGTAGGTGATTCAGCCTATGATAGTTTATTATTTACAAACACGTTATCTGGATCAGTTAAATCATTATTATTTAGACCTGACTCTACAGTATCTCAAGATGGAATAGTTTACCATAGCTTAAATTTCCAAGCTGGAATAGATTATATTGCTCCAGAAACTTTATCTGGCTATGTAACAACTAGCACAACTCAAGAAATACCAGGATATAAGGTATTTACATACGCTCCAATGTTTGGGCAAAAATCTTCATTTACTTATAATACAACAGGTGTTATTAATAATGAAGATACTTCAACTGTTTTTGTATTTAGATTAGGAGCTGGAGAAGGTATATGGAGGTTACAACAGGAGTCTAATACTACAGCGTTACTTGGTATACAAGGAAGAAAGGCAATGAAGATTACTTCTAATGCTTCAGATGTTAGTATTACTGCTGATAAGTTTATTGGAGCTGCCACTTCACTTGTAGAAGAGAATATATATACAGCAACTAACTTTGGTACTTCAGATAAAAGACTTAAGAGATCTATTAAAAAAATAGATGAATCTGTTATTGAAAAGGCTGTAGATTCTATTAATCTTAATAGATCTTTTATATATAAGAAAAGTGGAGTAAAAGGGTATGGACCTGTAGCTCAAGATTTAGAAGAGGTATTCCCAGAATTAGTATACACTAATGATAGAGGAATAAAAGGAGTAAATAATACAGCTTTACTTCATTTACAGATACAAGGCTTATATCAGAAAATACAGGAGCTACAAGACCAATTAGCTCAAACAAGCTTTAAAGAAAAAATAGGTATATGGAGTAGGCTCAAACAAGCTTTAAAGAAATGGCTATTACCTTAAAAGAAGCTTATGGGCTTAATGGTTGTGGTGCCGACCAGATAAGATATGTTTCATTATTAGACATCGGACCTAGCCCAGATGATTGGGATAATAGACCTATATTTGGAGGACTTCAAATAGGACAAAATTACCAAGTTGTTATTGGAAGTGTAACTTACTTAGAAGGGGCATCACAAGGATTTACTATTAGAGAGTATGATTATTTATCAGGTACTGCTGGCAGAGCATGGGAGGTAGGCACTGATGGATCTACTAGTAATCTCATTTTAACCATCACTGGAGCTACTAAAGGAACTCTCTTAATTTATGCTGGAAGAGCTGGACAGACCGCAGGTAATAAAGTAAGATTTACAAATTGTTCTCTATATTCACTTGGGAATATTACTGGTAACTTATTACCAAATTCCGGTGGAATTTATTATAACAGTGCTTACCGTACAGTAGAAGGTGTAAGTATTACATATCAAAATTCTGGAAATACGGAGGTACCTGAGATTAGAATAGACTCTAATGGTACATATGCTGAGGCAGGGATTTATTTCAGAACAGGTAATACTACTGTATATAATCAGTTAATATGTCAAGCAGGGTATACTTATAATGTATCATTCTGGGCATATTCTAATAAATCTGGTACTAGTACTTTTTTGGATCCTCTTCAAGAGGGAGGAAGGACCAGTCATGGATCTTCCCTATCAATACCTAATGGTGTTTGGACTAAGGTGTGGAGTACTGCTACAATATCTAAGAGCTGTAATACAGTGATAGTATTAGAGGGCATGCCCTTAGGGGTTAACACTACCTTTTATGTAAAGGACATAAGAGTTACCAGATGTACTCCAGAGGATACTTATTGGATGGCATGGATTCCAAGTTCTAATAGTGTAGAGCAAAATGAAAGATTACCAGATGTTGCAGAGGTAAATACTTTATTGGATCTACATCAAAATGCAAGATCTACATATCCTTTTCAAAGTAGTCTGTTAGATAATCCACAAACTAGTTTAGCATGGCCTAGAGGAGTAAACCCAGTTACTGGTATACAGATATTAGCTAATACTGCTAGTACTGAAAACTACAGTTACTCTTCTTATTTTAATATACCTTCTAATACCAAATTCTATATTTCATTTTGGGCTCAGTGTAGTGCAAATATTAAGGGAGCTGATGTTTATATATTACCAGATGATTATCCTAATAAAGGATTAGTAGTAAAAGATAGGTTACCTTTAAATCAAACTTGGACATTATATAGATATGAATTTACCTCTCCAAGTACTTGGGGTGATAGTGTTCCGGTACGAATAAGATTTGATAATAATGGTTCTAACGATGGAAATGAGGCTAGATTATATCTTAAGGATGTCAATATATCTTTAGATATAGATCATTCTAATGAATTAGCTAGTTGGGAAGGATTTAAATATCAAATCTCTTCACGCACAAGAACCATAGATACTACTGAATGGTCTTATAGTGGTAATGTAAGAACCAAAGGTACCCTAAATCAACAAAAGATTTTATATAGTGATGGATCAGCTTCGGATTGGACGACAGTGTCGTCCAACTCTCAATCTGAGACCGCTCAATATACTGACTATGGTGCATGGACCTATTCAGATCCTAAAAGAACAAGAACTGTAACTTACAGATGGTCAGATGGAGCCACAAACTCAGGTGGTACACAGACTCAGACAGCTACCACAAGTACTAATTACAGTGCATGGACCTATTCAAGTGATAATTCTTACAGAACTAGAACTGCTACACCTGTATATACATATACAGATACAACAAGATATGGTACAGCAACCTCTCAAAGAGAAAATGGTACGGTAAGCTATGGTACTTGGAGTTATTCAGGTATTACTAGAACTAGAACTGTTAGTTATGTATATTCAGATGTTACTAAAACATCCAACTCTCAATCTGAGACTGCAACTCTAAATAGTATAGTTGGAGAATACACCTCTTCTAATCCATATAATGGAAATAATCAATGGACTAAAGCTGGAGGAGGCACCATTTCAGTAGCTGTTTTAGGTAAATATAATTTTAGTGATAATGTTGCTGCTCAACAATATGTAACTAATAGTTGTACTTATTCCTATACTAATAACAATGTAGGCACATGGAATGCCTCATCACATGTTATGACTATAAGTAGTGCTGGTACTACAATTATTGGAGATTCTTCTACAAACACATTGACTATTACTTATAGTGGTAAAACAATTGGTGTTATATTTAAGAGACAAGCAAATGCTATCACAGATTATGGTACTCCAACTGGAGGTACCATGTCATATGCAACAATACCAGCATCTGGTGGTACTATAAGTTCAGGTACTTTAGGTGGGACAGTATCTCAAACTAGAACTTATACTTCTGGCTCATCTGATACTTATTCACAGGCTACTCCAACTAATGGTACATATGGTACAGCTATTTCAGCTCCTAGCTTAGGAGCCACCATAAAGAATGCAGCAACGGTAGGAACTTTAATCTATACCTATACTCTTAATGGAAAAACTGGTACTGTTGGGAATATAGTTACTCAAGCTGGTAATTATGTCACATCTCTAACTCTATCTAGTGGGACATTTAGTTATCCTACCATCAGTGCTGGAGCTACTAGTGCAACCCCAACTGTTAATGGCTTTGTTGGTACATTTAAGTTTACTAGTGGTGGATCTACTACAACTACGCCAGCATCAACTTATGGCACCTTAACTACTTCAATTACATATAGTTTATCTGCTTCTCAGAATGGATTTACTGCGATAAATAGTGCTAATGGAGTATTAACTGCTACATCTAGAGGAACTACTATAGGTGCGGCAAGAACTTCTGGAACAGTAACTAGAAAAATTACATGTACTTGGACACCTACGTCAACTTATCCTGGTAATACAGTTACTGGCACAACCTCTCCAACTGCTACTTGCACACAAGCTCTTAATAAATGTACTTCAATAAGTATTATTGCTCAGGCATCAGTATCCTATTCTACAGTTATACCCGCTGGAGGAGGTACAACTAGCCCATCATTTGATTGTGGTAGAAGATTTTTTTATTCTTCTGGAGCATATGGAGATCCTGCTGGATGGACATCTTCGTTGAGCTATTCTATGACTGCTGGAAATGGATTTACTATTAATACATCTACTGGTGTAGTTACTGCAACTTCCAGAGGAACTGTGGGAGGACCTATTAAAAGTTCTAATGTTATAAAGTTTACTATAACATATAGGTATACTAATCCTAGTTCTGTTGGTGGAGATACTGTTAGTGCATCAAGTACCGCTCCAGATGCTATTGCTAAACAAGCTGAGAATGGTTTTAGGGATGATAGTATGAAGCTTCATTTTGGAAGTTGGACTGGAGCTAATACAATTTCAGTAGGAGCTGGTGCTAGCACTACTGCAATGTACTTAGAAGTAACCAGGTTATATTCATCTGGAGAATATCAACCTGGTCATAATGTAACGACAGGAGGGACTTTTACGGTATCAGGAACTGGGTTTAGTATCAGTGGTTCTAATGTTATTGCCGCTAGTAGAGGAACTACTGCTGGAGCTGCCAGATCAGGCACTGTAACTGGTAAATATAGTCATCTGACTGCGACTGGGACTATAACTCAAGCTGAAAATAAGATTACAAATTCAGATTATAATGCTTCTAATAGTCAGTGGAGTGTAGGTGCTACCATAGGCTCTGGAATGACCGCTGCTGGCGGTTCTGCTACGATAACTAGAAGCGCTAGTCACCTTCACACAAATTATAGATTATATAGCTCAGGATCAACAGATGGACCATTTGAAGATACGGTTGTTGATAATGTTAATCTTAGTATAGTTTCTAATGGAAACAATAGATTTAGCTTATCAGGAACTACTCTGACCCATAGTAATATGGGCACTAATGTAGTTACTGATACTGTGACAGTTAGAGCAACTAATGCTTCAAATACTTCAACTTATAAAGATGTAAGTGCTAGTATAACTAACTCAAGGGTAAGCTATAAAGGCTTTATTATAGATACTTATAGTTACCCAACTATGAGTTATTCTGGAGGAACATATTCTCCTTCAGTATCTGGAAGATGTACTGCTGTATATGCTTCAGGATCTGAAGGAAGTTATAATGATTTTCCTCCAAATGCTACTTTAACGTATGCATTTGAAGCACCAGTATCAGGATTATCTATAAACTCAACTACTGGTGTTATTACTGCTACAGCTAATTCTAGCACTAGTAGTAGAACTGCATATGCTATGCTTAGAGTATACTATGGAGGAGAAATCCAGGTAGGTCACAATATTGAAGTTACTCAAGCTGGAGCACCAGGTCCTACAAGAGTAAATATTTCCATAAATAACCCGCAATTAACTGGTGGTGAGGTTGTTATTGCTTTTAGCCCAGCTTGCTATGACACTTTAACTATTTTGGTCATGGGATATTTACAAGATGGTAGCTTGTACTCAGTATACAGAAATGTGGGAGGTGGTATCACAGAGGATAGATTCTATCCTAATGGAGCTTGGGCTGATTCAGCATCTATTGAAAATGTAGATGGTGAGGCAACCCCTCCAGTAACTAAAACTAGAGGAATTTATTATTGGTAATGGCTGAAATTGATAGTAATCAAGTACGCATGATTACAGAATTGCCCGAGGCTTCTTCTTTAACTGGAATTGAAGTTATAGAATTAGTACAAGGTAATAGTAGCTATAAGACTACTATAGATAAAATCAGAGGAGCATCAAGGTACAATACCTTGGTAGGAACTGTTCTAGATTTTTCAAAAAATGTTAATTATACTATCTCATTAACTAAAAATACAACTATTAGTGTTGCAAATGCAGTTCCTGGAGATGTAAGAGTAATTAATACTGTACAATCTGGAGCATATAGTTTGATTCTACCCTCTGGTCATTATAAAATGGGTGGTTGGGATGTTGTTACTCCCACTGCTAATAACGTAATATCTTATACTGTTCTTTATGATGGTTTAAGATATTTATGGACAAGAGCAGCTTATGAAGCCTAGTTTAATTCAATATAGGGCACTACAACGAGCTGGTGCCCTATATTTAAAATTAATCTCAGATGATATCTATGTTTCTAAAAATAAACAGACAGCATCCTTTGAGATTTCTTCAAATACAACCTGGGATATTACAGATATTCCAGAATGGATAACAATAGGAACTGAAGATATTAATAATAATACTGGTAATAAGAGATTTCAGCTAATAGTTTAGATAGCTATAGAGCTCATGAACTAGTCATTGTATCTTCTAATAAAGCTCTAACAACCAAAGTTCCTATTACTCAGTTAGGAACTCCAGATATTCCTTATCTTAATATAAATCCAACTAGTAAAAGTGTGCCTTATACTGCATCTAACTTTCAATTTAGTGTGGATTCTAATATTATGTTTTATATTGAATATACTGATCCTCCTATACATCTAACAGAAATACCATGACAAGAATAAAAGGATTAGGCAGTCAGAATTATACTGTTAATGTGGATGAAAATCCTTTTGCATGGGCTAGAAACTATGAGTTAGTGATTTCAGGCCCTCTCTCTGCACAAGTTCCAGATAAAACTTGTGTTATATCTCAAGCAGCAGCTCCTGGATATTTTAATTTAAGTACTAATTCAGTTACCTTAAATTATACAGCTGGTAGTTCTGCTTCTGTAAATTTGACTACAAATGCTAAGTGGACAGCTTCAACAGATGCCTCTACTTATTTTACATACAAAAAGACTGGAGGTCCTTCAGGAAATATTCCAGCCACAGATTTAAAAGAGACATTACAATTTATAGCTGTTCAGGAGAATGGGAATAGTAATGATGAATGGTCTAATATTACTAAGAGAATTAATTATTCTCCAGTTGGTGCTTCTTCATCCGATATTACGGTTACTCAATTAGTAAAGTCTAAAGGAAGAATAATTGCTGTTACTAATCCCAATGAATATTTAAGTGATTTAGAAATTACTAAATCAGCATATTCATTTCAGGTTCAATGCACTAGACCTTATAAGATTACTATACCTAATGATATAAATTGGGTCTATGCTGGGAGTAGTGGGACTACTCCATTTAATCAAGCTAATACTTCACATCCAGCTGATTATAATAGTCCCAGAACTGTTTATTTTAGATTAGCTAAAAATACTACTAGCTCTTGTAGATATGTCACTTTTACAGTACAATCTCTAGATCCTGCAGATAATATTAATCTTACTATATCTTATATGCAGAGGGATGCTGCATTTTTTACTTGGACTGAATTTTCTGGTGGAGATGTGAGGTACACTTCTTTTGATGATAATACTAGTACATTAACTACAAATTATTCTCCAATTACAGAATCATCTCCAGTAAAACTTAAAGTCAAAACTAATATAGATTGGGCAAGGGAATTATTAGATGATGCATTTACCGTATATGGTAATTATTATTGGGTATATTTCTTATCTAACACTCCTACTTCTGGCGTAGGTGATCCTTCTTGTAAAGTAGGTGGGAATCAAAATTTCCAGATTAGTCTTGGAGTCAAAGAATTTAAAGATTATCCTCAAAATACAGATTTGGAGTTAACTACTAGAATTGGTCATATTAATATAAATAGAACTTGGGAAGGGTCTAAGATTCCTCTCAAAACTATTACAGTCAAACAGACTCCTGCACCTGTATTTACAATGTCATTTAATCCTGGATATCCAACTAACTTTGATTACAAAGGAGGAATTACTTATGTATTAGTTAGAGCATGTGATTACATGACATGGAGAGTACATAGTCCATCAACTGATGAGACATTTATAGAAGCACAACTTACTAATGTTGGTATATCATGAATAGTGTAGATGGACAATTTAAGTCACTTATAATGGTAGATGTTCCTGAGAATCAATTTGCTTGGAGTAAGACAGCAATAGTTCAAGGAGTAACTACTAATATAGCTCCTGAAAGATCTACTAATCTTAATATAGGAATTGGTCCAGCTCCTGCTTGGGCTACTATAGTACATCCTAATGTAGAGAACAATTGGCTGTATATTAATTCTAATGGACTAACATTTGAGGTACAGTTTAAAACCAATATGAAATGGTCTGCATTTGCAGGTACTTCAGGTGCTCAAAATTATGCTAAATTTGTACAGACAGAAACTTACCCTACCTCTGGGATATCTACTGATGTAAATGAGATTCATACTCTTAAGGTATTAATTGATCCTAGAGGAGTAAGAGAATATGAGGGGGATAATATATATAAAACTTGGCGACATGCTTATATAGCTATATCAAGTACTGATCCTGAAGTTTCATTTACAACTCAAATTCTTCAAATATGGCAAGCTCCTGTATGTAGAGTAGGATTCTTTGATTATAGGAATCCAGCAGAGAATCCTAATCCAGATTATCCATATTTGCCTAAGGATATTACTGTAGGAAGTGATGGAGCTTCCTTAACTTCCATAGATATTGGAGCTCTGGCAGTCACTACTATTAGTCCTGTTTGGAGGGATATAGTAAGTACTGAAGGTCCATATACCTTATCTATAAGTGGTGCCCCAACAGGAGCGGATGTTAATATACATGATCCTGGATACTGGTTAGATGGTAATTCTAAAAAGGGAGTTCCCACTAAAGTAGATGATGGAGATATTGATACTTATCAACAAATAGATATTACAGCTCCTTATAATGATACTGGAAGTGTAAGAACCTGGACAGTAAAAGTTACTCCTATACTTTATGCTTATAATACAGAACAGACTACTAGAGTAGAATGGGCTTCTCAAATTCCAGCACAAGATACTGTACCTGCTCAAGCCTTAGTATTTGATGATATTACTATGACAGTTTCTCAGGATAGTATTCCTGTTATACATTTAGCTTATAATGGACAAAGTTCTATTACAGCAAATGGGGCTTTGTCTGGTTATTTAGACGTATCATTTACTGGAGGTAAATCTCAATCTTATCCGTGGGAATTTACCGCTTCTGATATGAAGAATCAAGGAGAAGCTGCATGGTCAGCTGAAGGAAACTTTGATGAACCTGGTACTAATTGGACATTTGGATGGTGTCATTTTCCTGAAGTAGGAAATGTCAAAGAAGGTAATAAACTTTACTTTGAAGTAGATAGTAACAATAGTGGACAAGACAGAACTGCTGAGTATAAAGTTAGATTAAATCAGTTAGGTTATCCAAATACTCAAGAGGCTATAGTTACAGTGACACAAGCTGCTGATGATAGCCTATATATTAATTGGGATTCTTCTGCTACTCAGATATCTGATGATGGAGAGACTAGAACTCTTACAGTAAGTGCTACTGGGGCTACTGCTAAATCCATTGTTTGGGGAGCTTATAAATATAATGATGCTAATCATACTACTGGCAGAACTCCTTATTCTGGAATTACTTTCTCTACTGGAGAATCAATGCAAATTAATTCTCCTGGTACATATCCAGTAATAGCTACATTTGCTGCTAATAATATAGCTAAACCTAAGTATCTTAGGATTGAAGGAGTAAAAAGAATAGGCGCTGATATTGCAGGTACTACTGTAATAGATTATAACCAAAATCAACAGGCTCAGGTAGCTAGGTTTGAAGCTACGTTATATCCAAACAAAGATTCCATAACTTGTGGTAATCTTGGAAATGTAGATATAGAATTTACCTATAGAGCTAACTTTGATTTTAGAATATTCTGTACTTTTGATAATACCTCTTCTAGTGTACCTGGGTCAGTGGTAGTAACTGATGATAATTGGAATACTACTTATACTTGGTCACTTCATGTATTAGGCAATACTTTATCTTCTTCAAATAAGTTTGGTTATATAGGATTAGGTACTGCAGATGGATCAACACAATTTAGAGCAATTTCTCTTACTCAATATGGTATAACAAACAAGGTTGGTATTTGGGAGCAATGTTATGAAACAGGCAGAAATGATGGAGGTGAGGCTACTACTGATACTAGAACTGATCCACCATATTCAAATTCAATACTAGCTAGTGTGGAATTGCCTGAATCTTCAGTAAGCTCATCCATACCATTGCTTGTCTCAAAAAGAAATGTCTTTAATGACCAAGAAGAAGCAATTGGATTGGCAAGTCCTAATAATAAATTTGAAATAATTTGGGAAGATTCAGAAGGAGTTACTACGGGTCCTTCTAATACTAATGGATGGTGTACGTTAGCTCTAAAGAATTGGAATGTTCCCTCTGAAATTTCAGATGGTATATATGAACCTACTACTCTTGTAAATCCAGATATAGACAATGTAGAGAATTGGCCTAATATTGGAATAAGCTGTACTAGCAATCCTAATAGTACTAAAAGGATAACTACTATTCGCATTAATCCTTATGATACCTCAGCTGTAACTCCTGATTATGGAACGAATGCTAGTGGAAATGGAGTAATGATTGATGTAACTCAAAGAGCTTCTATTCCAATAAGTGATATAACTAGATTTACTATAGTAGGTAATATGTCAACTAGTTCACAAACTCCATTGCAAGTATTCCTCTATGGATACAGTGCAGAGGGAGAAGTTAATACAATTAATCAACTTCCAGTAGCAGTATATGCTCTAGTAGAGTTTGTTGGAGGAAGTACTACTACAGGGTTATTGATTGGAACTAATGCTTCCTATTTATATGATCCATCTCCAGCTGTAGCGAATCCTACTATTGCTGCTATAGCATTTAGTGAGAATGGTCCTTTCCAAGATGGTGTAGAATATATTACTACATTAGACTGGAATGGGAAAACAATATCTTTAGGATAATGAAAAAATATGTAATAGCTGGAATAGTTTTGGTAATCCTCCTATCTTTGATAGGGGGGTTACTTAAAACTAATGCCAGATTAAAAGAGCAAGTTAGTATAGAGGCTAATAATTATAAAGCTGAATTACTGGCTAAAGAAGGGATTAACAGAGTATTACAGCTCACCAAAGATCAATTTAAAAATGAGCAAGACTCTATAATGAAAAAGATGGATAGTATTATTAGAGAAAACAAAATTAAAGATAAGACAATTAGGCAATTGGAATACTCTAAACAATCCATTATCATTAAAGATTCTATAATTACTAAGGACTCTATTATTAAGGAGGGAGTTAATTTAGATACTACTTTATTAAGGCCCTATTATAAACTACAGATAGGAGTTAAATCTCCTAATATTATCAGGATAGATTCACTAGTTCTTGAAAATGAACACTATGTAATATTTAACTCTAAAAAGGAGACAATTAAACCTAAGAAGTGTTGGCCTTTAAGGTGGTTCCAAAGAAAACATACAGTAATTGAAGTGACTATAGATGATTCAAATCCTTGTGTAAAATCAAGTAACAACAAATTTATTGAAATAATTAAGTAATGTGGGAATCAGTATTATCTAACCTACTTGCTCCTGTAATTATAGCTGGAGCTACTGCTTTCTTTGGGTTTAAATGGGGCCGTAAGAAAACAAGTGATGAACTAGAAAGATCTCATACTGAGAATGCAACTCTAATAGTTAATCTAGTTAACAAACAATTAGATATAGTTTATGAAAGAGTTTTTGCTTTAGAAAGAGCTGTAGCAACATTAAAGGCTACTCTAGAGGAAAGGGAAGTAGCTTTGGAAGATAAGAAAGCTATCATTAGAGCTGCTAATGAATGTACTACATGTCCTCCTGCTGGTTGCCCTGTTTTACATAGACAAGCTGAATTAGAGGGATTAAATAAAAAATTAAGATTAGAACAAATTGCCAAAGAACATGAAATTACTATTAAAGAGGAAAGAGCTCACTCCTAAATATACAATGGGGGAACTTTATATTGATAATAAATACTTTTGTGATACTTTAGAAGATACTAATAGAGATCTTAACAAAAATGGAGTATTTGATAATGGTGAACAAAAGGTTTATAGTGAGACAGCTATTCCTTATGGAACATACAAAATAGAGATGTATAATTCTCCTAAATTCTCTCCTAGATATAATAATAGAAAGGTGCCTCTACTGCAAAATGTTCCTTCTTTTCAAGGAGTTTTAATTCATTCTGGTAATACAGTTGCAGATACTGCTGGATGTATTTTGGTTGGAAAGAAAACTTCTAGTGGATATATATCTAATTCTAAAGAGACCCTAATGAA
>OHSQ01000806.1_pt1 | contig 13611 bp, 16 predicted proteins | sample 1578661 | NCBI WGS metagenome assembly OHSQ01 (sample SAMEA3879534, study PRJEB24766) | human gut metagenome | biome: human-associated habitat; feature: feces | place: USA | collected 1985/1987 | reverse complement strand
CGTCTGGTAAAGCAGGTCGTCCCGTTTGCTCCAGACGGAAAAGTCCTTGCCGCCGTTCATGACGCTGGGCAGGGCGCTGGTGACGGAGAAGGACGGGAGGGAGACCTCCTTATTGGTCATCAGCCGGAACACGGCGGGAATGGTCTCCGTCAGCCCTTCCACGCCCCGCTGAGGCAGGGAGATGTCCAGCCACGCCAGACGGCTGCGGGCCTGCTTGCCTGCGGCGTCGTCCCTGCCGCACCGCTTTCCGAATTCCTGCAATTCGTGATGCCAGCGCTCAGAGCCTTCGTAATCCATGGCCAGCGCGCAGAGCATACTCATGCCCTGCATCAGCGCGGGGGAAGCCGCGATCTCCGCTTCCGGGAGACTGCGGTAGTATTTTTCCATTTCGCTGTAATGCCCCATGCCGGGGTGCAGCTCGGCGTTGCGCACCAGCAGCTCGGAGACCTTGGAATGGTCACCGCCGCTGGTGTAGCATTCCAGGGCGTGGGCGTAGTCTTCCTTCAGCTCATAGTACAGCCCGCCCCGGCTGAAGAGTGCTTTGCGCTTTTCCTCGGTATACTCCCGTTCCATCTCCCAGAGGAGAAAAGCTCGGAAACCCGACCAGAAGTGGAAGCGCTGGCAGTCGTCGTAGCGCAGCATAGTAGTGTATCGAAAAATCCAGTCCAGCCGTTCGCCGGCACGGGGATCACCGCTGACCATCCGCGCCATTTCCAGGTCAAAACTTTCAAAGGGGGCCAGCTCCAACAGGAAGCGCCGCACCGGCAGGTCAAAGCGCCGGTAGATGGCGGTCTCAAAGTAGAGGAACACCTCGTGGAACACCCGCGCCACCAGCTCCGGTGTCCACGGCTTGTCCAGGGACATGCACCGCGCCGTGATGGCCACACCCAGCGGATAGCCCACGGATTCTTTCAAAATTCCGTCGATCTCGCTATCTGTTACATTTGCTCCCGAAAGCTGAAACAGTCGCCGCACATCGTCCGCGTCAAAAAGCAGGTCGTCGGCCTCCAGCACCGTCATCAGCCCCGTGTACTGAAACGCCGTCAGGCAGCCGGGCGGCACACCGCGCGAGAGCAGCACGAAATGGCGCTCCGGACTTGAGCGAATCAATTCGCAAAGAGCCTGCTGCCCGGCTTCCTCCTGCATGAGCTGAAGATCGTCGATCAGCAGAATGTCCCAATCCTGCGCTGACGGTGGGATCGCGCAGTCTGGGTCTGCCGCGCTTTGCCGCAGCACATTCCGCCCGCGCAGCAGCGCGTCCGCCAGTACGGTCTTTCCAAAGCCGCAGGGCGCGCTGAAAAAGAGGACTCTGCCGTGTGCCATGAAGCTGTCAAACCGTTTCTGAACGGAGGGCTTTATGATGATATTTTCGGTCATTTCTTCCCTCCCTTTGGTACAGATTGAGATTGTCATAAGCCTTTTGTCACTTATCTTAAGTTATATTATACGAATCTGTTTCGAAATGTAAATCATCCCAAAGGATGAGACCCACTGCATAACAAACTGCTGTACATGTCAGCATTCATGAGGCATCCAACATTGGCTTCACCTGTATTGGATTTTCCCGTACAGGTACAGGTTTCTGTGCCGGCTCCTTCGGCAGCTCCAAAATGGTGTGCTCGATGGCGCCAAGCTGTCCGTTCTCGTTGCGAACGCGCACACGGACGAGATAGCCGTGTGCCTCCAGCTCCCGGGCCCCGCCGCTGTCCCGCAGGTGGTAGTTGGACATGACCGTGTAATCTCTGGTCTTTTCGATGCGGAAAACTGCCATATCCGGCGCCTCCTTCCTCTGGTTTTGAAAAGTGTTGATTTTGACGCAGAAAGCCTCCGTCCTGCCTCCCGGACGCTTCCCATGGGAAAACACCCACGCCGCCTTTCAAGCGGCGTTCTGAGAGGAAAAAACAGAGGTTTTCGCGCCTTAGAACGAGAGAAGGCCGCAGCCTCCATAGCAGAGGTTGCGGCCAATCTCTCATAAGAAAATATATCCTTACGAACGGAAACGGTTGATGCGCCTGGCTTCTATCGGGCGGGTTTGGTGTTAGTTGAAGTATTCGCTTACATCAGCTTTGTCGTTGTACTGCTTGCGGACGCGGACCAGCACAGAGCCGTCGGCCTGCTCGGTTTCCTCGGTGATCTGATACCGGGTGCGGCTTCTGTCCATCGTCGCCTTGTAGCGGATCACATCGTCATGGTTGATCTTGAGCTGCTGCTCACGGGTCAGACCGCAATCGTCCTTCTGTGAAAAGACCAACGTCTGCAAGATGCACGCTGCCTTTACGCGCTTCATTGATTTCACCTCCCTCAGCCTCCGCCCGGTCAGAACGGATGCCCTTTTTCAGAGAGATGATCAGTGAACAAACAGCCTGTGCGCGCCAGTCTGCCGCCAACGCACACTGCACCGGATGCACTCCCGTGATACCTTTGTATGGCTCTATTTTATCAAATTCGAAACTCGATTTCAAACGAATTTTTGAGAAAATGTCATCTCAATACAGCTCCGCGATGATGTCCACGCACTTGTCAACGATACTGTCACCGGCAAAGGAAACGGTCTGAACTGTGAACGGATTTTGATGTTTAGAAATCATTATCCTTGAAAAGCTTTATGATGGTTATTACGACCACCCACAGCAGAAAAGACAGCATTGCCCCTATCTGGACAGCAGGGAACGGTAGTCGGCGGTCAGCGTCAGATAGCCACGCTCATTGTGAGCAATACCCGCCCAATCCAGCACCGCCGCCAGCACAAACACAGGGTCAAACACATATTTCCCAGCAGGGGCTTTGAAATAGTATTTGCCAATGGCACCGACAACGGTATCCTCCGTGCAGCCACCCTCGCCAAGGGGAGAATTGCGCCCCATGCCCTTGCGGGCAGAACCGCCCTCCCGAAGCAACAGATCCACGATAACATCAAAAACATCGTAGGTATACGGCGGCTTTATAGGCAGCTCGCCGCAGAGGAAGGAACAGCCATCCTTAGCGGCCCGGATAATGTACGGCTTGCCGGTAACAGAATACACCGTTGCCCTGCCGCCATTTTCGTAGAGCTTGCTCCGCACAATGTCAGAAGCCTTTGTACTGCTGCTTTCTTTTGGTGTAAAAAGACTCATGTCAAATGCCTCACTTTCTTCCTCGCCGCGCAGGTTTAATTGCAGCAGCAACTCATCGAGTTTTTTCTTGGCTGTGGGGTAAGAGATGCCCAGCTTGTTTTGCACATCCTTCATGCTGCCGCGGCAGGCGAGAAAGGTCTGCAAAAACCGGGCGTATTCCGGGGCAAGGCACTCATAAGGGGAAAGTGGTTCATCGGTGGGGAACTCTGCCTTGCAGCCGGGGCAGCTCAGCCGTGCTAAATGAAGTGCCGCCCCGCACACAGGACACTGACCAGAAAATTTCATAGCGATCTCCCTCCTTCACTTTCAAGATACCATAATATTTCATCTATGTCAATAATAGAATTAAAAATATTAAACCTGTTTCCGGATAGGATGTAAAAATGGTGTTGTCCTGCACGGGCGGCTACAATGGTGCCTCATTGTCCGCAGGGGGACAATACTTCAGCCCTGCGCGCTCATCTGTGACAAATCTTGTCGCTCGTATATCATGTTATCTTTTTGAAAACAATAAAAAATGCGTAAGTCCCAACATATCCGGACTTACGCATTTCTGCTACACGATTTGCCTATGAAGTTTTCTCCCATCTTGCCATTTCTCACCCGATTCCGCAAAAAAAGCGTGTGACTGCTCTGCAACTGGATTTACGCAGAAACGCCACACGCTGTACGCTTATTATAGCAGAGGCAAATCGGAATTTCAAATGATTTTTTCACATCCGATGCCGCTTTTTATTCCATATTATTTCGAGAAGGCTGCTGCGATGTGATGCCGCACAACAATGCTTTCTCGATCATGTCCACCTTCTGAGGCCGTCCCATCAGCCGATAGTATTTGCACCATAACTGCGGCGATTGCAGCGGGATGACTTCTGTCCCAAGCGGCATTTTCTCCACGATCTGTTCTTCACGCAGAGAGCAATCATAGACCGTTCCCTCATGCACGATGGCAAAGCCTGCCATGACATCGACCTCGATCGATTCTATGAGGGATTCCATAAAGGTCTTCGTCCGGTACATGGGATTCGGCACGGGGTCAGATGGGCGGAGCTCGCCCATTTCCAACAAAATCGTGTGGACACATTCGGCGTCATGGTCAGCAACCATTCAATCAATATCGTGGAACGCAGAGGTGATGCCCTTGAAATACAGCAGCATCGACGCGCCCAAGGCCCACTGCACATGGGCAGATTCGCATATCTGCTTCATGTCTGCCACCCGATATGCTCATTCTATCAAAAAACGCAGAATAATCAAGTTCACCGACGAGCGCGGGCAGCTCATCCGCCCGGACACCTTCATCAAGCGGCTGCGGAAGATCTATGCCGCCCTCCACCACGCCGGGCATCTACACCCATGCATTCGACAAGAACAAAAAGGCCGTCAGCGCGGGCTTGCAGGGAATGCTGGAGATATGACGAAGGATAACTCAGTCGAATCACAAAATGTTCAGTAGTGGTCAAATCAGGTTTCAATTCTCATAACTTTCCGCATATAAAAACCGTCTCAAGCAACTTGCTTGAGACGGTTTTTGTAATTGCTCCCAGGTTTTGTTGTCACCGCTGCGCATTGGGCAGTTCGTTCTTCACATACTTCTCCCATACATGCAGGCGGTCGCGCTCGTCGATCTGCCGCAGCACTCTGGCGGGTACACCGGCAGCGATACTGTTGGGCGGGATGTCCCGTGTCACCACCGCGCCTGCGGTGATGATGCTGCCCGCTCCGATGGTCACGCCACCACACACCGTCGCACCGGCGCACAGCCAACAGTGATCCCCGATGGTGATGGGTTCGGCATACTCCAACGCATGGCAGCCGTTGGGGTAGTCTGTATAGGCTCGTTCTTCGGCGATAAACGGATGGTTGGGCGTGGCCAGCGTCACATTGGGTCCAATGAGCACATTGTCCCCCAGCGTAATGGGCGCTACATCCAGAAATACGCTGTTGTAGTTGACGAAGCAGTTCCGCCCCACATAAATATTCACGCCGTACTCGCAGTAAAAGGGTGCAAACGCCTCGAAATTCTTCCCTTTTGCGGAGGGGATCAGGCGCTCCAGCGCACGCTGTTTGGTCTTTGCGCACCACAGCGGGAGGCGGTTGAACCGGTCACAGCGGCGCATACCAACCCGGTGCCGCTTGGCAATCTCCGGATCGGTAGGCGTATAGAGACGCCCCGACACCATCCGTTCCCATTCACCGCTCGTCCTGCTCTTATCCATGATCAGTCACTCCTTTATGTGCGCCTGTACCGGTACAGATACAGGGCCGTTTCCAATGCCAATCGCTTCATCGGATCGACCGGATCGGCCTCCAGCAGCATCCATAGCTGCTGGAGCCGGTAACTCACGGTGTTGTAGTGCAGGTGCAGCTCCCGCGCCATCCGGCGCTGGTTGCCCATACAGCGCAGCCAGCTCGCCAGCGTGTCCAGCAGTTCTTGCCGCCGCGGCTCTGGCTGCCGCAGGAGCGTTCCCAGCTGCCGATGGATATAGGCGTCCGTTTCCGCCGGGGAGGATTCCTCCAGCAGCCGTACCACCCCCGCTGGGTCGTCTGTCACGCAGGGTGCTTCCGATCGCGCCGCCATGCGGAGCGCCGCACGGGCGCTGCGGTCTGCTTTCTGAAAGCCCATCGTACCGCCGTAGGGGCAGCTGACGCCGCAGATAACGCCGTGGACGGCGGCAAAGTCCGCCATCACCTGCCGCAGCGGCATCTCCAGCGCGAACAGGTCGTCCGCCTCCAGCGCCAGCAGAAAGCCATCCTCCGACAGTGCGCCCCACATGTCCGCGCCCAACGCCCGGCAGCGCTCTTCTGCCTCGTGCAGCCAAGAGCGCCGCTGCAACTCCGGCGCATCAGCCCGTATCCACATCAGGATATGCGGACATTCCAAATGGATATCGGACTCCGCCGCCTGACGCTCCATCGCTTCGCTCAGCGGCGCGCCAGAGATGAGATGGTGCAGTAATACGGCCAGCTGCCGCTCCCGTTCCGCCGGTATTCGCCGCCGTGCAATCTTGCGGGACACCGCATCGGCCAACTCGGCAAAGCGCATATCGGTCGGCAGTTGGAGCAGCGGCAGTCCCAGTCGGTCAGCCTTCTCCGCCAGCGCCGCCGGCAGGGGGCTGGGCAGGTAGCGCCCCGGCTTGATACCCACACCGGACAGGCCTTTTTCTGCCGCCGTGGGCAGCAGCGCATCCACGGCCTGCGGATCGTCTGCGATGGCAAAACCCGTGGTGATGAGCAGTTCTCCCTGCGCCAGCCAGCGCGCGTAGTCCGGTGTGTCCGTCAGATTGACACCGCTGACTCTACGGCCAAGTCCCGCCGCGCCGCCGCAGACCGTGCAGCCTGCGAACACAGGCAGGCGCAGCACCTCCTGCAGTGTGGGATAGTCCGCTGTGTGCTGTGATGTCATGGCTTCTGCCCCCTTGTGATACTATCACAATTTTCAGAGAAATGTTCATTTATTTTTGCCAATGGAACAGACCGTCCGTTGTTTTATGATAGCGGTAGTAAAACGAACGGAGGTATATTCCATGGCAAAGCAAATGAAACAGGATACTCCCTTAGTCCCCCGCAAGCGGAGACTGGCCGCGCTGATAGCAGCCACCCGGTGCGCCGGAGAGAAACGTGACACGCTCTCCTGCCATGCCCGCCGCTGCACCGCCTCATCCATGGCGCAGGGGCTGAAGCACTACGCCTGACGCGGCGCACCCCTTCGGCAGACTCCCCCGGCAATATGCCGGGGGATCTGTCCGTTCAGGGCTTTCTGGTTTCCTTCTTCAGCAGGGACGCCGCCGTGATGATGGTCAGTACCGACTCTGTCACCATGCCGGAATACGACCGTACCACAATGACATACACCAGCCACGACAGGCCGCTGGCAATGCCCGCCACCTGTATCACCCGCCGCCTGGACTGGAAGAACGGCAGTAACGCCGCCAACGATGCCACGATGGGCAGTACCGTCACTGGCGTCTCATAGGTCACCACGGCAATCAGCAGAAATACTGCCACGATGGGTATCGCGGTGACCAGTTTACTCCAGTTGAATTTCTCCTGCAATAGGAAAAGCAGCAGCACGACAATCTGGAAAAAGCTGCACAGTGCGCCGGAGCATGCGTGGAGCAGTGTGTAGTGGATGGCGAAGATCAGGTTGGCCACCACCTGCCACAGCAAGATGGTACGCTTGTCATTCTGCCAATAGCTGAGACCCATGGCGATCAGTGCGCCGAACCCGATGAGTTGGTAAAATATGTTCATCCGTCGTTCCTCCTAATAAAAAACGCCGCACACCCTGTCGGATGCGTGGCGAAAAATGGAAGCGATGCTCCAGAAAAATCCACACTTATTTTGGAGTTTTATTATACCATGGGACAGCCGTATTTGTCAATTGCGGCAAAGGACAACCTCCAAAAGCCATGGGCTTTTGGAGGCGAGTGGTACGCCCGACTGGATTCGAACCAGCGGCCTTTAGAGTCGGAGTCTAACGCTCTATCCAACTGAGCTACGGGCGCATATGTGATTGTGGGTTTCTGCGATAGTCGTCAAATAGTAGTCAACGACCACGCATTTTTTCTCTGCCGTTCCTGCAAACGCAGGTGCGGCAAGGCTTTGCGCCATATCTCAACTGGAGACACCTGAAATGTCGGAGTCTGACGCTCTATCCAACTGAGCTACGGGCACATATAAAATTTTGACCGCAGGTCGGCCAACAATAATAGTATAGCAAGTTTTTCCAACCCTGTAAAGCTAAATTTTTCGTCAAAGATCGTTAAAAAAATTGACAACTTCTTTCTTCGCTCGTATAATTGCAGTATTCCATAGCAAAGGACCGTTCCTATGAAAAAACGAAAAATTTCCGACGCTGTCATCCGGCGTCTTCCCCGCTACTACCGCTATCTTGATGATCTGCATTCGAAGGGTATTGTGCGCATCTCCTCAAGCCTGCTCGGCGAGCGCATGGGCATCACCGCCTCGCAGATTCGTCAGGACTTGAGCTGCTTCGGCGAATTTGGCCAGCAGGGCTACGGCTACAACATTCTCGAACTGCGCACAGAGATCGGCCACATCCTCGGTGTGGACGAAGGCCACCGCCTTGTCGTCATCGGCGCCGGTCACCTGGGTCATGCGCTGCTGCGCAACTTTGACTTTGCGCAGGCCGGTTTTCTGCTCGACACCGCGTTCGATGTTTCGCCCGCGCTCATCGGCACACGTGTAAACAACGTGCTCATCCGTTCGTTTGATGAGCTGGGCGACTATTTCGCCGTCTGCCACCCCGATGTCGCTGTGCTGACAGTGCCGAAAACCATCGCGCAGGAGGTTGCCGAGCAGCTCATCTCGCTTGGCGTGCGCGGCATCTGGAACTTTACCAACACGGAGCTGAATGTCGGCAGCGAGGTCTTTACCGAAGACGTTCACTTTGCCGACAGCTTGCTTACGCTGAGCTATCGGATCTCTGAAACCTCTGCTGAGGCGGAGGAGGAAGGAGGCTCATCGTGAAACGCCCCATCGCGCTGCTCGCATCTCTCCTCGCGGTAACGGTGCTTGCCACCGCAGCCGCAGCTGCTGGCGGAGACAGCAGCGACCCGCTGATCTCGCTCAACTATCTGCAAACGGTCTTTACTGCCAAGGCAAATTCATCTATCGACGCTTCCCTTGATAAAACCGGGCAGACGGCCTACACGCAGGCGGAAACCGTACTCCGCTCGACCGTCGCCGCAGCGGAGGCCAATGCCGGCGCGCAGCGCGCCGACGTCTTTACCGAGGCGCGCCTCAAGCAGGGCGACATGCTCTCCGGTCCCACCGGGCTTCAGGTCATCGTGCTTGCGGGCAATGCGAACGTCCAGTTCTCCTCCGGTGCGGTCATTGATGTGACGACCGGCAGCGAGGTGAGCAGCGGCGCTTCGCTTGCTGAGAACCACCGCTACCTCGTCGCTGAGGACACGACCGCTCTCTTCGCCGTCACCGGAAAAACTGCGGTGTTGAGCTACTGCGGCCTCTACTCCCTCTCCCCCGCCCCGTCTGTCGACTATCCGGCCATGGCGGCCGCGCTTAAAACGATCTCCCTCTTCCGCGGCTCGGACACCGGCTACGGTGAGGGCTTTGACCTTGAAAAAGCGCCCACGCGCATGGAAGCGCTCATCATGCTCATTCGCCTGCTCGGTGAGGAAAGCGAGGCGCTCACCTGCACGGCTTATCAGCCTTTTGCCGATGTGCCCGACTGGGCGGAGCCCTATGCGGCCTACGCCTACGCAAAGGGTTACACCAACGGCGTTGAGCCGACGATGTTCGGCACAACAATGAGCGCTTCGGCAGAGATGTACACGGAATTTCTGCTGCGCGCACTGCGTTACAGTTCCACCGCACAGACCGACATCTCCAACGCGCCCGAGCGCGCGTATTTTGCCGGTGTCCTGACTTCCGGCGAGGTGAGTGCGCTGCGCGCATCTGCCTTTTTGCGCGCCGATGTGGTCTATCTCTCCTATTACGCGCTCGAAACGAACGTAAACGGCGGCGGCACATTGAGCGATGTGCTCATCGCCCGCGGCGTTTTCTCCGATGCAGCCTACCGCACCTCCCGCGCAATGGTCACCTCCGCGCGCATCGGCTGACACCTTTTTCTTTCCCCTCCATACTATGGAATGAGACCGCCGCGCCGGTGGTTTCAATCTTCATAGGGGGTTCGTTTTATGTGCAACAATAACTGTGGTTTCGGCGGCGGCTGCTGCCTGTGGATCCTGATCCTCATCATCCTGATCTTTGCCTGCGGCGGCTACGGCAATGGCTGCGGCAACAGCTGCGGCTGCAACAATAACTGTGGCTGCAACACCGGCTGCGGCTGCTGAACACTTGCATAAAAGAGGGCTGCTTCAAGCAGCCCTCTTTTTGTTGCAGGATAAGGGGAGAGGATCATTTCCTCAAAAAGCGATTACACCAAGGTGCTCAAGCAGGATCTTCAGCCCGATCAAAACCAGAATAACGCCGCCGGTCAGCTCAGCGCGGCTCTTGTAGCGCGCACCGAACACATTGCCGACATATACGCCCGCAAGCGAGATAACAAACGTCGTGCAGCCGATGATCACAATGGCAGGCACGATATTTACCTGCAAAAAGGCAAACGTCACGCCGACCGCCAGTGCATCGATGCTCGTTGCAACGGCAAGGATAAAAAGCTCTTTGAAGTTGATGCCCGTATAGGGCTTTTCCTCCTCCGCCTCTTCGCGGCTCTCGCGGATCATGTGAAAGCCGATAAACGCCAGCAGGACAAAGGCGATCCAATGGTCAAAGCGCTCGATATAGCCTGAAAAGCGGCTGCCGAGTGCATAGCCGAGCAGTGGCATCAGTGCCTGAAATCCGCCGAAAAAGAGCGCAATGCAGAGCATATATTTCTTGTCGATCTTCTGCATGGAGAGCCCCTTGCAGATCGACACGGCAAAGGCGTCCATCGACAGGCCGATGCCGATGAGAAACAGTTCAAAAAAAGTCATCGTGGGATCCTCCGGACAACAAAAAATCAGGCGTGCCGCCGCGCCCGAGCATAGGGAAAATGCGTTTATAACCTACCACATCCTTCCACCGCCGTCAAGCGCAGACGCGAGCGATGTGATATTTTTATCGTATTCATCACTTTTTTTGAAGCATTTGATAAAAATGAAAAATAATTACCGAAAGGCCGCTTGCCAAGTCCACGCTGCTGTGCTAAACTGAATAATAACTTTAAGAAAGGATCCTCACACCGCCATGGAATTTTTATCGAACAAGCCTCTTCTCATCACCGACACCATCCTGCGCGATGCACACCAGTCGCAGGCTGCCACGCGCATGACGCTCGAGCAGATGCTCCCCGCCTGCGAAATTCTCGACTCGATCGGATATTACTCGCTTGAGTGCTGGGGCGGCGCCACGTTCGACGCCTGCCTGCGCTTTCTGGACGAGGATCCGTGGGAGCGGCTGCGTCAGCTGCGCGCCCACCTGCCGCACACCAAGCTGCAAATGCTCTTCCGCGGCCAGAACATTTTAGGCTACAAGCACTATGCCGACGACGTGGTGGACGAGTTCTGCGCCAAGTCCATCGAAAACGGCATCGACATCATTCGTATTTTCGACGCGCTCAACGACGTGCGCAACCTTGAGCAGGCCATCAAGTCCACGAAGAAATACGGCGGACAGGTCGAGGCAACGCTCTCCTACACCATTTCTCCCATTCACAACGAGGACTACTTCGTCAAGCTTGCCCGCGAGCTTGAGCAGATGGGCGCCGATGTGCTATGCATCAAGGACATGGCCAATCTCCTACTGCCGATGGACGCTTACTCTCTTGTCAAGCGCCTGAAGGAAACGGTCAACATGCCCATTCATCTGCACACGCACAACACGAGCGGCACGGGCGACATGGTCTATCTGATGGCTGCGATGGCAGGTGTTGACATCGTTGACACTGCGCTCTCCCCGCTCGCCAACGGCACCTCCCAGCCCGCAACGGAATCTCTTGTCGCTACGCTCAAGGGCACGGTGCGCGACACGGGGCTTGACCTCGACAAGATGAGCGAGGCCGCCATTCACTTCCGCAAGGTGGCCGAGCAGCTCAAGGCAAGCGGCGCGCTCGACCCGAAGGTGCTGAATGTCGACACGAACACGCTTTTGTATCAGGTGCCCGGCGGCATGCTCTCGAACCTCATCTCCCAGCTCAAGCAGGCGGGCAAGGAGGACAAGTATTACGATGTGCTCGCCGAGATCCCGCGCGTGCGCGAGGACTTCGGTTATCCCCCGCTGGTCACGCCCTCGAGTCAGATCGTCGGTACGCAGGCCGTGCTGAACATCATCACCGGCGAGCGCTACAAGATGGTACCCAAGGAATCCAAGGCCATGCTGCGCGGCGAATATGGCAAGCTGCCCGGCACCGTTAATGAAGATGTCCGCGCCAAGGCCGGCATCAAGCCCGAGGAGGTCATCACCTGCCGTCCCGCCGACCTTCTGGAGCCGGAGCTTCCCAAGTACCGCGAGGAATTCAAGGATCTTGCCAGGAGCGAAGAGGACGTTCTTTCGCTCGCGCTGTTTCCGCAGGTTGCCCCTGCGTTCATCAACAGGCGCAATCTGCGCACGCCTAAGGAGCACCGCACGATGGCTCCGATCGCACATTCTGCAAAGCACGAGCGTGCCGTCGCACCGTTCAGCCGCAAGTAAAAGATATCGCAAAAGCTCCTCTCCTTTGGAGAGGAGCTTTTCTTATTCTGTTATTACAAACTGCATCTGAATGTGCGGGATCCCATCTTCCAAAAATTCCTCCGACGTTTGGCGGAAACCGAAGTTTTCATACAGCTTGCGCGCATAGGTCTGTGCTTCAATGGTGATCGTATCGGCATGCAGCCGTTCCTTCGCCGTATCAATGGCTGCGGCAACGATCCTGCTGCCAAGACCGCAGCGGCGCTTCACAGCGAGTACACGGCCGATGGCCACTTCGGGAAAGGCCGCGCCGCACGGCAGCACGCGCGCATAGGCCTGTATGCCGCCCCCATCACGCAGCCAGACGTGATAGGCTACCTTGTCCGCGTCGTCTACCTCCTGATAGTAGCATTTCTGCTCCACAACAAAGACCGACACGCGCAGCTTATAGATCTCAAACAGTTCCTGCGCGCTGAGCTCGGAAAAGTGCTTGACGAATAGTTCCATTTGCCCGCCCTTCATCGGATAAAATTCGTGGAGACGCGCGGCTCTTTCTCAGGAAGGCCGAACTGCTCTTTTCCCAGCGCGATGCTCTGCATCAAAAAGATCATGTTGCGAGCGAGCGCACGCATGGTCTGCTTTCCTTCTTCGTCGGCCTCTGCCTCGCCCGGTGTACAGCCGTGGATGCTGTTCCAATACTGGCTGGGCGCGATCGGCATGCCGGAGATCGCGAAGTACTTGTTGAGCTCGTCAAACGTTGCCGAGCAGCCGCCGCGGCGCGCGCAGGCGATACTCGCGCCGACCTTCATCGCCTTGTCGAACGACGAACTGTAAAAAAGGCGGTCAAGGCAGGCGATGAGCGTCGCATTCGCGGAGGCGTAATAAACAGGGCTTGCCACAACAAGGCCGTCCGCCGCTTCAAATTTTGGGGAAACGTCATTGACCACATCATCAAAGACGCATTTACCCGTTTTCTTGCAGCCGTTGCAGGCAGCGCAGCCGCGCACCGCTTTGTCGCCGACGAGCACCGTTTCGACCGCCACGTCGTTTTCCATGAACACCTTCTCCATTTCTCGCAGCGCGACCGCCGTGTTGCCGTTTGCATGCGGGCTGCCGTTGAGCATCAGCACCTTCAAGTTCTTCATTGCGATTTCCTCCTGTCTTTTGTTTATATTTTTGAGTATAGCACAACGTCCCTCTTTTGCCAATCATCAGGATCAGCAGGAATTTTCCCGCAGGATTATTCTCAATTAGAATCAAAAGGCTGCAGAGAACAAAAAAAGAAGTCACTCGCATGAGTGACTTCTTTCGTGTTGGCGCTACCTATCTTCCCGGGCCGTCT